>JAAUXU010105325.1_pt1 | contig 33355 bp, 39 predicted proteins | sample 7278151 | NCBI WGS metagenome assembly JAAUXU01 (sample SAMN14350113, study PRJNA611818) | marine sediment metagenome | isolation source: surface marine sediment (1.8m) | place: French Polynesia: Moorea | collected 2018-08 | reverse complement strand
CAACAACAACTGTTTGTGTGTGTGTGTGTGTGTGTGTGTGTGTGTGTGCGTGCGTGCGTGCGTGCGTGCGCGCGCGCGCGTGTGTGGTGGCTCTGGCAGAAAATGAAAAATTGCACCTTTCTTTGTTTGCCAACCGGGGCGTTACTCAAAGGAATTGCGCCCGAGACAGATAGGACGGCCGCACGAATTTGGCGGACCGCTACGGCTACTACTGTGTGTTCATGTTCCACCACCTTGCCCGCGTCCGCCCGTATGTACACACATGCCACACATTCACTTGTGCGCTGTGAGTGCGTTCCACGAGAGGAGCAAAGAGTGAGAAAAAGGAGGGTCTTTCTTTCTCCTTTTTCTCTTAGTCTTTTCCTTAGCACCCACTCCATTTTCCGCCTTTGTGTTAAGGAGCCGACGGAGAGGAAGGAAATTGCCAGGAATGCTCATTCGAGGACAAGGACATATATATATATATATATAAAATATATATATATGCATGTATTTATGAAAGAGTCTAGTAAATTGAATCTTAGAGCAAGCCAGATTTTGAAGGAAAAGTTGTTAGCTCATTTTTTTCCCCCTCAGAAGTTGCCTCTTTCAAGACTTATCTTACATCAAAGGACCTTTCTGTCGTCGTCTCCAAGCTGACTCGCCCAGAGGAGAAAGGGGACGCAATCTGCGCTTTCCAATTACGTAGATTTTTTGCCATAGCAGAGCCCCATTACCTAGTTTTAAGTAGTTACTGAGTTGCTGTTTCTCATAAATCAAACCGACGCCAGATGCCATGGCCCCCATTGTCTGGCTTGGTGGTCCTGGTGAAAGAAAGCGCAGCCTCTTCTGCCACTGCCACAATGGCGGGTGAATACACAGCATTCGCCACATTAAGTAATTTTGGGAAGAAGAAGGCAATTAGCAGGGTGCCAGACAAGCAACAAATGCAGGCCTGGCTTCCATCCCAGCCAGCGCCAGGTGCAGTGCAGATCACCAAGTTTTGGCGCCAAATGATGGAGGAGGCAACAGTTACGAGAAAACTTCCGCCAGAACAACGCGGCCGAACTGATTCATGATTTCACTAAAGCAAAGTGGGAGTGCCCGACCTGAAACTTTGTCAACTGGTCCACATAACTCAGCCCGAGTTTTGCTCTGGCCCCCGACGTCAGGCAATAAGAGATGATTGTCTGTCCCCTCCCACCCTTGAGAGAGGTGGGGGTTACTTCCCTGATGATGAGCCCGGCTCAGCGACCAATGACTTGACAGATGGAGAATATGCGCCAGTGCCAAACAAATTCCCCAATCCCGAATGCCAGCGCTGGCTCCGTGAAGCGAATCCACTTTATTTTCATTATCTACCAGAGCCACATTGTTCTCTCGTCACGCCATTTCATTATAATTTCCCTGGCTCCCACCGTCCGGCTTGACTTCCTGGCTGGGGTGGCTGAGATGACTCCCCTTTTGTTGACTCCCCTCTCTCTTTGTCTTTGTCTTTTTGCCTTTCTCTTATCCCCCCACTCGCTTCGTCGTCGTGATGCATAGCGTGTTGCTTCTTCCTTATCGCAGAGACTTTGCAGAAAGTCGGCAAACACAGATCGCTTCGAACGTAAAGTTTGCTTTACGGCAGACGAGGCATCTGCTCAGTCATGACTCTCCAGCCTGATCTGACGAAATCTTTTTGGAAGCCACTCAATGGCACGTGTGAGGAAGTATCCACAGCTATGCAATACTGTCCGCTGACACATTCTCGTTTTATGGGGTGGTAGAGGTCTCAGGGGAACAAAGTGAGCCAGGATTCCCGCCCAGAGAAAGGCACGCAGCTGAGCAACAGACTTTCCGTACGCACAGGTACGGCCGCGGGTCCTGGTCCGCCCAGACCTGCGTCCTGGTCTCCCACTCGTGCGAGCACACACGGATATTTTTTCCTCGTTTCCTCTCTCACCTGGTGCCTCCTCCGGCGCCGTCGCCGCTGCCGTCGCCGCCGCCGCCGCCGCCTCCCTCGCCCCAATCGAGACCCTGGGGAGCAGCAAAAACTTGGGCTGCGCCTGCGTGTGTGTCTCCCTCTTAAAACGGAGGATGAACCGGGCGTAAATAACCGAGTAGCGGCGGGGCTCATTGAGATAGGAAGATTTGTGGCCTAAAGTTGGTCCATTCGTCTTGGAAGGAGCCACTGAATTAGGGGAGGAGGCAAAAAGCTCCTCACTCTCACGCATCCATCTGCCACGGTTGCGTACGTCTACGTACACCCCGGATATGTAAGCTCTGGTAAGCTATGATGCTGCGGAGACAAATGAAGTGTTTGCTGTACCCGCAGCACTTAGGAAATACGTGCAGGGCTTGTTTCCCCTATCCTCCAGGGAATGCTGAAGACCCACTCCCAAAGTTTCTGGAGTCAAAATGAAATGAGAATCTCTCTCGCCTTTCTTCTGAGGATTTGTTTCTGGGCAAATGATGTCAGAGAGAAGAAACAATTCTCTCATCTCTTTCTTTCTCTGTGACGAAGAAAACAAGGTTTTGTCATTAAACTTGTTTCGTTCTGTCGTCTGTAGTTCCTAAAATGCGCGCCCAAACTTTTCGTGGCCCAAACTCTGCTCTCTGGCTGTGACATAATGGAACAGTAGGAAAGCGGGGAAAATTAGCAGAGAAAAAACAATTGTTCAGATTTCTTGTACAGACCAGATACGAAATTGAATCCAGAAGAAGACGACGTCTCCTGCGAGGAAATGACGGAACTTTTGGGCCAGCAAAAAACAAATAAACTTGGAGAGACGAAAGCTGAGTCTGGAGGTGAATTATAATTACAGGTGGAGAAAAGCAGGGTGATGTTTTTCGACACACAAGAAGCTCAGCTTTTGAGTGGCGCAGCTTCTGGAGCTTCTTTGGCACAAGCTCCAGACCAAAAACCAGGAGATGGCGCAATTCTCAGTGTTGCATGTCGTGGCAACAGCTGAATTTCTCCGCAAGGCATAGACAGTGATTGTTTTTAACATATACTGAAGGAACAGGTTTTTTCTCTAACTTAATCAGGAGCCAATAATTTCTCCACCGTCGGAGCAAAATCTGTACTCAACGTACTTCCTACTGTTGCATCTGATGGCAACAGCTGAATTTCTCAACCAGACAATTAGGTGTGAAAGATAACTTGTTTTTGATGTGTGCTTGATTAATTCATTGTCAGAATCGCAGGGTTTGTTGTTTTTTTAAATAAAAAAAAAGTCAGGATTATCAATAATTTCTCCGCCATTGGACCCAAATCTGTGGATTGCTTCTTTCTCATTGTTGCATATGACGACAACAACTGACTTTCTCAACCAGACACTCAGTAATGAAAGTGAACGTGTTTATCATTTGCACAAGAACATATCAGCTGTAGTTCCTCACAGGTTTTTCTGCACCTTTACATCAATTATGTCATGCATTGGTGAGCAATCTTCTGATGGACATAGGCGAAATTACCAATGGCGAGGTCTCGGCTACCATCTGTAAGCATATCCAAAGCAGCAGCCAAGCCTCAATTGCCAATACTTCTGAGATGTCAACTTGCTGCTCTTCAGCCATTACTGCTCAAAATGCAGAATGAGTTCTTTTTTCCCCTACAGATTTGGGTGGAAAATATGTTTAGCAGCGCAATCTGTGTGTTTGGGGGCATCAGGAGCTTCATTGACCAAGTGCGACTACGTCTATTCCAGCCCCAACTCGTGCTTGCACGCACACAATGGCTCGAGGGGAGGGAGGGGGGGATTCTCGTACTCAATTTATCTGGATAAGTGAGGGAAAAAAAACTTTCCCCCACCATCGACCGACCGAAAAAATAAGGGACACACAGATAGAGGGAGGGGAGACCACACATAATTTGCTGTCACAGGCAAATGCCACATCGTGCATCACCTTAGACGAACAAGAAGAGATTCGATCGATTAGATGAGAATCACTGGCCAGAATATGCGAGTGACGAAGTCCGTGGACCGACCAAGTCTTTGATCGCAGCCAAGTCCTCTCGCATGGATCCTCAGGCTCGAGAAACGGTCCTTCCTCAAGTTGGGAAAGGAGACTCTGTCTTGTCACCGTTGCAGGAGCTGCCCTTTTTTCTTTCTCTTCCACCACCTCGTGTGTGTGTGTGTGTGTGTGTGTGTAATATTGGGCTAGACCAAACAATGAAAATTTTGGAATTTGGCTGAGGACGTCTTTGATTTGGTGCCGAATGCCAAATGATGAAGATGTAGCTTCAAACAAAATTGACCCCCCTCTCTTTCGATAAAACTTTGCTACCTAAACTTAGTAGACAAAAATGTGTTCAAACTTTGAAGATGAAGCTAGACACACTTTTTTTTGACTGCAGTGTAGCATCTAGAAAGTAACTAAGCAAGTCTGATTTGTAATGTTTATCTAACACCCTCATATGAGGTGAATTTAAAACTTTAGAGGCAGACAGGGAACCCCGAGATACATTAATTTCATTAGACCAGACTGTCTTTAAATTCAGCCAAGCACCTAATACAGCTGGAAGAGATGAACAATCTACGTGTGGTACATATATATTCATATAGTGTACAAAAGTGAGTTTCTCCTCTCCACCTGCTGAGTTTCAAAGAGAAACGAGGGGAGCAAAATTAAGGACGTCTCCTCGGTCGTATGATAATGTGAACATCCCTTTGTTCGCCAAATGAATGACATTGCTTAGTTGAGGTCCGGAGAAGTAATGAGATTCCAACTGGCCTCTTCTTTTCTCCACTGCTCTTGTCATATCTCCTTGACCAACAGTTTCTTCCCACTTTTGTACGTACAAGTTCTTACACTGGCAGGCATAGGATGAATTATCGATTGGAGGCGCCAGCTCCTTAGCCTGGCAGATAAATCATTCCAACACCCGCACGAACCAGCGCCTTAAGTGACAAAGCCATTGAAAGAGCTGCTGCTGCTGCTGCTGCTGCTGCTTTTATACCACCAACGTCACCGCCACCAACGTCACCGTCGCCGCCACCGCCACCACCGTGGCGCTCGTCCCTTCTTCTCCTTCCCCACTTTTATATTCGAAGACATGACTGGAATATAATCAGGCAAACACACTTGCCACTGCTACAAGGGTGAACAAGGGAGAAGGAAGAGAAGTTTAAAAGGCAAATTTATGTGGGTGTTAGTAGGAGGTGTGCACGGGGAATTCCCCCCCCCCCCAAACTTGGTTTCCCCTGCTGAAAGGTAAAATTCTCCCAGGCGCCATTGTCGAATTTCTTCATAAGAAGAAAGTTTCTTCACTGTAAAAGAATAAGCGATTGCCCAGAGAAACAATTGGAGGCTGAGCACGACACCAAAGCAGCCTCGAGATGCACGTGGACCCTGGAAGAAAAAAAGGCCGCAGCTTTCTCATAGATGTCGCTGATGCTGGAACGGTGGAAAGCTCCTCGTCGGCCGGACAGTAGCGCACCGCTTGGTCGAGTTGCAAACTAACGTTTCCCCTGTTGCGCACCCCACCCCGGGGGCTTTTGAACGGGTCTGGGTGACTTTTGAACGGGTCTGGGTGAGTTTTTTCGGGGCGACTCTTCGAGTCAACCCCGGCCGCCGGTTCGTGGCTTGTCTCCCGGTTGTGATCCCAACCCAGTGATGCATGGCGAGTAATACCCTTTCATGGGTAAAAACAAACGGAAAACTACACGAGAAGGTGACATCGGAGCAGAAAAAGGAAAGTGAAGGTTGAGATTCTCAAGGTCAGGTTGTAGAGGCCGCGACATTTTGATTTCTGCTGAAATGAAATGGCCGCGGCCACTGCGACCTCGGTCACAGCAGCCTCAAGGATACGAGCAAACTCGTATCCAAACTCGGATCGTGGAAAGAGTTTGCCTGGTCAAGGTGTACTGGATCTTGGGGCACCGGAAGAGCCAGCATCATCAATCCGAGGACTCCACTTGCTGGTTCCAACAAGAAGGCTCACTGTGCATTGTACACTTGAGGTCCTGGTGACCTCCAACCTGATGTGAGGACAAATATGCCCAAATTCAAGTGAGACCTTTTTATTCAAAGTCAGTCAAGCCGAATACATATACCGACTCTACAACCTCATTTCCTAATACACTACGTGTATCTCTTTGGCGGCCATCATCGCAGGTGTACTTCAACACCAAAGCTATACACTATCTCAGAGCAACTGTTGGAACTTTGATGGGTACTTTCTTACATCTAGGTGTAATCCCTGCACTGCGCTTAGGTGGAACTTTCTGCGCGTGTGTGCGCGCTCTCGCGTGTGCTCTCATGCGCATGGAGGTGGAAAGAGAGTTGGTACAATTTGTTCACAGGTTAGTTCTTAAAATGCTTGTTTACTGCAGTATTGTACAGAAGAGTCGGATTTACTCAGCTTTTTCCACGGTTTTACTCCGCTTCCAAGCTACGTGCGATCGCAGCCTAAAGACAGCGTTCAAAGAAGTCCGTGGAATCGAGATAAGAGCCCGTTGAGATTGGTCTACGCGTCTTTTGATGGTCCTCTAATGCTCTTATGACATCATTCAGTACATCAAACCATACTTTTGGTCCTTCACAAATATCCCTATTAGTGACTGGCGTGTACAGGGCCATAATCCCTGCTCTGCTTTTCAGTGTGTATCAGTAATCTGTGTGGTACGGACTTAGGAGAAGCAGGCATTTATCCTCTTTCGCATCAGCGTCTCTTGTCTGCAGATGGCAATCAAGGTACCTTTTGCTTCGTTTGAGGTCTCTTTAGCGTGTATTCGTTGATGCGCTGTGAATAAGAACATATTGTTCAAAGCTACTCGGCCGTGTGAGAGCAGAATTATGGTCGTCCACGTTGGAGATCTCTCAGTGCGTCATGGGATCAATAGTCTGTTTTTTTCCATTTATTTTTTTGTTCAGCATTAGTTAGATTGAGTGGAAAAGAGTTTATTTCGAGTAACGTATTGATGAGCCCACTCGCAAAAGGTACTTTTGGGGGACTTCGGCCATGATATTAATATGTTACCCAAACCATTTTTCCCTTACTACATGCACTTTTGTTTGACTCAAACTTTTATGACTGTATGTACAGTAGACAGTGCAGCGAGTAAAAGAAGTGTCTACATACAGTAAGTTTAAAAAGCAAAAACTTTCAGTTAAAAGAGCAGATGGAAAAAACACTTCTTTTTTTTAAAAAAAGAGAAAGGTGAGACTTGCACCAGCTAAAACAGCGCATAACCTTAATGTTATCCGAAAAAACAAGGTTGATTTTTTCTGACTAACCTAGCATTGATGATGTCGCTTAGAGATGTAGTAGCATGACGTCATGTATGTCAGCATCGATGTACAAGAAAGCATAAGCATATATAACACCAGAATAGTAGTAAATCTTGCTCTTGTGGAGGAAGAGCAGAGTCGTCACTCGCTGGGATTTGCTCTCTGCGTTCACATCTCCCCTGACAACGGCGCTGGAATCACCTGAGCAACGAAAAATGAAGTAGAGACGAGGATGCTTTCACCAAAAAAAAAAAAAAAGATATGAGCAAGTTGGGTATGAGTGGTGGTCGCGGCGACGCCAGCGGCGCCAGCCGCGCCAGCAACGGTGGCGTGCCACGCCGGGTGTCCTCCAGTCCATAGCACTAGTACCTGTCTACGTTTCATCGTCAGAGAGGAGGAAAAACCGCTGCCACTCCTCGACGTGATCTAGGCTTCGAGTGTTTACGACGTCAACACAGTTCATAACAGAGAAGTTATCAAGGAGGTCCTTCTTCTTCGTCTTGTACCTGTCTGATCGGTTCTCCTCAGCCGTCAGTGGACTTCCTGCTGCCAAGATGATCGGAGCACACTTGGTGGGATGTCTGAGGGTAAGAGTCTCGTCTTCACAGTCATCATCTTACTGATCGGACTGTCTCAGTTCATTCCAACGGTTCGGAGTCCTCACAAGTACGTATAATCCATCCATGACACGTGTTATGTCATGACTGGTGGTCTCCGTGCAAAGTGACCTCTGCAGTCACACGTACGTGCTACGTCAGGGTCTCTGTGACCCCGTCCTATGCACAGGGTTCTTTTGGCCGAAATAGCAGTCTGCTATTGACAGATGGCGCTTGCATGCCCTCCAGAGAAGTGACTACGTGTGAGACGTTCGTCAGCCACCACAGAAAGCAGCAATGGTCATTTGGGAGGCGCCTTTTTTTTGCCCCTTCACATCTTCCTGAAGTAGGACTCGAGTGACATCACGTGTACTCGCTCACTTCTAAGCACTCTGCATTACAAGCTCTCAGTTGCTGGCAAATTGCTCATAACGCAATGGGTGAATCCGTCCATCTTTCTCCTTCGTCGTCGGGCAAAAAATTGAGAGCTTTTAAGAAAATTGCATCACGAACAAACGACGAACGCCGCTCTCATCCTCTATCACCCTCAACCAGAGCAACAACCACTCTCTTGTAGTACTAATACTTGCTGCAGTACGTGGTAGTACAATGTACCCTAAGGTCGAGTAAGAGGGAAAGCCCCATTGATCACAAAACGACAACAATCCGAAATCTCAGTTGCTTTCACAAGTGACACTATTCACTAAGAGGGGGGAAAACAACGGCCACTTCAGCTCGTACGTAGAAGAGCTATACATGGACTAACACATAGTTCTCATGTGGCTGGACCAGAGAGTGCAAAACGATCCAAGGAGTGACTTGCTGCAATGACATTGGTGACACACTAATGCAGTCATTAACTTTGAGGCTATAACAACTAGCCCACGGGCCAAGTGTCATAAGTTTACATCCACCACTGAGAATGTAGGTAAAAGCAACCTAATGTAGATATGATGAGACATGCTTGGAATGGGGTAGTAGGATATTCTGGAATAGCATGGAAGCTCCGCTCCTCCTTCATGGAGTGGAAGGCATTCGGAGAACCTGATTCCTGAAGGACAGGTATTTGGTATTATTTGGGCATCATATGAGGTGATATTGACGTCGATGGAGAGCAAATTTTGTTTGCTATTTAGACAGCTTTCGACTGGAAGTACTTGTGCTCTACACGAAGACAAAAACAAATGAACATTCACTATCTCCTTCAATGAAGTGAATGCAGCACTTGATAGCCCTACCCTTTTTTACTGAAACAATACTATTTTCTGTGGAAGTAATTTAGTTAAAAAGTTTTGAATCTCTACTTTTCACTCGTTTGCCTCCTTTATGAGTTCAAAAGTATTCACTGAATATGAAAAGCTTTGCATAGTTTTTCCTTCAAGTGTTTAGAATGAAACACAGCAATACTTTCTAGCTGAAAGAGAGCATGTGTTGTTTTTATTCCATTTGCCGGCGTTGTTTTGCCGCCAGCGCCGATTGTGTGGGTTGGCAGCTGCACCTAATTTGACCCATGTCAAGAATAGCAACGCAAATGTGGTCAAAAGTCATCACAGTTGTCTGCTCCATGCTATCTATTATGGCCCGGGGACACGTACGAAACAAGTTGCAGCTCACCCACTCACATTTTTCGAAACCTTGGCTTCTTATGGGGCAAAACAACCACCCTAGCTTAGTTATGGGATATCATCACGTTGTTCTTGCTGCCTTTATTAGTGGACCAATGACTTATTGCGTTATCAATGTTATTGGAGTTAGCCATTAGCGGGGACACCGCCAAGAAGTTATGTGGTTTGGTCATGGACCCCTTTTACCAATGCGCTGAATGAAAGCCACTGCTTTGAGGGCAGGCATAAGCAGTCGAAATCACAAGGATGTAAGTATATCGAATTGCTGTCGATTGCATGGAATTGCTCAGAAAATGGAGTAGCAAATCCTGGATCGCACAGATTGATACTGATCGCAAGTCTTCCTTGGCATTCTGCCGACCTCAGCGATCGCCTGGAGCGTCTTGAACGGCGTCATTCGCCTCAGGGCTCCCCACAGCTCCTCGTGTCTGTTGGAGGCGGGCAGATCAGCCTGGAAGCCGACGATTAGTCATGGAATCAATAATTTCTCCGCCGTGGGACCAAAACCTGTAGATAGCACATTTTCCGTAGACATTTACAGTTGTCAAAGGTAACAGTTAACAGATCCTTGAGTAATTCATTGCTAAAATTTCGGGGGGGGGGGGGGGAATTACTGATCAAGAATCAGTAATTTCTCCACCATTGGACCCAAAGCTGTGCATGATTCCTCTCTCAGTGTTTCGTGTGATGGCAACTTCTGAATTTCCCGACCAGACATTAAGCAATGAAAGTGAACTCGTCTTTCATTTGGAGAAAAGCTTTTGTACCTCACAGGTTTTCCGTACTTTTTCGCCCAGGCAACTGACACCCCCACCCCCACCCCCCAGGCTCAACATGTATGGTTAACGGATCATCTGATGGACTTACGCGTCAACACTAATGTCAGGTGCTTGAGTAGCATACGTCAATCCACTTAATGGCAGAGAAGAGTCTGTAGCCAAATCTCAATTACAGGTTCTTCCAAGTTGCTGCTCTGCAGTCATCACTGTCGCGTTGTCTACAGACTTTGATCCAACGGTGCATCAAATTCTGCTCAGTAAATATCCATTCCAGGCATGCTCACACTTTTGCCTTGACACCCCATATTTTGGCCACAACCTTGAAAGTGCACGCGTAATTTTGACCTCACCTGTACCTCAGTGGGAGAGACAAAAGTTAATAACGCATCAATTTCCTCCCCACCCACCCCCCCTGCACAGTGGCTGCCCCCGCCACTAACGTGCAGGACATTCCTGTTGACGCTGGCTAACGACCTCTTGAAGACGTCGTCCAGCAATAATCTGCCTCCCCCTCCAGATCCCGGCAGCGACTAATTAAGCGCCAACTTCTCTATATTAGATGCAAGAAGTTGGACGGCCATCGATGGCGGAGACAGTGCAGAGCACAGCAGTGCTGCACCGTGCAAGGCAACCACTCCTGGGGAGTTATTTCAAGAGGAAGTAGAGAGACCTATGGCAGAAGAAGAGGCTGCGGAGTTTATTGCGAATTCCTGAGATGCCAATCTAGCAACCCGACACCCAGTCAGGCAACAACGAGATAGCGAGAAAGGCGCTGGCGCCGTCGCTCTCCTTGCCGAACAAATAACAATCAGATCGAGTAGGTCAGAGAGCAGGGATCACATGTCATTATTATCAGTAGCAGCAGCAGGGTAAATACGGGGGAAAAAAGGGGGGGAAATCCCCCCCCCGACTAAGCCCCTGTTTTCGAGATTGCGTTTTTTTCTCCTCCTCTTCCGCTTCCTCAGCGACTCCAACAATGGGATTCTTCATTTCCTGCCTGCTCCTTCTCTCTCAACTGCAACGTGATAGTGGCTTCAACAGCAGCTGTGAAACTAAAAAGTTTGCTACTACTTTTTTTTCTCTTCCAGCTTTTTGTTCCCACAAAGGAGCAGCACCACTTTTACACGGAATCCCCTGTATCCTTAGCTTGCCATCCCGAGAAATGCTGTCTGCGAGCCAAAATCCGCAAGCAACAGTTGGGCTAATGAAATATTCAGCTGCCTCTTATTGCCCTTTGGGTCCTTTTTTCTCCAGTAGCAACAGGGAGGAAGAAAAGGGGAATTCTGGCATTAGCACTTCTCTCCTTTTTTATCTGATTGGGGCTGGGAGATGGAATCGTCATGCACATCTCTCTTCTTGGCAGAGGCCACAACTCGATTTGAAAATGTTGCACTGACAAAGGCTCGATTCTCTGATCACTACTCTGACTCGGGTCGGGAGTCTGACTCGGGTTGACTCAGAGAGAGGGGACAAATGACTCGAAGCCAGCACCTACTTTAGGGCTTTATTGCACGTGATATGCGATACAGTAAAAGCCGCTTACGAGGACACCGGATATAAGAACAGGCCGATTTCGCTGCTGTATTCGTTTCGTTGTCAATGCTTATGGACAAGACGAGGCCGCTTGTAAGAACATTTTGATCTAGAGCCAGAGGGGTTCTTAAAGCGGCTTCTATAGCGTTATCACTATTTTTGAGGTTAATAATCGCTCGAGTCCGCAATTTTGTGAAAGCCTTTGCCGGATGAGCCTCGGATTCGGATCGGAAACATTATACTGAAGGGAGCCCACATCAAATCGTAGACGGAAGTGTTACTCTCGGTCCACATTGCCCGGTTTTGAGGATGATTGAAACCTTTCTCTTTTTGTTATCTTTAGACTGAGGGTGCAATTGATGTGGAAACTCGAGCATTTGACGCAAAAGTGATACTCGAATCACTCATTGCCAATCGGACTCGGGGCGCATTCTAGTTCAACACTGCTAATTGCACGCATAACTTATGTAACTCAACTGTCTCAAAGGCCCCAGGAGCATTAGAAGTGATTTTGTATTCTGCATGAGACGCCACATCAGCCAACATCTCAGTCCAGGCCTTCGAGAAGCTCGAACATGCACTTTTTGTTACATCGTGAAGGTTTTCTCAAAATAAAAATGAGGCATGGCGCGCAAAACACTTCCACTCTGGAGGGGAACTGTGAAATCCTCTACGTGGCGTGTTTATGTGACACACAATGAGTCATACCATATATATATGTGTGTGTGCGTGTCGCAAAAGTCCATCCTATCCCTAGTCCCACGTGGCCAGTTCATTTCAATGCTGTCTTCCTCAGATGCTGCAAATTTGTTGTCGCCCAAAGAAAAAAAAACGGTCAAGACAAAAAGTAGTCTTTCTATAGATGCTTCCTCTCTGGCTCTCTCTCTCTATATACACACCAGAGAGAGAAAGGAGGGTTGTTTGGCTTGCTTTGCTTGCCTCTATGTACGGAGTAGTAGTTGTTATCTTCTCCTAGCGATCTAATGGCGCGAAACCAGTCGATGGAGAAGGACTGGAGCTGCAGCGCCCAAAGTTCCTTTCTTTCCAAGACTTTGTTCTCCAGTCGCTGGTGAGAGGAGAAAGAGAGAGAAATAAAGAAGGGGACACCAAGGGGGGGGGGGAAGGAGACAAGGGAGGGGTAGACGACTTCCCATTGGGGAGGCTATTTCAGATCACTGAATGAGGCCATGAACTTTGGCCATTTTCGATGGCTCACTCACTCCACCTCTTCTCCTCCAAGAGCATCATTGACACGACGCGGCCTGGCCCGGCCGCAGCGGCCTGGCTGCCAGCGTCAACGTGATCATGCCGCCAAGAGGATTAATCACGCCCAAGCTGTTCCTGCACCCTTGGGTGTGGAGTGAAAACAGGGGTAATTTTCCTGCACCAACATCTTGTAAGGGTTTCGGGGGTGACATCATGAGCGAATCATGGAAAAGAGCACCATTCTTCGGCTACTGGCAACCTCATAGACGGGTGCTTGTCGCATTCTACAGAATCATTGCGTGTAGGTGACCTTGGTGAAGTCGTTGTCGGCAACCTTAATTTGTGCTGTTGCTAGCGCAAATGGCGCAGAAGTTCTCCTACCCGTGCTTCTCGGCCATGATGCCGTAATTGCTGTCCTGTTCCTTTTGCAGTGCAATTAAAACGTTTCATGCTTGTTTTGGTGAAATGGTACGCCTCTCCAATCATTCTCACGGGGAGGGACAGGGAGTGGAACTCCTTAGATCTATTTTTCTTCTCGTCCAAGTCCACCTCCTCCTTGTTGCGCTTGTTCCTCTTTGTTAACGGCCGCCCGTCGTGCTTGCGGAGCCCACATGAGTCTGTGGAAGAAGTATTGAAAAAACTTACGTAAATGTTTACTCAGCATTTGAACTCAGATTCGTGTGGTTGCTCCCGGTTTCGGTGTAGAGAGTCTATCCAAATCACTCAGGCTGAAGATAAAACTGAATAGAGACTCTCATCGTAATTTGCCCTGGGGCGCACTCGCTCTTTCCCTCTACCCTCCTACCCCCGCCCAACCCAACCCCCCCCCTACTCTCTTGTGATCTCCCATATGAGGATCTAATCTGAATGGCCTCCTCCTCCTCTCCCATGCGTGTGTGTGAGACCAGCACACACACAGTTGTACGTGTATAAAGAACACAGCCACCGTGACAAAAAACCCTCGAGTACACAGTACAGAATTGCCGTCAAGACTTTGAAGCTTAGTCTTTCCCTCCCTTTGTTGTCGCTGTATCAGGCAGAGGATGATATATAAATGATAATCCGTTCCTCCTCTATTCTCCACTGTACAAAACTGTGGTGTTGAGAGCTCAAAAGCACCAGACTTTGATGCATTCGTCTGCAATTCTATCCCGTAGTCATCTCAAGGGAATTTCTATTCTGTGCAGTTGGCCTAAAAAAAATTCGGCTTTTGGTTACTGCAATCTTTGCTGCAAGAAACAACGGCTGGGGAGATTTCAGTCCTACCAGTATAAAGTTGCTAATGACGAGAGCTCTTTAATGGAAACGAGGCAGGCTAAACTTTATGCATGAGTCAGTTGTGTGTTAACTCATACGAGCTCGTCTAAGCCCAGGGATATGACGAGAGTTCCCCTTCTGAGTCCACTCCTACCCAGACCTGTCCAATTTACTTGGACTTGGAAATCATCCTGGCGTCCCTGGAGACTGATCTCGTCTTGTTAATCATATTTCGCAAGAGCAGAGTTTACGGGGAATTTTTCCAGATCCGCTTTTGGCCGTCGTTGATGCAGAATAGAGCAGCTATGAATTATGGCGGAAAGTCAGGGATGGGCGGGGGTTCCACGGCCCGAGTCGGCTTGGCGGGCCTCGAGCCCACCTGGGCTCGACTCTTTCCGCGTGTAGTTTCGTGGGGCAGCAGCTTTCAAAAAAGTGTACTTTCACACATGTCGTAGTGAGCCATTCTGGTGAACGCGGAAGCAATTTCTTGGAAAACCACCAGGATCAATAACACGGCCCTGAAGCACACGAGGGAGGACGACGACGACGTAGAGAAGTCAATAGTCGTAGTTGGGAAGGGAAGGGGAAATGTCATTTGTCGATTCTTTTCACCTGCCACTTCCTCGATGCATTTCGACGACGAGCAATTCGGCGGATACAGCACACACCCATACACACACTACCAAATGCACCAGTGCATCAATCATGGAAGTGTTACCAAAGAAGGGCTAATGCACTTTCTCGCTTGGCAACTCTGCTTCAAATGGACTTTCGACGTGATGAAAATCTGCGACGGGCGTATTTCAATCAGTACAGTATACAATGTGCTGGCTGTACCCCCAAGTAGCTACTGTTTACAGTAAACTGTTTACAGTAGCGCGTACGACGAGCCGCACGAGCAAAAGCTCAACATCTCCAGGTCCATGCGACCGCACGAGAAGATTCTGGGGGATGCTGGCGTCCTAAGACAGTTACACGCTGACCTAGGTCCCCCCCGGCACATAAGTACGCAAGTACGTATGCACATACATTAATTCTGGCCTGTGTCACAAAGTTTTCATCCGATTTCATGATAGAAGTTCGACCCTTTGAAGTACGTAAGTACTTTCAGACGAAAATGGGTGCGATTGCTTTCGAATGAGACCAAGTACCATGCAGTGCGTACGGACCTCGGCTCATGGGTAAATGTTTAATGCTCTACAGCAGCATAAGGTGAATAACGTATGACTGCGAGTGCGTAGAAAGGGCCTATCATGTCATGAGTACGTTTCATTGTCGACGTCATACTTTTCGTCACCTTCTTCCATTGCCAAATATTCCTCGTTCCATAAGCATAACTCAACAGTTTCCTCCATTCTCCAGCTGAATCGCATGTTCTTTTGAATTAAGTCAATGGTTCAATGATTCCCAGATTAATCCAGGGGGGATTTACTAATTGGGAAGATGTGGCACGTGAAGAACTAATGGATCGAGACAAAACTTTCGACCTGTTTCATTTGTCGACGAAATCAGTCGCCTGTGAACGCTTCACACGCATTCGAGAACTGCTCATTAATCAGAGCTCCCACCCTCTCCTGCGGCAGAGGACGGACAGATGTAGGACGCTGATGCCTGCACACAGACATAACGTGTACTTACACTGCAGAAAAATTCGTTGTACTCTTCAGATGTGCACACTGCGAGAAAAGAAAGTGTTCATTGAGACTGTCTTTTTTTACCTTGGGAGCATCATAACGTCTAGCCAAATCGTGGTAAAAGCCTGTGCACTTTGTCCTTTGCAACAATGGCTCTTTGTTACACTTTGAACGAGTGACAAGAACAGGCGCAATGCCATTTGGGAACTTTTTCATCTACGCGTTCTTGGACATGAGCACCACCATTACCAGGTATAAAGGGATTTCAAAACATACACATTGGCAACAGCTGCACCCACAACGTCCTCGTCCAACTCGGCCCCGGTCTTGGTGATGGCATCTGCGTGTGTGCAGCCGATCAGGAGGATGCTCATTCTGCCTTCTCCCTCCCAAGTTATGCAGATTCATCATCTGCAAGAAGTTGTCAGCGTTGATCTTGACCTCCTGCGTGAGTCTCGCTGATTCAGCGGGACTCGCGCCCTCTCCAGCCCTAGGACTTCCACAACTCAGCACAAACTGGGAGGGCTTTCCAACACGGGATCCCTTTCACATTTTTCTTAATACTCTCCCTGACGGTACACAGTGGCAACCCTGGCTGTTGCATTTCAGTGCGTTGCTTCATAGTTAATTCATGCGTGGTGCAGGCTCCACCATCTTGCTCTAATGCTTCTTCTGTGCGTCACGCGGTCGCAGAACCGTTAAATGCTATTAACTGTTACTTCAAGCCATCGTTTGTCCCACCTCTAAGTAGTCTGTGCCGTGCCAGGGACTCATGCCAGTCCCACTGCCTGACTCCACCAATTGACACACTTGGCTGACAGTCCTTTCTGTGGGATTTAAAGCCCTTTTATGGCACTGTTGTCCTCCTTGAGCAGGCAAAGCATGTTGAGGTTGTCAACTAGTCGGGGAGGTGATGGTGATGACGGTGACATTTACACGGCCCTCTGAGGACAGCTACTCCCCCCAAAAAAGTTTTTGTTCTCTCATAGTCAGGGCAGTTTTAGGGAGATTTTGGACAGATTCCGCATCGAAACTTCTCTCCGGATTTGCCCAAGGAGTTGCCTTGCGTTATTTCACGTCAGGGGTTCCCAACCCCTCGTAACCCTTGAGAAGCCCTCACGTGTCGCCTCCCCAGTACATTCGCACAGACGTGCTGTAGGTAAGCCTCAAGTAAGCTTGAGTGCCAAGATTATTGAATGGATTTTGTCTAGCCTGATCGTCAGTGTGATGGCCTCGCCTGCCTCCCCTTCACTTGAAGATCTGCACAAGGAGCAGAGCTGGTCAAGGCAAGCCTCAGATCACCTCCCACATGTAGTCTTGTCCTGTGCTTTGTTTTGATATTGAGGAGAGTGGAAAAAGCACTCTGACAGAGGTAAGTCGATGGAAAGGGGGCCTCTCACTGCCTTGGCAGCCACCTCAGGATATCAGGGGCAGAAAGCAATGTATGAGGAGGCTTTTCTTCAAACCAGTCCAACATTCATTTGCAAGTCAAGAAATTGCTCTCGAAAGGCCTCTGGTATCTCCTCCTCACTGAGAGGGAAACGATTTCTCACCAGCTCCCTCATTGCTTATTTTACGTAAGCAGCTTTAAACCTCATGAAGTTGGGGTGCTACTTTCGTCACTGAGACTGTCAAACATCCCTTTCCTTGTTCAACCTGAGGCTAAGCTGGAGCAAACACAACAATCCTGAATTGGTCCATCAAGTCTATTTAGGTGACTTCTTTGATTAAGATCATTTATCGTTTCAAAAATGTTCCTTAAGTTCCTATGCCAAACTCAGAACCCAGGCTGGAGAGTCTTTTTTTTTTTTTTTAGCAAACTCTTTGTATCTTCCTTTGCCCTAAGAGACAAAGAACTCTTTTATCTCTTGCTGAAGAGAGTAGAATCTTGAAAGGACATTTCCCCGAGAAAGCCATCTCACCTCTGCGGAAAAGAAGCACTGACTGATGATCAGAATTCATGTCTTGACGAAGCAGGCAAAGCAACCATGCACTGAGGACAGTTCAATTAACCCCATTATTGAGCACTTCCTCCAACTCTCCCTGAAGAGTCTTGACAGCTTGGCTGACAGTGAATCTTGCAGTGTGGAATTTGGGCACCCGCAGCCATTTCTCGGACTCGAGCTTGAAATCGTGAGTGCCATGTAAGCCTGGATGGGGCATCATATCTAGTGCTTACACACACTCTCTTCAGTTCAAGACCACGTACTTCAAAGAGCTGACAAACTTCCTTCAACCCGTGTCCTGGCCAGGGCTTTTTCCGCAGGGTGGCAGAAGAGGAATTGATCCTCCTATTGCAGTCATGCCTTGCAGACACCATGAGCTGGGCCCTGCTTGCTACATCTGTTCACTCAAGTTGGGGATCAAAGAGGCCCATGAGAGCATTTTCTTGATTTCTCCACAACTTGAACATCTTTAGCCACATCTGAGGTGCTCGTGTGGACGCTGTTTTTGGACAGACAGAGGAGAACCAGTTGCTTTGCTGCCACCGTCACAATGTGGTGGCGGATCAAGGACACGATCAGGATTCGATCTAGGCTCCATTTCTAGAATTCGAGTCTACCAGGATTCGACCATCCGAAAATTTTGTCCTCCATTCGCCGATATTTTTGCCTTTTAGCACTTGTTTCAAGGACAATGCAGGTTCCACCTATCTTGGTTCGATTCAATCCAGCTAACTTTCCCCTCCAGCTGTTGATTCGAGTTGGAGCGATATTCGGATTTTCCCCATTCGGTCCAACAGCACAGAAAGCAGTTGGCAGACAAAGCTGTGCAGCAAACTGCACCCGATGTTTTCTTTGCCATTAGAGAGCACGGATGTGAAACCAAAATTAATGTAGGCTTCACTCCTTTCTTTGACATTTCCTTTGACTCATGCACTTTTTTTTCCTCCTTTTCTCTGAAATAGTGATGGGCACGACTGGCAGAATTCCGATTCGAGCTGGCGCAGATCTCAACCGATTCTCAGTTTGAATATCTGAATTTGCATCCACCTCCAAGTGTGTGACTCCTTGTCGGCTTAACTAAGAGATTGGGCTGATCACTGCTCAGGTACGGTAGAGCAGCTTACACTTGTGCGCGTGTGTGATGCTTGAAAGATGTTTCCCGCCAAGTTCTGGAGGGACGCGCGGTTGGGAACCCCTGTTCTACATCGTCTGGGAAATGCTGGGATCAGCTAGAGCGATCACGAGTGGGATTTCTATTGGGATGAATAAAGTACACTTTTATCTCTTGTTGTAAAATGTACTTGAAGCGATAGGACGAGAGGAAGTTCGCACCTTCTTCTTTGGGTCCCTCCAAAGCTCAGCAAAGTCTGCCAAACCAACATCATGTAAAGACTATTTGTCCACGAAAGATGTCTTTTCAACTTCTTTTACAGTCAAATTTAAGTAGAGCTTTTCTTATGAACAGGCCTTACGTACATGTGTGTGATTTGTTCAAGGAAGGAATCTTTGAAGCAAAATTTAAGAGACGATTTCAACTTTGAGGTCGATTTCACTCTGTGGGTTCGCAGCATGAGCGTGAGATGAAAGGGAAGTCTTATCAGTCATCACTTCCTAGTATGTACTCGGAGACTTCGATAAGGCCAGACATGTTAGGACATAATGGTACTATTGAAGTAAAAAAACTTTTTCACTAGCACATCAGCGCGTCAGGTCAGGCAATGCAGAAACACTGGGGATCTCCCTCCCCATGTCATGTTGTGTCCTCTGCAACGGTGCGAAGGATCTCATGAATACTAATATCTCCATTAGACAATGCAAAGATGATGTCCGTCATTGAATGTCAAGTCATCAGCCAAAGAAATTGCCACGAATTCAACTTCTCAATTTCATCAGCACGTAAAGACCGAGTACCAATACTCAATCAAGTAAGTAACTATGCGTGTGCTCACTTTCACTGGTCTCTTCTCCTTTATTCGTTCTTCCCCCCCAAATCAGTTCACAACCCGCAGAGATTCAATAAAGATCCCCTTCCTTCTTTGCTTGCCTTGTCCAAGCAAAAGACCCTATCGACAAAAGGACGGGGCTTTTACAAAATTAGATCGGAAAAGAATTTATGTTCCTGCGCAGAAAAAAAGTAGAGATGGAACAGGGAATCAGACAGGGGAAATTGTCCTTTCATAAACTTTTAATGATATCCACACGAGGCAATTTTGTGTGAGGAGCCAAAGCTCCTCCAACTACGTGTCGCATCCTGGTGGGGAGAGCAGATTGAGGCCTTTGGCCTTTGTATCGATTCCGAGCAGCCTTTTTGGGTACAGCTGCCCTTTGCATCACGACCGCGCGCAATAAATCACGTCTTAAACCCTCTGTCTGACCATGTTTGTGTGTGTGACGGAGAAACCATCATACCGGACTGGATATTTGAGTGGACTTCTGGACTGTGCTAACGCGTGTGTTTCACGCATTTGAATGGACCTCAATTGTAATCTGGATCCATTTTCTGGGCCAGTCAACTAGCATATTTATTGCATGGGCCCTAACAGGATCAGCTCTCCGGTTGTTGAGCCTGCCTGCGTTGGGCACCGTCCTAGGTGGTTGGGGAGGTAACTTCCCTACCCGAGCAGTTCACATTACTTTGAAAAATGGGCTTCCTCAGGGTTCCTCCAACCCAAGCCAAGCCAAACCCCCATCCTCTGGGGAGACCCACCTTCAGAGAGGACCTCCTGCAGTCTTTAGGTCAAGTTCTACAGCGTCAGTTCAATAAACCTGGTCCTTTTTTGCCCTGGCTGCGGTTGATGGAGGTGGTGGGCAAAGGCTTTATAATCCTCCATGACCACGTCCATAAGATTGCCCTCCGTCACTCCAAGTTTTGTCTTAATCTCTCCGGCAGTTCCGGAAGGAGATTCTCCCACACTCCTCCATCATAGTTGGCATGCAAGTTGGCATTCATACGTGGTGACCTTTGGCCTTAAAGGCCACAGCTTTCAGAACCTTCCATTTTTTGCTGATTCTAAGTCCAGCATTAGTCTTACCATACCTCGCTTCACTGCGGCATGGAAAAAGGACTAACTTTGGTACATCCATAGTTTCCCAGAGATGGCCAATGGTACTTTCTTCATGAAAAAGATAGTCTTCTGAAACTGTGGGTGAGGCTCAGTGCACAGAATAAAGATGAATGTCTGGCTTTAGGAATGACCACGACCTTTTTTTTTAAAACACCACACTCAGACAGACTGCGATGAGGACCTGAGGCCTTGACATCACATTATTCATGGATCCGTCTATGACGGTTCAGTATAGAGCAAACAGTAGTAGAGTATGGGCAATAAAAGGAGACGCGTATCAAGACAATTTGCGGTTCACTCTCACAGGTGACACGTCAGGAACTGTAGAGCTGACGCTTCGGCTCGATGGTAAACCCATGGAACAATCGAATTGGTATGTATGTGTGTACCTGCAAGTGCGTTTGTTTGAAGGTACGTGCTTTTGTTACATACGTGTGTATTCGTGTAGGTTTGTATGCATGTACTTGTATGTGCGTTTGTGTGTAGGTATGTACGCGTGAATATTCGTACCGGTATGTGCGTGCGTACTGTGAATGCGTGTGGGTGTGTGTACGCATGTATCTGTATGTTTGTGTGTATGTTCGTATGTACCTGTATGTGAGTTTGTCTGTATGTGGGTAGGTAGGTGTGTACACATGTATGGATGTGCGTGTGTATCCATGTAGGTTTGTATGCGTGTACGTGTGTAGGGATGCACGCATGTTTATGCATGTGTGTACGTATGTATGTCCGTCCGTCCGTGCAATAGGAGCGTGTGTAACCGGCGGGACACAACGCGAGGTACTTTTTAGGACGTGAAGCGAATAGGTCAATAAAAGGAACATTTTCTTTCAGTGAGCGGGAGTGAGTGATATGTGGTGAGGAGAGCTTCGTACGAGCGCATATGACATGACAGCGCTGCTGTTTCTACTGGTGCTGCTCCAACCACCAATACGAAAGTGAGCGTGCGAGGTAACTTTGTTTGTGTGCACATGAGCCAACAAGCATCAGCTGTTGGGATATTAATTATGAGTGACGCGTGACGTTATTGCGAGATCTGTTTTTGAATTGCGGGAATAGCCTACAACTATCAGTGTAGAGGCGAGCATGCATTATTGCCAGTAGGAGGTCAGGCTTGCCATATGCAGACCCGCGCAAGAAGAAGCTTGTAGCAGACGAAAAGGCCCCCGCGCTCATTTCAGTCTCCTCCGCGTGAAAGGTGGGCCGAATGACGACGGCATTGCCGTTGGGAGTATTGGATAGCTTTGAATCACGACTAGGAATGCGGTGTCCAGGTGCCCGAAGCCTCCAAGGGGTTGGCACCCCTCCCCTCCCCCTCCTGCATGTGTGTATGCGTGCCACCAAATGGTAACTCTGGGGTCGAACCCCACCTGGTCCACGCACGCGACGACAACGGTGTCTTGCCAGACGTATTCGCTCCTTCTCTCACTGTCTGTGAAAATATGTGTGCGTGAGTCTGCACATTGTGTTCTCTTGGAGTTCAAACGAAAGGATTCTCTCTTTCTCCATTCCCTTCACTCTCTCCCTCCCTTTTAAAGCCTTTGAACCCTTTTTTTAAAGCCGCCACCACTGTGGCGACACACGAAAACAAATTCAAAGTTTTCGCTCCTCTCTTTTTCTCTCACACTTGCAATGAAAATCACTTTTCTCCTTTCTCGTACATACCAGCACTTATTCCACGTTGGCGGAGGACAAAGGAATAGAACAGAAGAGAACCGTGGTCCTTTGAATGCTCTTTCAACACAAGAAGAAGTTCCAAATGCTAAGAGATTCCAGCCATGGTTCTTTTAACGCGCACACAGTAGCAAAGGGCACTAAAAAAAAAGCTGAACGTAAACCAGCAGAAAGAATGCGCCAAAAATACATATAAAGATTGAACGTGTACGAATGTGCACACACTATTTATGAATCTAACATTGTCTTTCAGGTATGTTTTCCGCTATTCACCAGCTTCGTCCACAACTTTCCGCTTGCTCTGACATACAAGTGGCATTTATGTAGAAATCTCTCTTTTTTTGCACAACTTTCCACCAGTAATTTGCAGTCGCTCGCTGCCTTCCTTGGAAAACTAACTCCACAGTATATTTACTTAGGTGTAGAGAGAGATGCGTGCCTGTACAGAGCGTACGAAAATACCTGCGATGCTTGCACATGAAGCACGACGACGACTCCTCTGATTACTTTGCCTGAGAATGACAGCTTTTCTTTGTGGCGTCACCCTCGCACACACGTCCGGGTGGTCGAGCAAGACACGCGCGCGTGCTGTGCGTGTTTGTACGGCAATGGCGAAAAACTTTCATACCTAACGAGCATGCGCTTTCTTCGTCACACTCGTGTTTGTACAGTGTATTCAAGGCGATGGCAACTTTTTGTACTGTGGACATCGGGAGCAGTAGTCGATTTCATGCGCTCCACGTTTTTCTCCGGTCTTTCCAATCACCAAAGTCATCTCTATTCATTATTTTTCTCCTTCTGGAGAATCGTACTCAAGTTTTGCAGGACAAACTTAACTTATTATGTCACAAAGCCAAATTAGCTTTGTGCAGGAAGATGTGCTGATTTTGCCCTTACAGACGGAAATGCATCCTAAGTTGTCATTTAGAAGTTTCTCAGCTAATAAATATACAGTATGTCCCAGAAAGTAGTTCCCCCTCACAAACGTCAATATCTCGCCCAACAGGAAGGCGACGGAGGCTTGTTTGGCATCAAAAGAATCCTCACTGTCTCGAGTTCTCGCTCATTTTGAAATTTTTAAAATCGGACCAGTTCTGACGACGCCATAGGCACTTTTGTGCTTTATTGCACGAGGGGGGAAGGAAGAGGAAGGTCTATGTTTGAACTTGCTGCTGTCTTTGGCACTGGCACCTGGATCTGCACTGACATTGGTCTCTGGACCACTGTTGGCATCTGCATCTGTCCTGACATCGGCCTCTGGACCACCATAGGCGCCGGCTTCTGCACTGACACGGGCATCGCTTTTCAATTTTTTTCATTCCAAATTTTCAACCTTCCCAAAATGTCTAGACTATGGCCATTGTCTCTTTTGTTGCCAAGAGCCCTGAGTGGCCCACCCGGAGACATTGACATTCGTCGTACCCGATCACTTCTGGGCCAAACCGTATGTACTCCCTAAAAGTGGACCTGACTCCATGATCGCATGTGCCCACAAAAACGCTGCATCCCCACGTGCACATTCCTACTTTCCACCTGCTTCATTAGGGAGGCAAGGAACGTTTTTCTCCTCCTTTTTTATTCCTTCCTCCTCCCCTCCCCCTCAGGCCTCGAGTACTTGGGGGGCAAACACGAGATCTTTGGCAGCGAAGCCTCCGGCGACACCCTGTGATGAAGGAGGGAAGTGTAATTAACTGACCGACGCTTGATCGCTCTCCCGAAAAGCATTAAAGGCCAAGAGCAGAGATGAAAAAGTCATTAGAGGGCCGAGGGAAAACAATTAGCTCAGAGAGGTCTCGCGATCGCTCTTTTCTCAATTGTACATAACAGTTAAGAGTGACTGCTCGAGTACTACGCGCTCTCCGCCGCCTCCTCCGACGCCGGCAGCCATTTCTCCATGGATGAATACGTAAAATGATGTGGAAAGTGGATCGTTTGTTGTTCCCAGGGGAAATTAGCCTGGGTTTGATGGGGATTGTTACTAGCGGGCTTGCTGGCGGGGGTCCCAAACAGAGAGAGAAGAAGGAAAAAGAGGGATGCTGCTGGGTCACATAGCACCACCATCACCACCACCAAGAACCAGGCCGCGGAAAGGGATCAGTTCGGCTTGTTGCTCGGCTGGCATGACGAATGCAGTGACGACGAGGAGCCTCCCCCCCCTCCCCCTGGTCGGGCCCCTGGGCATTGTCCTAGTTCATGACGTCCCGGCCCCCCCAGCGCATGTCCTCATGCACGGTGCAGCGGCCGTGCAGCGCGGCGGAGTTGATTTTATTGCTCCATAACCTTGGCGGAACGACCACCCTGCAATTGGATGCTCTCGTTACATTTATGCTCGAGTGGCTCCTTCAAGCCGTGCGAGCGTCACGCCGCACACGCGCAGCTACTAATATGTCAGAAAAAGCTTCCACTTTTTAATGGAGATTGCAAAAGCTAAGCTTGTACTCACTCTCGCATTTGCTGCCTTTGTGACGAAGGTAGGGGGAAAAAGAGAGCGCGCAGAAGAAAGAAAGAAAGCCTCGCTCTGGTACCAAATAGGGAAGCAAAAACTGTCGAAGAGCTCTTATTTCCTCTGACGGCGAAATGGAAACTGTCGTCGCCGTCGTCGGTTCGCCTCTTTTCACGCCCTGGCACTAATTAGTGCAAGGCTTCCTCTTCTGAGAATGAAGGCCAGGGAGAGAAAGAAGGCGGCGGGGGAAAAAATTAAAAGCCTTGGACTCTTCGTGGCCATTGATTTCCACGGCTTGACGATCAGAAACGCCGCCAACGGGGAGAGGCTCCAGATCTGGCTGGCCTTGGCCAGGCCTTGGCCAGGCCTTGGCCAGGCCTTGGCCAGGCCTTCCTGCCTCCGGTGGCGGTCCGGTGCAGCCGCCTGCGGAAGGTCGAAGACCCCGACTGTGCCTGCCTCTCCGCCCTGTCCTGGTCCTGATCATCATCTCTACCTACGTCCCTGTCCCTGTCGAGAGGTGCCAGCTCTGGTCCTTGTCCCGGTTCATATCTGTGCCCCCGGCCACGTCCATGTGGCTCTCGTTGCCGCCAGTTTCCCCGCTTTTTCTCCTCACTCACCTGCTTGCAGGTGATGTAGAAAGAGAAAAGTCATCTCTGTATCCTCGCTCGCTTTCTCCTTCGTCCTCGATGCAACAGGCAGCTTTTTGCCTGCTTTCTCCGCCGTGATCCCGGTCGGTCGGTCGGTACGAGCGAGCGGCGGCCAATCACTGACTGCCGTCCTCGGTGTTGCCGCCGCCGCCGGCGTTGAAGAGAAGGCGGCGGCGATGGCAAGCAAGCTTTCCAACGGCGAGCTGCGCCGTGAGACCCGGTTTGAAATTCGTCATTCTACGCAAACACATCGCTCAGTGTAGACTCGATCGTGTGCTCCCATTCTCCAAGCGTCATTCACCCAGGCCCTCCCACACGTCTCACACACACACTCGTCTAGCCATCTGTTCAAGTTTGTTACAGTGTCTGTATATTTCGTAGTAGTATAATAAGTGTGACCAAAGTGCTGCTGCTACCAAAACGTCTTTCGTCTCCGCCATCTCGCAGCCTTAGGGAGGAGAACTAAGAAATAGTCGAACAAAAGAGAGAGGAACACTTTCAGTCAGACTACAAAAGGCCCAGACGAGGTCTCCAGTGATCTCACACCGCCAACCAGCAGACAGTTCCTACGCCGCCATGGTTTTGTAAGTACTTCACCTAAAATCTAGAGTGCATTGAGCTAGAAGAGCAGCCATCCTAGCCTGAAGAATCAGTGCAGCGCTAATGTACGAGCTGATGGGGGTGGGTGGGGGAGGTAGGGGAACTTTGGAACTTTCCAAGTTCTCCTTCTGAGTGAATGTCACCCACGCAGCATCACACTTTTATAAAAAAATATACATAAGACAGATAGTCTTATTTATTTATCCGCCATGCTGCGTACTCGCGTGGCACGCGCGGGCTCCCAGAGGTAACATTAATAATGCAGTCTGCTTATTCAGGGCTAAAGACCAATGATTACGAGGCGGCGGCGGCAGCGGCAGCTTCTCCCAAGCAAACTACTACGTAGAGAGGCCCTTATTCCCCCCGGTGGCGAAGCCGTATCCCGTTACACTACATTGAAAAATTTGTTTCCAAAGTGAAAGGCCCCAAAAGGACATGCACACAAAGGCGTCAGCTACCCCCTTGCTCCTTCTCTCGAAACCCCAGACAATTCCCTCCGAAATTCACATTTATCTCCAATCCCCAGAGTGTTGGCGGGCTCACAACGACTTGGTGCAGCTAGGAAGAGAGAATTAAATTGTTTTATCGTAGTGCTACAACTGCCATTGCTATACTGGAGCTGCCTCAACCCCTTTTTTCCCCCTTCCCGATGGAACGGAAAGTGGAAAATACTTTCCACTGTCTTCTTTTCTCTCCTCCCATCCTTTCTCAGTCAAATGAATCATTTATGACACCTAACCTTAATTTCGTCCCAGCCACCAGCCCTGTGTGTGTATACCTGTTCTGTACGTACACACACACACGCACACATACGTGTGGACTTTTTTTTAAGTCCTCGTGCGCTTTTGCCAGGGCATTGACGAAAGAGAACAAAGTATTTATCACGGGCGTGCAAGACTGATCAGAGGAGCTAAGCTGGGGCTTCTGAGCATTTATTAATATTCCCAGCGGTGACATTCGTTTCTTACTTTGTGCTGAAGCTCCACCAACCAAGGATTAATCTCTGGATGAGCACAACAAGTCAATGTTGTGGCTGGCGGACTCCAACTGCATTGAGTATCATGATGTTGTGTGTTGCAGCTCCCAGCTCATCCTCTCTCTCTCTCTCTCTCCCTACCTTCTTACCTTTGCTTTCTCCCTCCCCAGGTTGGCTCTTCAATACCTCTCTCAGATTTGGGCCATTCATTTATCATTTTCCACCATTGCACCTTAACCTCATCTCTCGCTTTCTTCTCCACATGTATGCACACTCCAGAAAATATGTGTGGAAGTTGGTATGTTCTAGCACCAGCTGCCATCATCACCCACCACCAGAGAGAATAAGAGGAGAAAGAAGGTGGAATGGCAGCAGATTTTCCATTTCAATTCTCTTCGCCGAAAAGATAAATTCATCCAGAAAGAGCTTCGTTGATAATGGGGTGAGGAGAGAGAAAAGAAAGATCTCTCTTCTCTGCCTTTGTCAAAATCAACTCCTCTTCGGAGAGACTCCAGGAAAAAAAAAGTCAACCCTTTATTTTGGTGGTTTAATAACAGTTCCCCCCCCCCTTCCTCGGTCGCTACCTGCCAGAATTCTCCTCTAGCATTCTTTTCGTCCTCTTTACCCCCTCCCCCCCTTCTCAAAAGCATGAAATATGCAGGCGAGGCAGTAGCTATTACGTAGCAGTTTAGTAGCGCGCTCCGATAAAGGCAATAAGCCACTCTGACTCCTCGCGGCGAAACCATCGTGGTTTTCCGATGCAGGGAAAGAGGCAAAAAAGCCGATATCTGCATTTCATTTTCTCGTTACTTCAGATTGTAATTTGTGGATATCATGTGCGCCAAGCGCAGCTTCCTAATTCCTCGGATGATGCATTGCGAGGTAGGTGGCGCCGATGCCGGCGCTGTCGTTGCCGGAGGAGCTGACGCTGCTGCTGCTGCTGCTGCGTGCGTGATTGGTAATCCGATCTGCCAGAGCAGAAAGAATTGTTGGAGGGCGAGGGAGGGGCAAATGGAGAGGGGGGGGGGGAAATCTCTTTTGTCTCTGCGCTCTCCCCTGCTTGCGGTGGCAGCGAACACACTCACCAAGTACTCGCATGTACTTAGTTAGTTAACATTTTCGTGTGCATTAAACATGTATAGTTCGAGGGGGGGGGGGGGAGATGCGCCTTCTCTGGACCTTATCGATTTCGTATTGATTCCACCATTCCCTATAGCCAGAGAAGATAAATATTCCCCAGCATCTTTTTTTTCCCTTCGAACTCGAGAGTATGACAAAGTGGAAGACATCGAAATGGCACCTGACTTGATTCCATCCGGAAGGGTGATTCTTTTTTTTTGCGCAGTCATCACTGCTGAAGAATTGACTTCGCCATGCACAAAAAATCACCCTTTCATGCTGAACATACAAGTACTTTTGGCTCAGTCACATAAAGAAATTGCGCACTGATTGTACGGATAGTCGAGTCCAATCAATCAAGTCTACTTTTAAGATTTGAACGTATATTTTTGTTGGATAACAAACTTCGATGCGTGCATTTCTGCGTGTAATCGACTCATCTTCCTGCAGGTCCGAAAGGTACAAGTTGTGCTGCAAAAGTTGGGTACAATTTGCAAGAATATGTCGGAAAAATCGGCCACTGCTCCGAAGCTGGCTCACAATGGCCACTAACTACTGCCCAAAAGTTGAGATCGTATTTAATAAATGGGGCCCCACTGTACGTACAGAATAGCAGAGCACATGTCTACAGGGTTGCAGCTACCCAATTGATCACTTTTAAATTTCTCGCTGTGAGTTTCTCTGCCACAACAATTTGAATCAGCTGAAGCATAGAAGTGTATGCCAAGAACTTTTGTTGTGCCAAAAAACCCATGCCTGAGGCAGTCAGGCTAGGCCTTATTTTTTGAGCTTTCAGAAGATGGTATAAGGAATCCTCACAAAAACAGGGTGAGCAACTTTAAATTGCTATGTACTTTGTATTGAGCATTGCTGATAAGCTGACTGGGGAATTCTTCTTTGAAATGGAGTCATTATTGCATAATACCTGTAGTTCCAACTTGACAAGGTCATGTCACAGAGTCACGACTTTTCCAATTTTTGTGTCGTGAAATGCCTCCAAAGACCACGTTCAATCCATTGGATCTTTTTGGCTTTGGGGGTTTCAGTCAGGTCGACGTGTCCCGGTGAGAGCCACAAGCGTTGCAGGAGGTTAAGACCCTCATTGAAGATGTCGCAGGAACTGTTGATGCAGAAATTCTGCACTAAACGTTAGGACAAGAGCTGAATTTTGCCTTGCCGAGTGTGGAAATGAAATTGGCATGATTTCCTGTCCGATGAGAAAAACGTCGATTATTCATTGTTCACCCTGTAGAAGCAGCTGTGGGAGTCACAATCTGCCGTGTGCAAGAACGACAAAGTACTGAGAGAAGGCCTGGCACACAGTCCAGACTCCGGAGCTGGAGTGCCAGGTGTGCCAAAGAATGTCTGAAAGCTGTCACTACTTAATGAGGCAAAATGGAGTGGAGACGTCACGGATTCATCACACTGTTGGAGACTCAGGAATGAGCTCTCATCACACATAGAGCACGAGAGAGCTGACTGAATCGCACCAGGATGCTGGACACTGGTCCGAAGCACCAGGATGCTGGAAGGAATATCGTTTGCGTACCAAAAGTACGTCACCAACGCATATGGCACCTCGGTGGTGGTGAGATCTCAAGGCCGAGAACTTCTGGGCCTGTCGGATGCATCGGATGTTTGTTCCGCCTGGTGCAACAGTAAATGCTGTAACGCGTCAACAACTTCTCTCCTGGATCGCACCACTTCCAGTAAGATGGCGCACCAGGTCACACAGTCAAGAAACTCATCCTGACATGTGTTCCAGCCCCAGTGATCCTCCGGATTACGTGATCAGGAACCAGGTGCTTTGTGAGGAACGTTTCTCGAGCTTCAGAGTTGCATCACATTGCGAAATTGCTTGAGGCTGCAGCAGGAGGTCACAGGGAGCTGGAACTTCCGTCACCTCCAGGCCAGACCTCAGCCCCCAACCCAAAAGTGCCCCAAAGTCTTGTTCTGCGTCCATGTTTGCCGGCGATCGCACCCAGTGCAGCATCGACAGTGCTAGAATGCAGGAGACATGTGTACAATCACATCTGGAGAAAGGGGAACATCTTCTGGGCCTAATATTTTTGGGTGTGCCCATAAACTCTACTCCAGCAGGGGGGGACTCCCCTCCCCCCTCCACAAAAAAGGGAGGAGAATTCTCGGTAATAGCTATTTCTCTCGCTCAGTGACTCTGTTCTTCTTGTTTGTTATTGAGCTAGCGAACCGAAGACGCTTTTGACAAGCACTGAAGAGACTTTCCTCCTCTGTTCTCATATCATCCAAGGGTCCTCCTGCTCTACTGACCGAACTAAGTTCACTTGCACAAGTAGATGGCGATTTTGTTTCGATTGCTCCAACTGACTTTCATATCTTTCATTTCCCTGCCGCTGGAGCATGAATGAAGGGGGGTGGGGAAAACATTTCCATCTCTTTTCCCCAAGCTTTCACGACTTTGGGGCTCCCCCTTATCAAGGCGTTGTGTGTGAGTGAGTGAGAGAGGCCGCGCCTGTTGTAACATTATCAGTAGCTGGGGCTTCCGTCCAAGCTAACACCACACATAGTACAAACGCACACAATGATACGAGCGAGCGCATGTGCGTGTGTGGCAATAGTTGACTGCAACTACTCTCCTCGTTCCCCTCGCTTTAAACAAGCACCGGGGAAAAGAGCGGAAGAAAAGAGTGTTTCGTGTAACAGGGAGAGGTCGCGTCCTCGAGGACGACCTCGCGCGACGCGACCTTTATTGGTGCTCATTCTTTCGTGTCACAGATACCAGATGCATGCACAAAGAACAGACGCTGCTCGGCAATGGCCGCCTCTCCTTCACCAGGACTGGTCTTGTCAAGTGAAACACTTCGATTGTCGTCACAGCTTTGTCATCCGCTGGAAAGAAGTCTCAGCTCCTGCGGAGAAAGAGTAATGAACGCACGTTGGCCTACGCGGCCCAGACCAAGCACGAGAGTCTGGCTGTCTCTGGAAAGTGTATGACTCAAGAAGTGCTTACTTAGGCGGCCTCACTGCATCAATCCTCAAAATGTACCTCAGTCTAGATTTGGTCACCGTCTGTGGCAGCGCTGCTCAGTTTCATCGGCTTGTGGCAACTGCTTTTTTTTCGTGTTAGTTTCTTTTAGTACACAGTGTCGCTAAGCACTAACTGTCCAAGACACGAGTACCTCACTTGTCATGTGGCATCGTGATGGAGCTGCTGCCGACGTTGGCCCACCCCAAGGGCCAGGAGGACGTGTACACGTGTGTCGCGTGTGCACACACGAGTTGGAAGTATTACCGAACACACACATATGTACACACGTCTTCCATTACTTAGCACGTGTTTGCTCCTACCTTGTGGTTGAAATTAGAATTTACTAGCGTCGGGCAATTTCTCTGCCGAACAGCAACCCCTTCCATCCCTTTTCCTGCTATGTATGGTTGGTTTTTTTTTAAGTCTTGCAGATTACCTCGTATTGTAGCACACATTGTACTACTACATGTACGTGCTCACGCCCGCCTTCTTCTTCACCCCTTCATAATGCGCGGTCGCCACGTTATAGCGTTTCAAATTTATTGTTCCCTCCGAGCTTTCCTCCTTGTTCTTTTTCTCGCTCTGCTCTATGTATAGAGGATATGATACTTCTGGCGCATGAACAACGAGGACTCCTCGTAGTAACTCCGGCATAACGAGGCTTTGGTCGTCGTCGTCGTCGTCGTCGGATTTCACATGTCTCTTCTAACTACATATGGTCTGTCTCTGTTACCCGGGGAAATTGATTCAGGAGAAATCCGACGACAACGAGAACGGAGGCGGAGGCGACAGCGGCAGGAATGGAATCGGTATCTCTTTATCGTCTCTGCTCTTTTGCATGTACTTATTCTTCCCCCCCCCCTCTCGAGCCGCGTTCACAGGGGTGCGGGTGGGGAAATTCGATTGCGACGAGAAACGTCGTCAAGAACAACACGGCTGAGAAGTGGTTCAAAGCTGGAGGGAGGGAGGGGGAGGACGACACCAGCGTGACCAGCCGAGTCGATCCCCATGACGTCAACGCACTTGGCGTGGTCACTCATTCCACTCGCCCTGCACTGAGTGGGTAACGAACGATGTGTTTGGCTTGGATCATTTGTCGCCTCCCTGTGTTTACCTTTTCTTGATCGATTGCGGCAAACCGTTTGACAAAGAAAAAAGAAAGTTTCACAGACAAGCTTCACTCAGTCAAATAGCAGGAGTTCTTTGGCTTTTTTTACCTCCTCACACTGGAAACTTACAAAGGTATAGGTGAGCAAAAGCGCCTCCAATATTTGTCTTTGTACAGCAGAACATTGGTTAAAAACCTATTTAACTATCTAACCACTTTAATACGCTTGTGCGCTCAAAACTTGGGCGCACCTGCCCATTATTGTTCACGCCGTCCTTTCACCCGTTCTCCGCCTGCCTGTTTCCTCTTTGAGGAATTAAGGAGACGAGTAGAGTGGGCTTAGCGGACCGGAGGGAGGCCGAGAAGGAGGCTTTTCGTATCAAAAAGTTTTTCCTCCTGAATCCAACACCAAAGAAGACGGAGATGAACGGATACAGGCATGCGTTCGACCCTTTTTGTGCCAACGGGGTTTTTGTTTCAATCACCTTTTCTGATCGCACGAGAGTGAGCGGAAAACTTCTCATGTCCTGCTTCAAGTCGACATGGGGAGGGAGGGACGACGGGGCTCTCGTCGTGCATAAGGAGATTTCGTGGCATTGAGCAGCAAAAATCAGGCCTTTTTGTGGGCCTTCCTCAAGCAGCGACTGTCTGGTTTCGCTATAGCAAAGTGGATGTCGACTGTCAAGCTTCTTCTGCTACAACATTAGCTTCCATGCCCAGAAATGCTTACAGGCACAAGAGCAGGAGATCAAAAATTGAGTCCATCTGCACGTAACTGGGAGGGTTCCACATCATACTGTGCAATATGTCCAAATTGATGCCGTGACAAACAGTGGCGTCGATTGAAAGTTTAAAATAACCTACAAAGGATCTATAGAGAGGAGATAGCTTGCTGAGGAACTAATTGAAAATTAATCGTGCCATTTGTGCAGCTGGCAAGAAT
>JAAUXU010079297.1_pt1 | contig 33359 bp, 33 predicted proteins | sample 7278151 | NCBI WGS metagenome assembly JAAUXU01 (sample SAMN14350113, study PRJNA611818) | marine sediment metagenome | isolation source: surface marine sediment (1.8m) | place: French Polynesia: Moorea | collected 2018-08 | reverse complement strand
TTGCTGTTCCTGCTGTTGTTGCTGTGGTACATTTTGCTGCAGGTTTTGTTGTTGCTGTTCCTGCTGTTGTTGCTGTGGTACATTTTGCTGCAGGTTTTGTTGTTGCTGTTCTTTTTGTCGCTGCTCTTGTGCTGGATGCTGCGGCGGCTCATGTCGATTTGGGGCTGAAAGTGCTTCATTAGGCTGGGGCGACAAAGTCGAGGTTGCCGCAACCACGTCGAAACTCTCGAGGTCCAAGCTGGAGGAGCCGCTCAAGAGTTCTCCCAGATTTTGAGACTGAGTTGGCTCTGCAGTGGTGGTCGCAGGCGTACTGCCGCTTTCCTCAAAGTTTAGACTGGAGAAGCCGCTCAAGAGATCGGAGCCTTCTCCAACCGTAGAAGAGGCGAACATGACCGGCCTCGCTGGGGTGGTGGTGGCGATGGTCGTCGTTACTGTCGACGAGATCGTCGCAGTGGTCGACGTGTCCGTCGTCGTCCTGGCAAATCCTCCCTTCTCCACGCATCTTTTTAGGACCTCCTGGCACTCGTGTCTGTCCTTTGCGAGTCCGCACAAAATATCCTCGATCCGGCACTCGAGTTTCGCCAACCTCCGGCCGATTCCCGGCGTCCTGGAAAGCGCGGCCATGGCGACTTCTCCGCCACTGCCGCCGCCATCACCGCCGCCCCTGCTGTCACCCAGGCACGCGGCGCCAGCAGCGAAGCATTCGGCGTCAAGGTCACCGGAGGCCGAGGCCGTCTGAACGCATGCAATCGCGGATAAGCAAGTCTGGACAAGCTCTTTCGTCTCCGAAGGTGCCAATTCGTACTGGTCGCGAAAACTGAAGAGATAAGAGAAAAAGAAATTCACAGTTTAACCCGAGCTTTAAACTGAAGCGAACATTTGCTTTGTCTAGCTTTGGACTTTTTGCTTACAACCACATATCCACTACCCAAACTTAACGCGCTAAAGAACCTTCATCCAAGCATTATCGTCTAGATTTTTGCCCCACCAAAAAATTGAGGGTTCTTCTCAATTGAGCAGTCCAAGTACCAAAAATTGCTACCTTTGACTTTATGACGTCTCGTTAGTTACAGTAGGGATTTTGCTACTCACACGACCGAGGGCAATGTCGGCAGTTGGGCGTCGAGCTCCTCCTGGCACTCAAACACGGGCTGCCCGAGGACGTTCCCGCCCACGCCGTAGTTGCACACCAAGAAGTTCTCGAACAGTTGTTGCTCTTCGTCCTCCTCTCCAGCGCGATGAGCCTTTTCCAGGCGCTCGATCAACAACTTGGCGGGTGAGGACGAAGTCACAGGGAACTGAATCCAACCGCAGCCAACCTAACAAACCGAAAAAGAGCGTTATCGTTTCTTTCTTCGTGGGCTACTCTACTCAACTTCATGATGATGGTTTTGACGATAAAAAAACACACCCAAGCAAAATTCTTCAAAGGTTCACCCAACCAACTGTAGATTAATTCATGAGTCTAGCCAGGATTTTGTTAATGGACAAATAACCAAGCAAATGAAAGATGGAAGCAAAAAGCCTTCCGACCAAGTCAGTTGTGACCCAGAAGTGAGACCTTAGGAGCCCCGGGCCCAACGATTCGTTTGCATAAGTCCATTGTTATTACGCTGGCGCTGATGCAGAGAACGTGAGCAAATCATTAAGGAAGATGCCGGAGTTTTCGCACGTGTAACGGGGCCTCGAGCTTCGCCTCCAGGATGGATGAGCCCTATAAGTACGTCTGTGTGTTGTGGACCGGCGCACCCACGAAAACAAAGCTAATGAATCAGCGAGCAAAGTTCACTGCTCAGCCCTGATGATGAAACTCTAGGATGAGTCTGATCTTAGCATGCGATCTAAAGAAGTTGGGAGCAAGCAAGAAAGAAGCTTTTCTTGGAATGATCTTTTTTTCTCTCTCTCTCAAATTCTTTTGCGTGATGAATACGAATTCTGCCCCCTCCTCCCAAGCTCTCAAATTAACAAGACTGAAGGTTCAGGTGGAGGTCGGGAATGTTTCAGGTCTCGCCAGGGTCTTGATCCCACTTTTCCCTTGTTAAGGTGCAATTGACAATTTTTGTTGTTGCTTCTTACGTGAGTTGTTCTTCCCCACAGGATCTGGGTCACCAGGGTCATGTCGCGGTCGTGGCTGGCAAGCTGCAAGAAGAAGTAGCATAAAAAAGCGCATTCAGTGAGTCTTCACTTCTTGGCTGTACACATGCATGAAGCCCAGTGATCAATATCGATGGGGTCTCTTCTTCCTGGCCCTGAGTAGAAAACAACCATTGTTGTTACGTTTCCGTGTGTCTCGTGGCCCACTCATTGATGACGCATCCCTAATTCTGCAAGACACACTCGTGTCTGTTTGTCTGTCTGTCTGTCGGTCGGTCGGTCCGTGGTTGCATCATTGCGAAGTCAGCAACAGGCTGCATTTTTCCCCCTTTATTTCTCAATTCTGCGAATCCTCCTCGTTGGCGTCGCCACGCGCGCGTTCAAGCGCTTTTGTGTTGACTTTTAACCGCCACAAAGCAGGAAGAGGCAGAGTCGTGGGTGCCACTTCTATGGACACGTCTGATGAGCAAAAGGCCTGCCCATTCTTAAGGGGGGCCGCCCAAAGCTTGACTCTGCGGGAAAGAAGACTTGTTTTTTTTGTTGTAGCTGCGTGCGTGCAGCTTGCAGAATATTTGTAGAATACTCCACGCTATGATTGCGCGGAATGCCTGTTCGGACATAGTTGCACACGAGATCTTGTACGTGGGCCAGGGCGCAATTGGAAAGAATGAAAATGAGGAATTCTGTTGCTGTCAACCAGAGATTTTTCTCAGGGCACAAAAAGTTGCTGCTAAGTGCTGCAATGGTTGAGTCTTGATTGAATTTACGACGGCGCAAAGGAAAAGATCTTTTCTACCCCTTTACAGACTGACAAAAAGGAGCTGCTGACAAGCGCCAGAGACGCTCTGGGCCAGGACTTAAACGGTTTTTTGCCTGACATGAAGGCAAGAAATGGGCTTACCTGCTCAAAATCGTCTATGTAGGCGGGCTCCACGTCTGAGATGTCTCTGTACCACAAGTCGTCAATGATCCTGAGGTTTGGGAAGGGCGAGGGGAAAGAAACATCACAGAAATGCATGAGAGATTCTCAATTCATCATTGACTTTCGAACCGTTGCCTCCAGTCACGCAAAAAAAGATGCCTTCTTTTATAGCTGATAAAAAAGAAGTTTGCTTCAGGGCTTTTTGCCCGTTGCCCACGCTCTGATGTGCCCAATTTGCATGGACTCTGGGCACCTCAGGGATATCTAAAACCTTCTATTGACCTGAGCGAGTCTGAATAGTGCGAGTGCCAAGAAACAACGGGTTTGTGTGTCTTCTTCTCCAGAGGTGTGGAACACCTTGATTTTTGAGGCCTCCTCTTCCTCTTCCTGTTGCGCACGCGCCTCCTGAACCACTGACTTGAGGTTCAAGGAACTGTTTGATTGCAACAGTGACACCAACAGCGCCACAATATTGAGGAGGCCTCCAAATACACGTGTCGCTGGTGCAGAGATGGATTTGCTAAATTTGTCGTCGCTCCAAAGGTGCTCAATCAGTCCAAAATCAGCGGGAAATGACTGTTTTTTTGTTTTGTTTTCAACCTCTAAGAGACTAATTTGTGTGGAGTCGTGAGACAAACTTCTAATGCACCTTTTTTGGCGTGTGCACGAGCCATGGTTCGATTTGCACTCGGCAAGGCTTTTCTGTGCGAGGCTTCGTGTACCTGGAGAAGTTGACGGTCTTGGTGAGCGCCCACGCGATGTTCTGCCCGACTCCCGGCGGCGCCTGAAAGCTGCTCGTGATCCTGTGGATGCCCCTCTCGTGGAACAGCCGTGGGTCCGCGTCTGAGGAGTGCAGGTAGACGACGCCGGCGCACTGGTCGGACCACACTTGCGCCACCTCGGCCAGTTCGTCGTCCCACCTGAGGAAGTAAGAGTAGTGTCGAGGAGTAGGCTTTTGTGGCCTCAAAGGTCAAATCCGTCCGTAAACGACTTCTTTCTTTGTGACAAAATGCCAAATTCTACAACCTTCAGTCCAAACTGTGCGGAATGTTCATACGTGCACACACGTGGAGAGCCCCTATGCTTAAAATTCGTCCCATGAACAAGACAAGAACCGAATGCTTCAACTTTGGCAGTTTCATGTGGCAGCGTCAGTCTCAGCTCAATTTTCGTCTTCACTCGTGCATCTTCTTCTCCCCCCTCCTGCGGTGAAAGATGAAAATCTGGAGTGAAAAACGCACCTTTCTTCATCGAAAACATTGCGTAGCAGCATCAATGTTATGGGGGGGGGGCAACGGAGATGGAAACCTTACTCAGGTCGAATGACTTCAAGCCTCACTCCTTGAACTGGCACTGGTGGATCCACCTCTCCATTGACAACAATATGTATTTTAGTCATTGTTGTCATGATTAAAGTTGAAGTATTTCATTGCATAATTTCCTTCTGAACAAAAAGAGACGGAAACGAGAGAAGAAAATAGGAGAAGCCAAAGAAAAAAAGATAAAGAAACCACAACAAAAACATTCAACGTGCCACAATCGTTCTTTTAACTTTTATTACCCTAGCTGCTGCCGCTAGTTTTCCTGAGGGGATTTATTTTGTTTCAGCGCTGTTCTAGGAGTCCATGACTGACATTAAGAGGACGCTGGGCAGCTTTTAGCATCCACTGATTTGAATCTTGCGCTTTGAATCAGATTCTAATCCCGTTTTGGCAAGTATCTCAGGAGTGAGATTCAAGCACTGTCCAATACCCGATTCTCATCGTGATTGGACTGGCAAAAGAACCATTCTCATTCTTCTGATAGGGACAGGACTATCCATAGGATCCTGGAATCATGGGTACATAGATTGAGGCCGCTCAAAGCAACGACATTGGTGCACCCCCACCCCACCCCCCGGCTGTGCATTGATGGATAACCAAGTCATGTCCGCCATCAATAATAGCCCCAACACATCCAGAAGTCCTGCTCGGCGAAACTTCTCCCTCTGCAGCGTGAGGAAGACGGAGAGCAGGAGCATGACAGACTGAAGAAATCCGGTCTCAAGTCGAGCCAGGCTTGAAAGCTGCGCTCTTAAAAGTAGGACTTGTAACTTTGGACTGCGGCAGGTCAGGCTAAAAGCTGTGGGCTTAAGAGGGGGGGGGACTTGCTTGAGAGCACTCAGTTGTCACATCTCACGCAGATGCAGTCAATGCACAAATTGAATCTTGTAGTGGCCTCAACGACGTTGTCACGTTGCAAAGGGCAGATTCGCCTCCGGATTCCTGCATTATCTAGCATTTGTTAAAAGATCACAAAACCAACATTTTACTGTCCATTTTATCGAGGCATTGGAATACTTTCATCGAGACAACAAACAGGGTTTCATTTTATTTCATCTTCGGTCCTCCCCTCCCCGATGCACTTTCCAAAGCAACATTTTGCAATGCACTGGCTCGAGTGTTAAAATAGATGAGGTATGGCCTCTTGATGGCATCATTTTGGCTTTTTGTGGGCTCCACCACGACAGTCGAAATATGCCAAACCGCACATTCTCTGCCTCAGGTATATGTAAATGTGGTGCCGCTCACGCACGCACACAAGTTCGGTGTGTAGCGGAGCCTCTTGGCCCCAGCAATTGATTGGAAAATACGCTTTATGGCGGGGAAGGAGCTGCAGGTGGAGATGAGACGGCTGTTTTTTGTTCTACTGTGGGTTTGATCTCTGTTCTGTTAGTACAATAAAGTTGTAATGGAGGTTTGGCTCAACCCATTTTTTCCTTGGCATCTCCCAGATATCACAAAAGGGAGACCCCATGAAAGGGGGGGGGGGTGAGGGAATTCCTGAAGTGAAGCAGGAAAACTTGTGGGAATGCAGTTGCTGCTGCTGTTGCACACTATAGAAAGTCTTCATAAAGCGGATTATCATGAGTCATCTCTGGCCGCATTCATAAAGCGTTGCTCTCCACTGAGATTTCAATCAGCTGGGTCATCTTTAATAAAGCCTATTTACTTGTGTAACGGTGGTCTGAAAAATTAACTTGTTTTCTTCATTTTTTCTTTTCTTCTTTTGCGGCAGCTGACTAATAGTTGTGTGAGACGCCAATTCTTTTCCCACAAGTTCGTTCTCTCGGCTCAAATTAATCAAAAAACCATCTTGGTCGTGGCTACCTGTGAATGAAGCAGCGTCAGCAGCAACAACAGCAACAGCAGCAGCTTCATCATTTGTAGCCTCTCTGTTGTGCATCCATTGTCAAACTTCTTAGGCTTTGGGGTCGCTGGAGTCGAGAAGAAGATACATAACTTTTTTTTTTCACTCCGAAACACTGCAAGAATTTAACTTTGGAGAGGATGAAGAGACCCGTGCAGATTTTTGCGCAGATTCCGCTGGGAAATTTGTCCGCAACATCTGCAACGACCCGGGAAAGAAGGAACTGGTTTCGGGTGCACGGGGAAGATAACTTTTTTTCTTCTTCATGCTCCACGGGATTTGACGAGAAAAATCACGCATCGTGAACTCATATTCATGATGTTAATGCGAGGAAAATGAGTCCGAGACTGTTTCAAACGAACGCCCAAAAACACTGCCAGCCCACCCATCCAGCCCCAAGTGGGCAGCGGGGGAGATTCCGTCTTAGCCCACCCCTCTGTTCACCATTGATTTGGCCGCCTCTTTCCCCCACCTGTTCCTGCTGCCGTCGGGCTCGGCATAGTTTGCAGCCACTGGAAAATGCCTGCGGGTCTAACGAGATGCCTCCGCAGTCCCGCCATCACCAATTGGTCTCTTAAAATGTTTGTGTAGTCACATGTGTGTGATATTTCTGGCAAATCCTCTTCTCACTCACTCATCGCTCACTCGATGCAGGCGGCGCTGAGACACCGTTCAGGATCTGCCCCTCCTGTGCTCCAAACAGTGCCGTGCATGGCTACAAATGTGTGTATTAATGCACTGCCTGCAGTGCAGCGCAATGAGTAAACATGATATTTTTCATCTCGCGATCCTCGGTGATGTGAGGCAAAATTGCGCGCTTCTCTGTACACTTGATGCCGTGCAGGGTCTCGCCCCTAATCTCCCTTAATGCTGGATTGCGTGCAAACCAGGCGGAAAAATTCTTCCTCGTCTGTGTAGAGTTTTGTAGCGCTGCCTGCACAGTTGTCGTCCGTAGCCTCAACAAAATGGGTGCCAAAATGCAGCATAAACGACTCTTTGACAGCTTCTTCCGTGTCACCGTGATTTGCAAAATAACCGAGCTGAACAAATGGCCTAAGGCCCTCAAGGTTAGAGGTTTGTTAGGGGAGGGGGCCCAGGCAGGCCCCAGAGCAAATTTGATTGTCTCTCCCTGTGTTCTGGCATCATTTTTATCCCCAAGATTTTTGCCATATTTGTTCTCTTTGTCCTTTGCAAATTTGCGCCCCACCCCGGGGTCGGGTGGGGCAGCTGCCATTAAAAAGTCCTCTTCTTCGTCAACAAGTGATGTAGTCACGTACAAAGAATATGAAAAAAGAAGAGGCTATTGGACCCCAAGTTAATTCCACTGCCCTAGAAATGTTCCTGCCTATTGTAGAGTACAGGGCGTCGGCCCACCCACGGCCTATTTGGGCGAGAATCAAATTAATCATTCAACCACTTTGGTAAGTGGTTCAATTTTCAGGTGAAGCTACACACAACGTGTTTGGAAGCAGCTTGAAAGCTTTGGCTACTTGAGTCATTTCATCACCCATAGTTTTCCTAAGCTGTTGCACTTGGGGAGGCAGTCGTCGGCCCCTCCTACTGCTAACTTAAGAACTCACTTATAAAAGGCAACTCACCTCAGCCGGGGGATGCACCGGGCCCTGCCTGCCATGGCGCCGTCGGTCATGTTTCTCACCCGGTCCCTGTACTCGTTGTGTCTCCTCAGGATCTCGCGCTTCACTTCAGGGTCTTTGATTCCCCGGCCAGAGGGTTCCACGGGAGACCCCGACGACCCGGTGGGACACTGGGGTCCGACCCCGCAGAATCTGCACGCGGTGTGCAGGTCTCCGCCGTAGGGAGCGGCGCAATACTTGTCGCGGATGGAGACGTCACAGCTGCAGAAAATAGCTCGTTTTTTAAAGATACTCCTTCGTTGTCGCTTTGCCGTTACCTCGGAGTAGCCTCGAAATGAGCTTCCTCCCCCCCCCGCCATAAAAAACCCTCTACGCACAGCAAAAGTTGTCAAGTTTTCCTGGCAACTCTAACAATTCACGAACTGTGAGTGTGGCAATGACACGATAGAAAGAATTCTGACAGATTTTGCTCGCATGGACGTCTTCTTACCCCTGTTGTTGTTCGAGGCCTCTGCACAGCAACGGCAACAGGAGCAGCAGCAAGAGAGGCTTCATAATTAAAATGTCCGCGGGAGTCTTGCCTGATTTTCTACCTGCAAGCAGATAACAATAATAATAATAATAATTACAAATGTTGCATTCATGTCCGCAGGGGGGAAGAAGGGGAATGAAGCTCCGTTCATCTCATGCGATTGGACACGTCTTTCACACAGTCGACAATTAAGTAATCACTTTTCATATGTCGGATTTTTTTTCTCGCTCTCTGTTTTGTGTCAGACGTAGTCAAGCTCTTGGTCTGGGCGAGTTTGAGGTCACTGACATCATCGATCTTGGGCGGCGAAATGTGCGATTTGTGACACTACTAAAAACAGCTTTTATTCACGGCGAGGAGGGAGAAGACGAGAAGGGCCTAGGCCTCATAGGCCTCATGGCTGAACAGAGCTTTTTTATGCACGACAGGGGGGAGGGCAAGGGAGACGAGGGCCTAGGCCTGTGACCTCTTGATGCAGCAGCAGCGGCAACGTTGCCAAATATGGGCAAGGGGGAGAAAGATGAAAGCGAGGCTGCAAAAAATGCAGGTGCTTGATAAAAAAAAACCTCCTTTGCTCGGTAGGGCAGTTCAGATGCAGCCTTTAAGATCTTGTCTGGTGGAGAAGTTGTTAACAGGATGAGGCTTAATTGATTCCCCGAAAGTTTGCACTCTTTGGCGAACCCAATTAGGGGATCTGCGAATGCGATTTTTTGCAACTACACAGAAATGGATAATGAAGTCAGGGAAGTCACTTTTAGCGAAGAAAAAGAGTCGACCTGATTGCTCCAGACCCTGTGATACGAATGTAATAGACACAGACTTCGATGCCGCTCCTTCTCTACGTGTGACGCTGTCCAAGAGCAGTGACGACGCATTGGAGATTAGTCCTTAGTCAGGACTAATGAGTTAATGAGGGGCAGTCCACAAGTTTGCTGCATCTGCAACGACCCAAATTGTCCCGTTGGCATGGTCGAGGCCAACGGGTTCGTCGTCACCCACGTCGTCGACCCCGTGCTCTGCCGTGCACGTTCCGATGCCGTTGAAGCTATGTTTGTTCACCCGCCCGGACTCCAAGGGTTGGCTTTAACCACTTCAGACATGACCATGAAAGGAGCACCACTACCTTCGGACTTTCCAGTACATGCACAAGTCCGTCCTCACCTCGTGCTTTGGCTGCCAAAGTGACACTTTTTCATGCGCGATCAGCTTAAACGTCACATTCCACTTGCTCAATTTCCTGCTCTCCACTCGTTGGGAGATCCCTCCCCTCTGACGTCCGGAGAGCGACTGAATGAAGTGAAGACGAGCGCACTTTAACGGCAACATAAGCACAAGGGAGGGGGGAGAAGGGAGAAGAAGAACAGGGGGAACTTCCTGCTTTTGTTGGCCTTTCCCGGGTAGTCCGTGGTCGTCCAAGGCTCATATGGGCCTTCGTCAGTTGGTGTCTGCTGGAAACCGAACTTTAGTGCTGTTGGCAACTTTGAGCGGACTCTCTTTGTGTGTGTGTGTGTGTGTGTGTAGGGGGAAGGGTGTTGGACCCCCTTTATTCACTCCCTTATGATTAAGCATGAGAGTAGTGTAACGGATCGTCGTTGCTGGCTCTTTGGGGCCAAGTGCGAAAGCAAACACCAGAGCCAAGGATGAACTCCCTGTTTGTCTTTGCATTTGTTCTCTCTTTCATTCGAAGAAGGAGAAAAAAGACTTGTGGAGACTGGAACTCAAGGTTGTGCTAATTCTGTGAGAGGGAGAGAGAAATGTTTGTCTTTACACCTCTTTATGTGAACTTTAAGCTTGTAAAGTATCTGCTAATCCATCACTAATCCACATAGTGTTCAGAAAAGGATAGTGGTAAGATGACACCCGAGATAGCAATCTCTCTTTCTCTCTTTTTTCACGCTGAAATCTCAATGAGGTTTTTCCCAGATGTTCTTACATATATGAGTGGTTTTTAACCCCAAAATTAGACAGTCAAGCTTAATCAAAGGGTCAGAATCCCTGAGAAAAGATTCCAAGTTGAGGGAAAAAGTCCGGGAAAAATTTCTTGCCTAATGGATTACGTAAGCCAGAACTGGTTTACCGAAGCTCTAAGTTCAGAGCTTGGCAAACCCCACCCTGGGCTTATCTCTGCATAGGTCGAGCAGGGGTAGTCAAAAAAAGGCTAGATTTGTCGAGAGATCTCCGAAATGAATGTCACTGTCTGTGCTTAACGGACTGTTAAGAGGAAAATTGCCTATAAACCTTGTGCCAGGCGCTTCTTGTGTCTGTCTCGCTGTCAGTCTCTTCCAAGTACATTCGTGTACAGGGTGAATAATACTGAAAAGTTTCCAAGCTTCTCTCACCTCTTCTTCATCTGTCCCGATTGATCCTCTTTTTTTTTGCTCACAGGAGGCTCGTTGAAATCACTATTTCTACTTCCCCTTTACTAACTTTTTCATTCCTCCCAGCAGGGGGTTAAGGAGTTTTATAACCCCGAGAATGAGGGGAGTGCGAGCTTAACTTCCAAATGAATCCATAAATCACCACACTGCTTTGCTTCCTTGTGTTTGAAAATTTTTTCCAAGTCTTCGCTCACATCTTAACTCTTGAATATTGTGAGCTGGGCCTGATTAGGCCTACCCTAAAGCTCTCACTCGATCAGATCCTTCCTCTCTGGCGTCCCGTTTAGAACTCATTTTACTGTTTGTGCGCGCGCACCTTTTTTCTGGTCCCCGCAGCAGCAACAGCAGCAGCAATAGGCCTATGAGAGGGTCTGCCCGAAGAGGCCTGAAGCCAAAAATCGCGACTGCCAACTCGACCAGACAAATGGTGGACGGGTATTTCTGGCTTCGTCTCGCATGACGCTGACTCATGAACGAGTCAGGGCGTTCGCAACCACAGCAGCAGCAACAGCAACAGCCTCTTCTGCCATGATCTTAATTCGCTGTTGCTGTCTCACCGAGTAGCTGCTGCTGCTGCAGAAATATGTTGTTGCGTGAGACCTCTTCTTCGTCTACTTCTGCTTCTCCTCCACTTATGCGTCGCTCTCGCTCTGCACCGCGCACACGAGCGCACCCGTGAGGCTTGGCCTGAGCCTGAAGAAGAGCGGCTCCTCGACCCATGTGGGCCTCCTCTTCTCTCCTCTCCTCACTCTCTCCTCTATTCTACGTATGTATCTTTTTTCGTTCGAAGGCGCTTTGGCAACCATTAGGAGCTGTTGCGGGGCTTCCATTTGGAGAGGCCAAGACCCTCACCCAGCCCCGCACAGAATACAATTTGCCCAATTTTCAATTGGCTCAAAGCAATTGCGATTTTGGGCCATTTGGTGGCCGTGCAAAGTGGCATCGTGGCAGCTCTCCTCGACAGACCCACTTGTCTGCTCTGCTCTTATCTCACGAGAAATATCTGGCAAATGGCATTCCGGGAGCTTCTGTGCAATAAAGGACGCTGTTTGTGTGTGTGCGTGTGTGTTGATGCCTGGACCGATTGCAAGCATTGTCCACTCCTCGGCAATCTTGAAATAGTTGGGATCACTCTGTATGACGACCGAGCTCCAAGAAAACAGCCCACTTTATTATTAGAATGTTTTTTTCGTTTCCCTCCTCAAGTGCCTCAAAATCGAGCGTGACCGTTGTTTTTCAAGACACGAGACTGCTGTCTGGTCGAGTTGCCGCCCCGCGGAGGTCGTAACATGCAACGCATATTAATTTTTTTCCCCCTATACAATGTTATAGCACGTTAGAGCTCTCGGAGGTCTCGAAGCTTTTCGACTCTGAACAGGCTGGAGCGAGGGAAAAATCATTGTATGAAGAACATCTCAAGAATTTTTGGATTAATGACGTCCCAGTGCGTGCGCTCTTACCAGGTTTGGTAACTGCATTTTCCCGTTTTTGTCCCTCTTCGTCCCTGTTCCGATCAGGGTTTCGCCTTCTGAGGGCCTCCAAAATCTGCAGCAAATATTTGAGTGGGTGGAACAAGGATAACATCGGAAATTTGTTATGCGGAAATTAAAAACAAAAATATATTGTCCCTTAGCTGCACGAGATTTGGAACGTTGGCAGAAGTGTTTTTTTTTGCTTTTGTTCTGCGGTCACTACGCTGAGCCAATCTCAGTCCTTCTTCATTGTTGTTTTCTGCTAAATCTGAGCAAATTTTCACCGTTAGGCCTAAAATCAACACGTGTTATATGACAGGCAAAAGTCTAGACTAGACACGTCCTAAGTAGCTCGCACCTCGGCATGATTTGATGTACAGTTAGTGCCGGAAAAAAATGCTGGGGTTTTCTTCTTCGGAGTCAACTACATGTAAGCACCATCTTGATTGGATTCGATGGTGCGTGTGGGAAAAGTCAAGTCACGATCTGTTACTCTGCCCGAGCTGACACAAAACAAAGTCATCTTTTGTGTGTCTTTTCCAAAGAAGAATCATGCCCAAACATAGTTTTCTAGGCTGATCAGAACTGTGGGGTTCGACCCTGGCCTAGGGCGCAACCGTCCATTGACGTTAAACTGAGTCTTTGTACGTCAGAGGGTTCGGGGCAGCCAACTTGACTGCTGCAGCATTGTGACTTTTGCTCCACATCTCCAATCAGCTGAGACGTCAACTGCAACAAGACAAGACCAAATCTCATGTCCATGAGGAGTGCTCACTCAGCCCCTTGGCGAGGCGTGGGACCAGAATGTGGCGTCTGCCTCCAGGTGGAGCAGCTTCCGGACCTTCTTGGTCGTGATCGCCAAGGCCATGGGCTGGCTGATCACTTACGGGTACCGGAAAAGGAAGCAGCAGCAGCCTCGGGCTGGAAGTTTTCTGCTGCAGTAAGCGGAGGATGGTACAAGACTTGGTACAGCAAACACAGGGCTGACAACACTTTGCACACAGCTGCTACACTGTGCACACAGACAATATGAGGGTGCACAGATATGTTTTGCCAGTCGTCGCCAAGGTTTCGTCACCTTCAAGAGCAGAAGAGCAAACGAGAGCGCAGACTTTTTGCGCCTTTAAGTCATAGTTTTTATTCAAAACTTAAATAACAATCTATACGGCATTAATGATGCCATGGGAATTCATTAGTTTGGGTTTGGCGGAGCTGACTGAGGCTGCTACCATAAGCGGGATCTATCTTTTTTTTCTTTTAAAGAGCGCTAAAATAAAAACGTCGGGGCCTGAAGATTCTACCATCATAAGTGCAGTTCTACTAAGAGCAACCAATACCTCCACAGGTATATATTACGGTAATATATGGCGGAGAAGAACGGTCTGTGCACGTCTACGTCAGTGAAATTCACCCATGCAGGTGTTTTCTCCAATTTTGATGCACCCTGTTGGCATACTTGCTGGCTCGTCCAATGCACCTCAAGCCTCAGCCCCATAGCACCCTCGAAGTGAGCATCATGATCATGCGTGAGCAAAAAGGTGGGGCCCAAATACAGCAGAACAACAAGGAGATAAGGAGAAGGGCAAACGATAAGAGGAGCCTTCAAACAATGTATGCGTACAAGCGAAAGAATCGCCCGGGTTGGCATTTAGCCTGCGGCGCCACCTCTCAGAAGGCCCGAGACTTGTCAAAGTTGTTGTTCTTGGCTGCTGCTCAGGCAAAACAATGTCGAGGACAGTTAAGAGGGGTCCTTCAACACCGTCAAGAGCTTCAGTCAGGCGAGGGAGCTTCAAGATCTTGCGCCTTAAGACCGACAGAAGCTTCAGCAGAGGCTGAATTTGAAACTCGTGCTCAAAAAAAGGGCACTCTCGACTTCGACGGTGATGACGGTGCCAGGTCAGTCTTTAAGGCCACAAAAGGTCACATCCTACTTCTTAGTCACAGGTTAAATGATGCTGACATGAAATGATCGCAGGCAGAGGTCACGTCAAGCCACAGATCCTCAAAAGCAGGTCTCTTCTTGCTGCTTAAAGACCGTCCGCACTATTTATCAGTGACTTACCAGAGACTTATTCAGAAATTCTAATCTTTTCTTTCTTTCCTTTCCAAGATGTTATCTTGGTCTTATTGGCCAGTTTTTATGCTGTGCATTTTCCGTCAAATTTCGTCCCTTCGGCCGTTTTTCATGCAGTGCGTCCGGTTAAGTGCAGTCTAGGAAGTGCACGGCAACAAAGCCGCCTTCTTCATTTGGAGCGAGCGGCAGAAGTCTTGGCAGGCGGCGGACAAGACAAAGTCCGCAGCTCTTGAGTTACCAGAGCAAAAAATTAAGCACATCTGACATGTACAGTATAAGTTAGTAGGTAAGATTCTTTTTTTTTCTATCGTTGTATCTTTGCCAGTGCTTTACGCTACATTTGCACTCTTCGCTCAGTCATTCCATTAATCCGGATTCCAACTTGGTGAATTCCTGGGAAGATGGGAGGATTCGAATCCGGAGACCCGGATTTGAATTCGGGCAGCTGAGGCCGGGGCAGTGAGACCATCACAGTGGCCACCGAGATCTTCTTAGCTCTGGCGTAGCTGCTGCCACTTTCGATGGCCACAAAATATTTAATAACCACCTCGGTTCCGTCCGAAAAGATGTTGTCAACAGCGGGCCAAATATTATCCAACCGGAGAAACAGATCACCTTTTTTTGGAGAGAAAACATTGCTGAAACAAAGAAAACAACGGTTAAAAGCGAAGTCATTGCACTTAAGATGTGGCTTCCTGAGCAAATTGATGGGCATCTGCCACTGCTGCCATGGTAGGATCGATCTAGTGAATCCAAACTCAAGGTTCCAAGATTCGGATTCGAACTCGGGTACACGTATTTCCTTGGACTTACGTTATCACTACCCGTAATGCGTGGGCATTCATAACAAACAATGGCAACAGGTGGGATCTCGAACTGGATCGCATGGCCCGGATCAAGTTCCAGGGGTATCAGCGCTATGAAGTTAAACTTGGTCAACTTGGCAGTTCATTGGCGAGAAAGCGAATCTTTTTTTGGTCGTGAACAAAAAAATAACTGTCCTTGACGGCCACGATGCCCTTGAGGCACTCTTCGATGTCCCCCACCCTTGACAGCGATATGAGTTGGTGGTTTTTTTATTCTTGACGACGAAAACTTAGTTTGGTTATCCGGTATCTTTTTTTTCTTCTTTTCAACAGGGATAATTTGACATCCCTAAATGGCAAATCTGACATCTGAATCTGACGCGTTGAAGCAGCTTCTCTGACACAAACACAAGACGTGTCAAGAAGGCCTTTTTTTACAACGAGGAGAAGAAGTTCGACGCCTCGGGGGCCTCGAGCCGAGTCGTTCCGCCTGCCTGCCTGCCAGCCAGCGAGCCGGCAAGCAAGCCTGCTTGCCAAAGTTGGTCCAAGCTCTTTGAATACTGTATGATGATTAGAGACTTGACATAACGTCCAAATAGCGTGATCGACCCAGGTATCGAAGCTGCACGCACACAAAAGCCCAGGTACATGTACATTATTACACCGGAGCCTCCTCCAAAAGTTCAACCATCTGAGGTAAGACACAGGTTTGAGATACCAAGATGCCAACATAAGGAGTCATCCAAAGCCAGTCCAATAGCCTGAGAATTCCACTGTGTGTCAAGGAAACAAACAGTGTCAAATTCCCTTTATTGCCTGAACATCATTCCCGTGCAACGTTGGAATTAAAAGGTGCAATAAAGTCTCGATTCAAAGATTACATGGCTGCTTGCAACTGTTTACTTAAGATGAAAAAGAGATGATATTTTAACACCAGAGTGCTGAATTTAGCGAAGAAGATTAGGAACTCTCGCTTGAAATCAAAATGGTGAATGAAGCTGACAGGGAAGTAGATGAGGAAGATGAAGAACATGAGGATGAACAGTCGGCAAGAGCGCTTGCCTCAATTTATTTACTTCTGCTTCAAAGTGCCAGTGCAATGAGCAGCGGAACAAGTCTCCATTTCACTATGACACTAATGGTGGGTTTGCCGCTGACGGATAATTTTGTTAAGTCACTTTTCTACCTTATTTTGTTTACTCTTTCTTTTTTTTAAAAAAAGAAGAAGTGAAGGCCTCGTGCTCGAGGATGACTGGGCTCATGTCAGACAGGCTGTCCTTGACCTCCAATTAACTGAGAGCCGAGAGATTGGCTGCCGACCGACACCTCGCACTGGGTCTAGAGGTTGTTGTTGCTGCTGCTGTTGTTCATGGTTGTACTTCAACGTGAAGTCGAACTTTTGGCTGGGCTGCACCCATACTTCTTCTGGTGGTAGCGGCGCACGCAAATTAGGGAGCTATTTCAAACCTCGTCATAATTCAAGGAAAGAGGAAACCGAAGAAGACGTCCTTCCTCCCTTATGCTTCTTCGGCCGTGTGAGCCGCAAAGAGTCCCGCACGCGCGTCTCCGCGCTCTTCTCGACGACTCACCCGACCCCATTGTAATTATTCACATTTGTATTCCGTGAGGGACGCGGAAATGTCGACAATACTTACACGTGGCCGAATTGATGAATGGTTATTGCAGGTTATTAAGACTCCTCCGCTGATGTATGAGGACACTGTTTCCACGGTGTCAAAAGACTACAATAGCGTGCAATGTTAAGAAACGTGTGAAGCAAAAAAAAAGATTGATGCAGTTTGTTCTCAAGAGATGGCTGCAATTGGCTACATCGCTCCTCCTCGTTGCCTTTTTTCGTGGCATCAAATTTAGACGTCCAGACAAAACAGCAAAAATCTTCAAGGGATAAAAAAGGAGTAAAAATTTTGTGTTTTTTTTTAATGCTGCTCCAGGCAGGAAATGTTGGTTTGACGATCAAGAAGGAACATCCTTCAAAGGCCTGTGGCTTCATACTTTACCGTTGATGACTGCAAGAAGCCTTCGTGTGGCCTTTAAGGACTGGATGACGGAGATACTCTTGCTTGGTGACTCTGGCCAAAGCTCAACGTTTCACTTGGTGTTCAAAAAAACTGTTGCACACTGAAAAAAGCTGTCTGCACTCAACTCAAGTCGCCATTAGTCAGCTGTTCGCAACTTTGTCCCGACAAAGACAAGAACAACTGGGGCAGTTCATAGGCCTGGCTTGGCCAGCGCCGCAGGGAAGAAAAAGCCATGAACGCAGGGTAAAAAAAAGGAGGGGGTTGGGGCGGAGCTCACAGGGGTTCCACAAAGGATGGAAGAAGGAGAAACGAGCGGTTTGGGAAACACATTTGCTAGAGAAAGAAGGAAAGACAGGGAGAAAGAGAGAGAGAGAGAGAAATGATCTGCCTAGATTCAGACAGACCCACATTGACATGGAAACGTCTTTTGAGCCTTGTCTGCATTCACGCACAACGTTGCCAATGGGGTGAGAGACTGTGTGTGTGACCCAGTCTTAAAAAAAGAGAAACAGCTTGCAGCGATTAATTGCAGCAAGACCAACTGCTACAATTAACAGCTGCTGCAGCTGCTGCAGGGTCGACCCCCCCTAAGCCCCCCCCCCCAACCACCCACCTCTCTTTGGAACTTTTCCTCTTACTGATTTATTGCCCAGACTTCAACCCCTTCTTGGCCCATTACCCAAAAAAGTCGTTGCCAATAAATCCGAGCGGGTCTGGCTGCAACCGCTGCACTATAAAAGTGTCTGTGAAAATGAGTCTTCTCGAAAGGTCTCCCTTTTGGGCGCCCATTATTGGTCATTGCCCAATACCGTCATAGCTGTAGCATTTGTAACCCGCTAGAGTCTCCAAAGCTTTTTCTTGCTGACAAGGTTGGGGGGAAGAATTTCCCTTCAATTCTTGTTCACCACTGTCATTTGCATATCTCTGCCTCGATTCATGACCTCAGCTGGGCCTTCTTCGCTCGATGTTGGCTTCAAATTCGTTTTTGCAACGAAAAAGGTGCCTCCCACGACGACCAAAAGGGGGTCGAGACAGACACAGGCGGAGGAGTCTTCAAACCCTTTTGCGAGGTAATAAATTGATGCCGAAGGAAGCCAAAAAAAATCTCGTCGAGGCAAAGTCTTGGTAAAGGCTGCACTTTTTTCGCTGTTGTGATTATAATTTTGGGCATATCAAATTGTAGCCAAAGATTCCGCTTGCATAAGACGAGAAAAAGAGAAGATCTCATCTTCATCTTCACTGATTCTTACGCAATCATGCCATATTCATAATTCTGGCCTTTTTCTCTCTGTTCTCCAATGTCAACGATGAGAAAGTGAGGTCCTGAAAATGTCGTTCTCATCGTGGTCAGCTTGAATTGGATCATCCCGGACGTCGGACGCTTCTTCTCCAGATGCGCAATTCTGATTGGCTCCTCTGGCAGTGTGGGCGATGCAGACGTCGTGTATTAATTATTATTATTATATAACGTTGTATACATTTTTAGCTGTGCCAACAACTGTTGCACATGCAGGGCTTGACTCACCTGGAGGGGGAGAGGTCAGACTTTGCCAGGTGAGGAAGTCATTAGTGAAGAAGCTGTCGAAAAAAAGGGTGAACGAACGGGTTGAGTTTTACGAGAGGGCAATTTTAGACATTTCCGCGGTCGTTATAGTACTTTTAGTGCAGAGTCCAAACTGTCTCTCCACCAATTTCTGCATCTCCACTAGCTAACATCAGTAGTTAACAACTGTGCAAAGCTTGCTGTACGTAGAGTCTTTTGTGTCTACTGCTTGGCAGAGCATAAAGGACATGACGTCCCGCCAATCCAAGGTATGCACGCAACATCGAACAGTAGCGCCATCTGATGGTCTTTACCCTTAAGCACAACCTTTCAAAGTTGCTTTTTTTTCTTATAATAATGTGGAAATCGATGACTTAAGCGTCTACGAATCTCGCCGACTGCTGTGTTAGGAAATGTTGCCCTTCTCATTCCCAAGTAGTAGCTGCTGTCGTGCTTGGAACACCATGAAGAAGTTGTTCATGTCCATTCAGTGATGGGACTTGAACTGGTAGAATATTATTGGGAATGAGGACATCAACGACACCCGAGTAGACGAGCAGCTGAACTCAGGTGTGCTGAAGACACTGGAGTTTCCCATAAAGTTCTTGTCTCAACTTTGGACATGCCATGAACGACCTCTTGTTGCAAGTCAGCTTGTACGAGATCTTCGACCAGGAAAGTGTTTGTGCTGATCCCACCTGAGTTGCGCAGGTCACCATGCAAGGAAACAATCAACTCTTTCTTCATGACGTTGGTGTCTGTGTTTTTTTTGCTCACGCACCAAAAAAGTAGAAAATTTGACGTAAAAAAGTCCCTCTGTGATGCACCCAAGTCCACCTAAGACACCGTCCAGGAGAAGGCAAAAATGCACCTAAGCTCCGATGAAGTTTTCTCGCTTTGACCTGGATTTTCCCTCCCTCGATTCGTCTTATTTTGTGTCGTTCACACTCGTGGCTCTGGGAAAGAAAAGCTGCTTCCAGTCGAGCTTCCCCATCTTTTCCCAGGGCCTAATGAGGCCTCTTTTCTCCGAGGCCTACTCTGCTTGGGTGAGTTTCGCGGGTGGGAAAAAGAGGAGTTCTTACGCGCATTCCCAAGAGCGAAACATGCGCAAGATCATAGTTATCATCGTTTTTATTCCTCTTCTTGCTTTTATCCAAGCAGGCGATTATTTGAGGCATAATTATCGTCATTTCGATGGAGACAAAGGCTTCTTCTGCTGTGCCTTTGAGGAGCTGCGTGCGGTATCCACTGCTCTTACGAGCGTGTTAGCAGCTATGAGTCATCCACGATGAATTAGGGCCCATGACGAAGGCAAAAATGTGTCAAACCGCTACAAATATAGAAACTTCTCAACTCTGATTCTCCTACTCATGGCTATTTTTGTAGGGGCTGCGATCTATCAGCGGGCTCAAGTATTCTAGGACTTGGCTACTGAGCCTAACCTGAAAATGAGCGACCAGCTCTTGCGACCCAAAAGTGATGGTTTGGACGACCATTTGGGACTAAAAGCCGCTTAAAAATGTGACTTAACTCAAGTATTTAGTGGCAATTTAATGAGTGTCCTAAGAGGAAGTTCAGTCTGTGTTTACAGTCGTGCGTGCCAAAAAAAACACCCAAGGGCCTGTTATGCTTGCGGTGGGACCTTCCTGGTCCAGATAAAATTCCGGTAAAAAAGAATCCATACCTCACAGCAGGGGGGGGGGGAAGAGCAAAATTCCACTCTATTTTATTGCTAATTGCTGCTCCAAGTCATCAGATTCAACGCGGAACATCTGTTTTATTAAGTCACTAAAAAGAAAAATATCTTGTTAGCGTTGATTCAAGGGGTCGATCAAGGGCAACAGATTAAAATCGCACGATTCTTGGCAGACCCTGGAGGAGAAAGAAAACCCTCATAAAGAGGATCTTTCATTCTCCAAATTGCAGCTTTTTCTCCGGAAGAACCAACCCATTTTGAGGCATAACTGATTCGGATTTTGCATTCGTGACTTCCGCATACAAAAACATCGCTAATCCTCTCCCCTCTTTTTTTGCAACTTCTTTTTCGCGGCCAAAGTCGTGACGAGCGAGGTCTCCTCAAACTTGTTCTATATTAACATTCCCAGGAATTAAGAGAAGACGCTCGTGAGGAAGGACAAAATAAAAAATAAAACAACCGTTCTTTTGTCACCGGGTCGAGCCCTGAGGAGGGGGACACGAACCTTTTTTGCCCGGTCACGGAAGGTACAGGGAACTCTATGAGGAAGCTTCACCGTCAAACTTGTCTTCCGTTATGGGCAAAAAATGGGCGCAGTCAGTGCAAGGGTTAAGTTTACTGAAAAATGTCAAGCATTATTGTAGGTCCATAAATTCGTGTCAGGACACCGAGTCTGAGTATGCTGTGCGTACCGTATATCAATCCTTGTACGTTTCAATGTGCTGTTAGGAGGTTTCTACTTAAGGGAGGGAACTCATATCAAGAAAAATTCGGCATTCAACTACTTCTTATAGCAAAACATACGTTCATACGGCTCCAAGAGCTTCTACGCATCCCTTACGCAGGGTGGCATCAACTCAAGGGACGTACAACAAGCAGAACATTGCAGTATAGCGATCCCAGTCGATATGATACCGTGTCTCGACACTTTTTTCAGCGCGCTGTATCGTCCAAAACCTGGCGCGATCGATATTTGAAGTATCGGATGTCGAAGGTAAAAAGTATCGTCAATCAGATGATACCCCGCAATTTTAATGAGATAATCATTTCATCAAAGACCTCCCTGCCTTTTCACTGCTCTTTCATTTTTTTTTGAGTTTCCTACATAAAAATATAGAGTATCTTATCTCCTGGTTTTGAGTCAGTCGATGTGAAAGGTATCGTGTCGTGAAACCTTTTTAATTAAAAGGATTGTACCTGTAGCACGATACAAAAAAAAAATACTTGTCAACGACGTGTTTTTATGTCACCTTAAGGAGGAGTCTACTTAAGAAAATACGCTTAATTACGGTTAGTTACAGTTATACTATTTTTTCTTCAGCACATCAAAAGGGTGCTGATGAACCCTGTGATTCTGGATGACTCGGGTACGAATCCGGTGAGGCACATGTTCTTGGTCGGAGGTTTTGCCGAGTCGCCCACTGTGCAGGAGGTGGTCAGGAACGAGTTCGAGAACATCAACGTCATCATCCCACAAGTGAGTACACAGTGGAAATCGCACTTCAGTACGTAGATGTCACCCAACCTCTTATTCAGGGAGTGAGCGTGGCCGTGCTTAAGGGCGCGGTTCTCTATGGACTCGACCCCTGCATCGTCCATGTCCGAAGAGCAGCCAGAACCTATGGCATTGGTATTGTCAAGCCATTTGCGAAGGGAAAACATCCAAAAGGTGAAATGCTTGATGTGTTCGTGTATCACACTGTGTGGCCACACCTGCCCGCCAGTCCTGGGCTGCGGGGCCCTGTGTGGACCACACATGAGCCCACAGCCCAGTACTGGCCGGCGGAGAACATCGAGGAGACCTGGCCAAAGTTTCCATGACTTCCACACTCACCTGACCTAAAGTCCTTTGACTTACTTAAGTCACTGCAGAGACCTCTCGTCAGAAAGCCACTCCGATGCTTCTTTCCGGTCTCAACAAGAGGCTCGATGAGGTCATTCTGAACGAAAAGTGTTTTCTGATGCCATAAATGAAGGCAAAACCCACTAATCTGAAAAATCAGTAGTCAGTTTTACACAACTGTAATAGATAAACTTGTGGTCAAGCATGGAGAGATGTGGTGCTTGGACGTCTTTGACAAGTTTGTGGTGTCCGGCCAGTCCGTGAGCTTGGGCGAGGCCGTCACCAGGAGATATCGACCCGTCAACACCAACGACGAGCTTCCACAGAGGATTGTGCTGGGGCTCTTCGCATCAGACTCTGACCATCAAGAGGTAGAGCAAAAGCATTTTTTTAGTCAAACCATAAATGTATGCACGCTCAGGAAGAAAACTGATCTATTTTCATGTGTTTTCTCTCCTTTGTGACCATTCAGTTTATCACGGATTCCGGTGTTGAGCAGGTTGGATCTCTGACCCTCACCCTGGGACCGACTCCCCTCAGCTCTGGGAATCAACCAAGGGAGATTCAGGTGTGTATGACTGATTTTCGCGAAATACTGGGGCGTATTTTTACTTCTGAGGTACCCTAACTCGACAGAGCAGAAACAGAGCATTGGTACAATGTACAGCTGATATGGGTCCTCGGGTCAGACAGATGACCTGGGATAAGGGGTATAAAATGTGGCTGGATTTGGCAAATTGGCGTGTTGCGAAACTTGCTGTATCTAATTGATGTATCAGGACATACTATTGATTCATATACAGCTGATTCTGCTTGAAGGGACCGCCAGAGGACCAAGTAAGTCAGGTCCCCTTGACGGATTGGTCTGATTACCTACATTACATCAAGGGCGGTTCAGGACAGGCAAGCCTGGCATAAAGCAGCAAAAATGATGTTTTTGCAGGTTTTCTTGCTGACAAGTTTGCAAAGTGTTCTACAATAGGTTTGGTCAACTAGTCTGGCTGAATTGCTAATTGAATGTCATCAACGACGTAAAGATTGGGACTAAGTAAATTTGACCTCTTTGAGGAAAAAGTCTGAGTATCCAATATCAGATTCATCCAGTTCAGAAAAGCAGCCTCATCTGTTAAGTTTACTAGCATACACACTTTGCTGGCCCCATTTATGCATCATGTTTGCCACTGGACAGGAAACTTGCGTTAGCCTTATGCTTGCGATCAACCTAAACATACCAAACTCAGGGCTACTGTGTTATATAACAGGCCAAGATGTTGTTCGGCGACACCGAGGTGAGGGCGTTGGCCATCGATGTTGCCACCAATGAGAGCGTCAGGGTCAATGTGGACTTCCTCAACGAAACAAATCCAAAGTATCACACAAAATTCTGAACGAGTGCACTGGACCAATGGAAGAGAAGGATTGTATAATTTTCTAACATACACACATCAATGAGTCAATAAAGATGAGTGTCACAGGTTTGGGGTCGGTCTCATGAACCCAACACAATCGAAGATATTGATAAGCATAGTCTTTGTCACAGTTGGACAAGTCAAGCTTTATGGCATTATTCTTAATCTTCTTGCAGCTTTATGACAACATGGGACAAAAGGTTTTGACCGATGTTGGTCCCTGTTCTGTTGCTGCGTCAAATAACGTGTGATCCCAAGGAACGTTTATTCCTGACTGAACGAAGAGAGCATCCAGAAGGATCCATGGCAGCCGATGGCTAGGAGTAGGACAAGTAGTGATATTGTACGTGTACGTTAGCTAGGGATAGAACATCTCTCTTCCTCCCTCCACGGGGGGTGGGGGTGCTACGATATACATCTTACTTCATACTTACGAAAATCCCACCAAACAAGAACGATAGCATAAATATTTTAGGCTAGGTCAAAAAATGAAAATTCTGAAATTTAGCTGAGGGCATCTTAGGTCTGTTACCTAATGCCAAATGGTAAAGATGCAATCAAATGGTTTTGCAAAAACACATTTTTTTTGACCCCCTTCCATGGCAATAAGGTTTTACTACATAAGTTCCGTACATAACAAGGAGCTCAGATTTTGACAGTCCTGTGACAAAGCTGTAAGCACTTTGTTTTCAGTTTTATTTGACCACAGTGCTACAGCTTTGCATCTAGAAAGTAACTAAGCAGGTCCACATCAAATTTGTGATGTAGACCTAACAACCTTATGTACTGTGTCTAAAATACTTTGGAAGCAGAGAGAGGACCCAAAACTTCATTATTTCTTCATTCCATTTGACTAGAAGGTCTTCAAGAGGATTCTTGCAACAAATCTACAACGCCACAAGAGATTAAAAAATTGACCTACCCTAATAAAGATTATAAAGAAAAGTATGCCAAACGCCACTAAAAGGAATGAAATTCCATTTGAAACTGTGCTGACTGCTGTGGATGCATTTCAGAAACATTTGCTACGTATTGTTCATGAATGAAGGCGCCATATAGAATAAAGTTTGTCACATACTTTCTAGAGCGTGCAACGAAAATTTCATGCAGGTTTGTTCACACACTTCTGACTTATGTTTGTGTATCAAGGAACATTAGCCCATCCCTGTATTTGTGTAGTAAGTATGCAGAATACGCAGTTCCAAAGCATATTGAGTCTGCTTGAGTTGACTGGGTTACTCTTGGTTTGGATGATAAACAAATTTATGGAACAAATCAGTATCAGCAGTACAAAGCCAATGAATTCCATGGAACATGGAACTTGCAACAACGCACAGTTGTACCAGAGAAGGAAGCATTACTGTGTGCGCGCAGTACTATGATTAGACTTAAGTTAAAATGTGTTCGTACTGTATTTGTTACACCGTGTGTTATATTCCAGTTCGAGTGTTTCTGTTCTGTCAGGAAAGTTCTCCGTATTGTGCTGTACCATATGGCATGTTGAGCTCCAGCTCGGAGCGATATCTTTTGTGATAAGGGCTGGTCAAGGCTGACGAGCTGGATATTGAGCTCATGTACTTTTGGAACGAGTGGATTTGTTCCGGGACCATGCCATGCACCCCGTCGATCACTCGTGCACCGACCTTAGACGCGGTAGCAACTATCATCTAGGCATACTTCACCGACTCCTTGACCTACGTCTACGACCCCTGGGGACCCGCTGGAAGGCACGGAAGCCTGCCGAAAGTCGGAGAATCCATCTGGACTACCTCCGAGGGACTGCACAGGGTGTTCGCGCGCAATCCGGGACGATGAGGCCATCCTACGACGCGAATCTGACGAACTCGACGGAGAGTAAGGTGACGGGGCAGGCATGATAATCCCAGCACGAGTAACGTTAACTGAGCTCAAATTCCGTGGTCCGTCTATCGTTGATCTCTAAGTTAATCGTAAGATTACTCTGATTCCATTCCAGAAATCAATCATATTCCTATTGATGCTTTAAGACTGAGTGTACTCTCTTGGGAACGCCCTCTAATTTTGGTGTGAGATTTGCGTTTAGTCATTCAACTAGAGCCCAGTGGCACGTAACGTTAAGGTCCGGCGTGAGTGTACTGTACTCTAGACTTGAGTAAAATTGTCCAGGTCGCTTACGTGAATATCCATTCGGACAATTACTTCACGATTGCTCCCACTTTCCCCACGGCCTCTTTCAGTCCGAGGATTTTCAGTGACGCCCTCATCAAAGATGGCTACTACTGCATCACAGCTTTTTTCAGTCAGACATTTTCAGTAACAGGTCCTGCAATCAACCGGGACCACAAGGCAGATTTGCCTCATGCACCACCCTGTGCACATTGCATGCACTGTTGGTGGCAACACAAATGATTCACCATAATTGAAATCTCTTGTAATAGGGCCATGAAGCAGTTTCTATTGTTCACAGCTGTGGTTTACTGACTGGAGTCTCATAAAAGTCAGATCTTAATAGTTCCACTTCACTCACAGGGCAGCTGCCTCAGGTTCACAAAGCAGTGGAAGGAGTTACAGTTTCTGCCTCAGGGACTTCAGTGGTGAGCACAGGGTGATACATTAGCATTACATACATTTCTTAAGATACTAACTTTAAAGACTTACAATTCTAAAAGCTTTCTTGATTTTGTGCTTTTTCCCTTTCCACTCACTAGCTGAAATATCTGTCAACAAATGTGTAATAAATAACTTTTGACTGGGAGGTGACCTTAAGCCACTGAAGGAGACCATGGAGAACGTGAGGCAATTTAGCGACTCCATTCTGAGGGGTATTCCTGCGGGGAGATTGCCAAGGAGCTCCAGATGCTCAGTGTCTCCATGAGCACAGTCGCCTACACCATTGAATGCTACAAGGAGACTGGCTCGACGACAAGTAGAGAAAAAAGTGGTCATCAAAGGTCTGACCAGACCAAAAAACTCGTGGAAGTCACGGGACAGAAAATCAGCAGGAACAAGAGGAGGTCAATCAGGAAGACGGCGACTGAGGCCAAAGTTAGCCATGACACAATGCGTCGGGTGGTGCGAAATGATCTCCCGGTTTATCTGTACAAGCTGCAGAAATGCCAACGCCTTAGTGGCTGCACTATGGAAAAGAGGCTGGCACAGTCAAAGGAGCACTGGAAGAGTCTCACATGTCGTACAATTCCGAGGATCATTCAGACAGATGAGAAGACTTTTACGATTCAGCAAGCATTCAACAGCTAAAATGATTGAATCTTCACCAAGAACATTACCAGTGTCCTATGGAGGACAGGACCATCTTCGCATTGCCAGAAGCCTGCCAGCATCATGGTCTGGGCTGGGGTCACCCCCTGTAGCAAGAAGAGTCCTCTCATCTTCATTCTTGAGGGCATAAAGCTGAACCAGAAGATTTATTTGGACATGCTGAAGTTCCCAAGTGACGCCTTGGATTGATTAAGAGTCCTGGCCAGCATCTTGTGCCATCATGCAGGGCACCAAGTCAAACTGCCAAGACTGCAGGCGTGGTTTAAAAACAACTTTCGTGGATTCTGGGACAAGACAAAAGGGCCTCCCTCCTCTCCAGATCAGAATCCTATGGGCTTCTGTGTCTAGTATGTTCTGGAGCGAAAGGTCGGAGGCATATCCTATTCAAATATCAACGTCCTTGAGGCAACCCTGGAGGCTGCATGGGTCGACCTTGACAAGGATGTTACTCTTACAATGTATACCTCTGTTGTCAGAAGACTCAAGGCTGTAGTTCAAAAGGCAGATATGTCAAATGAAATTTTTCACAGAAGTCGACTATTATTAGCTGACCATTTTTCAAGTAAATAATATTTTTGCATCAGATGTTAGGGTTACACTGCTCTAAAACATGCGTCACCCTGTAGATCTTTTGTTAGGTGTCGTCCCTTGTAGGCTCACTTTCTTTTACTTGTCATGCAAGCTAAGTAACTGATATAGAGTAAGACACTTTAAAGGAAGCAAATCTAGTGTAAAGAAACAAGAAGGAAAAAGATATTTATTTGAAACAGACAGATACATAGTTTCCCCAAGTTCAATTTCTGCCAATTTCCTATACCCGATTACCATACAGTACACAAATATACCGGGTGAGCCAAAAGTCCCTTTACACTTTCAAATAACTTGACAAGAAAGGTCATAGCATGGTTCTTGATGAAGTTATAAAGAAAAGTTGAAGATAGATATCACAAGAACATTTATTTCTCAAAAGTACCACCTTGGGCATCAATGGCAGCCCTCAGGCACTTCCTGAAGACCCCACAGCAGCTCCTGATGTACTCCTGGGACATGGAGGCCCACAAGGCCTCAACAGAGGCCTCTTTAGGGACAACTCTTGTCTTTAGGGACAACTCTTTAGGGGGTCAACATTGGAGTGAGGTTTGGAGCAGGCCTCCTTCTCCACGTGCGCCCAGATGCTGAAGTCCAGAGGATTCAGGTTTGGCAATGGCGGCCACATGTTTGCAGGCCAGAATCCCTTGGACCCCAGTCTCCTCTTGATGTACTTCTGTATGTCCTTGTGGCAATGTGCTGGAGCTCCATCTTGAGTCCAAATGTAGTTTCCCCAAGCATAGGTGGCATCTAGAGTTGGGAAAACCTTTTGGATAAGGTACTGCTTGTACTTGGTGCCATCTATGCTGCCCTCATACCAAAAAGGCCAAAGTGCTTTACCATCTGACATTATCACACCCAGCATGCTGGCCTTGCTGGGGTGTTTTCCGGTGCCTACATACTTCAAAGTTGGATCAGTGGCCTTCACAGATGTTGAGATGTAGTGGTCACTGTGTCTGTTCAGGTACTGGTCCACTGTGAAGTCCTTCTCGTCACTGAACACCAAAACCTTCCCATCCAATCCATTCTTCAGAAAGTTTTCAATTCTTTTTCCTCTCTGGACCCTTTTATCTCTCTGTTTTGCTGTTAGCATTTGCACTTTCTGTTTGGACAAGCTCTTCAGACCCAAGTCCTTCTTCACCATCCTCCTCATAGTGGTCTTGGCCATGTTGTGCTCCCTGGCAAGCTTCTGGATGAACATGGAGGGGTTGGCATTGATGGTGGTGAAAACTTCTTTCTCTATGGTGGCTGAGCATGCTGTGCGAGGTCTTCCTGATCTTGGACAATTTTCCACACTCCCAGTATCTTCAAACACCTTTTTGACATTATATATGGTCACATGGGAGACATTGAACCTCTTGGCAATGGCCGTGGGGGAGTCACCAGCAGAAATCCGCTCAAGGATTTTTTGGCGGAGCTCAGACATTTTGATGCAGCTGATTGTTGATGGATTTTGATTCTCTTTTTTTCTACTGACAGCTTAAGCTGTCATGCAAAAAACCGCACAAAATTCAAATTCCTTCATAGCAAAAATCTAAAAGTAATGGGTGTAAAGGGACTTTTGGCGCGCCCGGTACTGTTTACAATATAGTTTTTTTAGAGTGTAAAAATTCCAGCATGCAATGCTGCAAAGCAAGTTGTCACATATATATTAGGCTGGGTCAAAAAGCGAATATTTTTGAATTACTGAGCGGATCTTAGGTTTGTTAGTAAATGGCAAATTTTAAAGATGTAGTCAAATGGTATTCCAAAAAAATGACCCCCCTCCATGGCAATAAGGTTTTACTACATAAGATCAGTACACAACAAGGTGCTCACATTTTGACAGCCCTGTAGCAAAAATGGAAGCTCATTGTTTTGGGTTTCCTTCTACTACAGTGTTTCAATTTACCATCTAGAATGTAACGAAGGTCCACATCAAATTTGTGATGTTGACCTAACATCCTTATGTCCTGCACCTAAATTACTGAATAGGCTGAGGTGCCACGTAAGAGTAAATTCCCCAATTGCATTCTTGCAACACATCTGGGACACCATGACAGATTAAAAAAACTGATCTGGCCTAATATATATTGAACACTTGCACCATTGGCCCTTATTCACCAATAAAAAAACCATCAAGTCTCAGCTTTGATGTACACAGTAGCATACATGAGAAAGTTTCACAGTCTGTATAAAAATCTCTTTCCAGAAACAAACCAACAGAGATAGCCTTTGCTACTGAACAATGAAGCATCAAATCATTCTCATGGCTGCCCTTGCAGCACATATTGTAGAAGTCAATGGAAAGCCTTTTGGTGGGACTTTTGATAGACTTCCTCCTGTGCCTGTTGGTCCACCTTATAACAAGCCTCCTCCTATACCTGTTGGTCCACCTTATAACAAGCCTCCTCCTGTGCCTGTTGGTCCACCTTATGGTGTGCCTTACGGTGATCCGTCTGGTAAACCTTGCGGAGGACCTTATGAGAGGCCTTATGGTCCACCTTGTGGGAAGCCTCCCAGTAAGTTTTTAGACCACACACTGGACTTACTTCTGCAGCATGACACCATGTCTACTCATCTTCAGGTCATGGCTGTGATGATGGAAAGTTATTGACCTATTCCCAGTTGGACATCATCAAAAGTTATCTCCGAGAAATTGTCACTGATCCAAACACAGCTCGAGCACCTGAGATTAATATAGCATCTACCGTCAGGTTGAGTTTCCATGACTGCGTTGGTATGCTCTATATGTTACATGTCATTCCACATGTCTGTTGGTTATCACATTTGTCATAGGGGGCTGTGATGGCTGTATTGATCTGGACAACCCTGACAACGGTGGCTCAATCCGATTAATATTGCCCCTCCTTGATGACTTGTATGTTACTGAATCACTGCAAATTTTCTTGTCAAAGGCAGATTTTTATGCTCTTGCTGGCATTGTCGCAATTGAGGAAGGCATTGCCAATGCCAATGAAGGACGCGATCCATGTAATCAACTGAAAGTGGTATGCATGGAAATGTGCCTCCTTGACGTTGGTTCTGAAGTTAGTAGCTGATGCTGATTGCTTGTTCAACAGCCAGATATTCCCTTCAAGTACTGCCGTGAGGATGCAATTTGTTCAACGTTGCCTCAACGAACTTTCCCTGATGGTCACCTTGATCATCAAGGGGTAAGTATGGACACTGCTATTGTTAAGTGCCTACAAGGCAATGATGCATCTTGCCACTGTCATAATTTTTCAGGTCATGGACTTCTTCAGACAGCAGTTTGACTTTGATGAACGGCTTTCCACAGCAATAATGGGTGGACACACCCTGGGTGGTGCTCGTCCTTCTGGCTGGCAGGGCATATGGAAAGAAAGTATGGCTCACAGTTGAATAATATTAGTCACTTAAAGACACCGTTCCTTATGACCAGATCTAACTGAGGGTGTCAAATTTGATGAACGCTACTTCACATTGATGTCAGATCCTGCAATCTCATGGATACATATTGACAAATCTCTTGAAAATAATTTCCCTGATGAACGTTGGCAGTGGGAAGGATTTAAAAATGATACAAAGGTAGGCATGGACATTTCTTCTACACTTACTTTGCCCTAGATATGTTGCAATGGTAGGTATTATTGTGAGCCCATCACTACAGCACACTCCAAATAAAGTAGAGGTACTTGCACTCAACATGGTGCGCTCCAGTGGGTCACACTCTTGTGACCTGAGCTCCACTGTAGAGCAACCAAAATATTGACACCAAGAAAAGTCAAACTGTCTGTACAGGAAAGAGACTTCCTGGAGTCTTTGCAGCAGAAGTGAATAATACCTGAGGCAGCAAAGTTTGTAACCTCTCTGGGACACTGTATGCTGTGTGAGAGACATATGCACTGACCACTCCTTTCAACCTCTCCTTCAAGGCTGCCTTCATGCTCAATGCAGACGTGGCATTATACCGGGACATTGACCCAATGCCATTGTGAGAGACAAGATTCCAGGTGTGTGTTGACAAATAAGCTGACTCTTCTTTCTCTCCATAGTGAAAGCACATGTGGCCTCAATGCCCCACAACCCATATGCAATTTTGCACCAACAGCAAACTTAGTGGTCACATATGCTCATAATGCACATGAGTTTATCAAGGACTTTGGGAAAGCATTTACCAAAATGATTAACACTGCTCATGGGAACCTCAAGTATCCAGCCCCATATTGAGCTCAGAAGACAAGATCTGACCTATGCACAGTACTGTATGATCATTTTGTGTCACTTCTGTCATATGAACCAATACTAAAAGAAATCTGCATTACATAAGATCATCAGTGGTGCTTTCTTGTGTGAAACCCATCTTTACTGTGAAACAGTTTTAGAGTAAGAAGTAGGGGTGTCTCCATGAGAGAAGTGCTTAGGTTTAGTTTGCTACAGCGAGATTGACTAAAGCAAGCCAAATGACCGTGGTGGTAAGTCCCTGATTTGTCACCCCTAGGTGAGAAAGTGTCCAACGCATAGCAATAATCATACCTCTTCTCACAACTTCTCATGTTCTTAGACAGATAATGCTCGTAACCAATATCTCTGTCAAGACCAAGGGAGAGATGTCTCAATCCATCCCTATGGTTGTCGGCATCGCTTACCCACTCAATTCAACCCAACTACTGGGGCAGCATTGGAGGACTATGACACCAGGATCGTGGATTGTACGATTCAGAGTTCTGCTAAGTCTTACTATTCCTGCTCCTGACTCACAAAACTTCTTGGACTTGACTAATCAGCCTTTGAACATGCAGTGATTATGCCAGTGAGCAAAACATAAACTGAGTGCCGAAGTATTTCCTTTTCACCAGATGTTTCCACTCCTTATCCAACCAGAGCGCTAGAGCAACCCATATGATTTATTCACACAACTTACAACGAACACACAGGGATCCAAAGATGATGATGCAGCAACACTTAGTTTAAGACATGATCTTGTTTGCGATTCGAAATCTGAAGGATTTCAGCTCCTTGGAACAGTCCCCCGACTAGAATGCCTTGACATGTGAAACTCTTGGCTATTTATCGATGTGTAAGGGCTTGTCTCAAGGGGGGCATTTCCAGATCCAGATAAATCCAGATTTGCCTGCATCTGTGAGAACCTGTACTTTTTGGAAGGTGGTTTATTGCTCTGAGTCTTTCACCTCGAATAAGTGCCTTCTTCCTCCAAGTCTATCTTGTTGACCTTGAAAAGGTCTACACTTCCTCCATTCTGATGAACTTTTCCCTTTACGCTTCTTCCTGTTTGCTCTTTTCTCCACCTCGGCGCAGTCTTATTTTGGAAAGCATCATCATCCCATATGGCAGTGAAAGCTGCAAACCAAGATGTAGACAGTGTCTGTAGAGGGCCACTCGGTTGCCAAGTGTAGGAAGCCATTCTTCAGTCATCTGGTGGCTGCTCTATCTGTGGGGATCTACACTGGTAATGGGAACCTCAAGTATTAAGCCTAATATTGGACTCAGAAGACAAGACTGACCTATGTGCAGTAATGTATAATTATTTTGTGCTCAAGTGTCACTCCAGTCACAGGAACCAAAACAAAGAAATCAGCATCACCAAAACATCGTCAGTGGCTTCTTTCGTGTGTGAAACCCATCATTACTGTGAAACAGTGTGTCTGCTAGAGAGACTAGGATTGCACAGAAAAACCCTCAAACCATGGTAACTATGTCCAGATAGAGACACAGACCAGGATAAGGACAAGTAGGGTCTGACTGGAGTTCTTTTAAGACTACTCAATGACTTATACTAAGCCCACTGTGTTGGTTCTAACACACATACTTTATTCTTCTACTTGGAAGGGGGACACACAAGTTATCTTACAAGAGTTAGAGCAATTAGAACCAGCAATATGTACCTAGCCAATCTGCAACTGAAAAGGAGTGGTTTCCCCCAACTCAACTAATCAGTG
>JAAUXU010059280.1_pt1 | contig 33375 bp, 19 predicted proteins | sample 7278151 | NCBI WGS metagenome assembly JAAUXU01 (sample SAMN14350113, study PRJNA611818) | marine sediment metagenome | isolation source: surface marine sediment (1.8m) | place: French Polynesia: Moorea | collected 2018-08 | reverse complement strand
TTTGACTTTTCTAAGGCTCTTAGGTTCGAAAAGGAGGTTGAAACTGTCCTTGATCAGTTCCTTAAGCAGTCTACACTCGACAGGTTCTTTGGAACACCCAATAAATACGTGTGAAGGTTGAAAATAGAGCTATTTGAGCAAACCTGGTTATAACACCAGATCGCTTATAAGACCAGAATTGCCGCAGTCCAAGGGTGGTGTTATAAGCGGGGTCTACTGTACACGCAATTTTACGTCCAGTACGCGCGCTACGGTCTTTACTGCAGCTGTCACACAAAACATGGTCGTATTGCACGTTCCAAGTACATAACGTTACCTGGAAAGTCTTGAAGAAGAAGAGACAACTGGCCGCAAACACTACCCAGAGTTTTTGCCATCCATCAGAGTTCTTGAACTTCCTAAGGAGGTACCCGCTTAGTGCGGTCTGGAGCGCGTCATGCTGCTCCTTGGCTGAGAGGGTGGTGCAGCGATGCCAGCAAACGTGAACGCTCGAGTTGGCGCCGCGCATGTTGACCACGCTGCTGTTGGCGGTCTCGTTGCGATCGAGGCCGTCCTCGGAGCCGGAGATTGACTTGAGGCTCATGAACTGCTGAGGATGATGGGGGTGGGAGGTGGAGGGAGAGAGGCCCTGTTGAGCGCGGGCGACCTGTGAAGGACGGAGGAAGAAGACATACGTGACAATTGCACTTGGGGTCGGGAGGAGGAACATGACAGACGCTATACTCACTTGGGCAGCCTCGGTGATGTCCTCCATCCAGAGAGCCTTCTCGTGGGGCGAGCTGGCCGCCACCAGCAGCGCCCTCTTCCCGTCGTAGATGTTGAAGCAGTGTTCGGCCCCCATTCGAGGATCAGAGTCCAACACCGACAGGTCTTGCGCCTGCATAGCGCCATGAACCCGAAAGTGCGCCGATGGCTGCGCCGAGCGGTTCGTGTACAGCAAGAGGTCGGAGAACTGCAACGACGGAGTGATGTTCAACAGTGTGCGCAGTAGGTTCACAGTGTAGTGTACACGTACTAAAAAGAACATCCTCTGTTGATATCCTTTTCTGGAGAGTTTTTGGAGACACCCCTCCCGCACGAACTCCCTATCTGGACGGGAAGTCAGTAGACCTTCGTAGCTGGTGCCCAGATCTCGTTGAAGCTCCGCAAGCTTGATGTAGTTTTCCTATGGAGACGTGTTCCGACGTAAATGTGATGTACCATCTTCAGTGCTGCTCATAACACAATTTTCACTATTTTGAGAGATCGTTTTAGGTGAAAACGCCTTTACATCACTTTAAACTACCTGTACAATTGCACAAAAGCTATATCAAGGGCTCCTTTGAGGCGAAAAGAGCTACACCGTGCGTTTTGAAAGTACTCACAGCGCATCAAACGCACTGAAAAGTAAAAGTCTCAGATGCTCATGTGTTTCTCTGTCTCTACGTACGCACAGTATATATGAATTCAGCAAAAAACTTCTTTCTTTCGCTGTGTCTCACCGATTCCCGAAGTCTACTCGTCATCTTCCGAATGATGGTTTGCATCTTGATCATGGCCATGTTTGTGCTCTGGTAGTCAGGGTGGCTGGATTCATAGTGATAAAGCAGTCCTAAGTCAAGAGAAGAAGTGTATGCGTGACTGCGAATACATTATTCACCATGACAAAGCACTCAGCGTGGCAATCTGTAAAGTTTCATTTTGCCGCAAAACTTCATCTGCATAGCCCCGAGTTCGGATGCGTAGCACTGGCTGAGTACCTAAGTTCATCCATTCGTAGGGTTGGCAGAATTCTTGGGTGGCTTTCTGTACCTTCCGTGTCTCATTGCTATGAATTAAGCAAGCCCTGCGCTGTGCTGAGCAACAAGGACAGACGTCTGACTTCTCCATGTGGGGTGTGCACAAGGCTGTGACCATATTGTCTGCAAATGGACCTTTCCCCCCTCCAGGCCTGCGACCGAGCAGACCCTTTTTGGGCTTGGCTGTTGCAGGGAATGAAATATGTAGGCCTTTTTCCGCAATGAGAGAAAGAAGGAGGCACGAGGACTGTCGTGGAGTGGAAAGTGAGGCTTTCCCTTTATGCTTTCATCTTGGTTATCAGACAGCATCATTTAAAAGCCACTCCAGTCACTGAGTGCAAACACCTGATCGGACTTTCCGTACGAGCCAAGAGGTTATGTGACGGCACAGAGACAGGTCTAACGAACGTGATATTGAATCGACACGAAAGAAATTACTCTGACTGGGTCGATTATTGGTCATTTTGTACAGTCCTTGGCGCAAGTAATTTCCTCGGGGAGAATTTTGCTGCATATGCCTTAATGGAACGCGTTGAGATGGAATTTTGATGTGAAATGGGTAAATCTCCGACACCACATTGAGTTCGTCATCTTGACTGACCATTATGATGGTTCTCAAAATGCACTTGAGAGGCTGGAATTTTGGCTTTTTCAGGGGGTGGAAGTTGATGTGCAATTTTCGTGGGGGATCATCGCCTCCCCCTCCTAGGCCGCACCAAATTCCTGTGGGGACCCCCCACCACATACACATATGCACCCTAACTCATAGTTCATGGAAAGAGTCTGCACTGACGTAGACAGCTCGCAGATATGAGCAATGTCTCCATCGTTTTGTCCCTTGGCCTTAGCTAAGAAAGGGAGCCCCCACATTCGCTGCATCGACAGCTGTTAGGCTAGGTTAGGTCAGCTGATGCCAGCTGATGTGGGGGCTCCTGACCCACCAGTTGCATTCTTTTTTGTGTTTGATAGAACTTCTACAAGCTCTTCCTGCGCACAGTGGTTTTGGCGTGCTTGCACGCCTGGAACACCCCCATAGGGTCTGGGGGTCGCCCCTTGAAAATTTCAGCCAGTTCCATCAACTTTCACCACTTCCAAGAGCTAAAATTCCAACCTCTCCAGCATGCCTCCCTCTTCCGATGCCAGCCTTTTGAGCAGTGTAAAATCGAAATGGGCAGTGACGATGTTGAACCTCCGTACTCAATTACATGTATTGTGTCTCAGAATCAGATTTACCCATTTCACGTCAAAATTCCCACCTCAACACGTTCCAGTCCAGCACATGTAGCAAAGTTCTCCCCTAGGAATTTACTTACGCCAAGGACTGTATGTATGTAGCACGAAATGACGCTTTCTTCGTCATTTCGGCAGTTTGGAAATGTCTGTACAGTGTTGCTTCTTCACAAAGGCAAGGTCAGATCTAGAACAAAGATAGATTAGGTAGAAAAGGTAGGAGCCAACAAAGTTAGGAGAAGCAGTTCTTTTTGGGGTCTGACAACGGAACATTTTACTTTCTGAACCAACCAAATCAATCACCTAGTGAACCCGTCAGTTAATTCGGATGACCCCACAACGTTAACACGAGCAGTGCAAAGGTGAGGATCGTGTGTCTGTGTGTGAATGCGTGCCAAGACCAATTTTTGCCGCCACAACACTGCGGCAAAAAATGACGTAGCAACTCGACATGAACAGGTTGTTGGAGTCCTAACAGCAATAGGTCTGCCGCACCTGTAATTGAGTGCCAGCACGCGCCGCACTACGTACATGCATATATGGTTCAAGCATTACTGAGCGCACATGCCTAGAGCATTAACGCCAGAACGCATTCGCTGCTGGGATTACTTGCCCCTAATCTCGGCACATAATGTAACAAGGCAAATGTGTGTGTGTTTGTTCCGGATAGAGAGGCGGCCTCACCTTTGGACCCAGAGGGCCGAACTTGGCACGAACATGGAATTTTACCGTGGTTACGCCATGCAGGAGTAGCTGAACTCCCTCGCCCCTTCCCCCCGTGGGGGGGGGGTAATTTTGAGGGGGTCCCCTTTAGTACCTGAAGTCTCAACACGCTGCTTTGGGGTGGAGAAGGAATCAACCCAAAAAACTTTACTAAAGAAATTTTTAGGTGTGGAGTGCATGGACTGCACGAAGCACGCGGGCTGTGCAAAGTGCACAACTGGTTCAAGCGCATGGGATGATATTTTTATAGTTTAGTTTTATAATACCTGGAGCTACGCGGGATAGTCCGAGTGGTATACCTCCGGTATAGTCATCAACTCGGTTTCCTACCTAAGATTTCCTACCATGGGGAGCTTTGATTCTGTACCTTCAGTGCAACAACTCATGCATCTCAGTTAACACATTATCAGAACGTAAGCAAAATGATACCGTCATAGATAGAGCTTCAAACAAGCCATTCAAAATTTAAATTACCCACAATACTCCAAAATGTTTTTGTGGGTAATTTCTATTTGATGACTGCAAAGCAGAGTTTCACACCTCTAACGAAATAAATGTGATGACTGTAACCGAATTGTGGTTACAACCGAGATGACCATAACCGGAGACTACTGTACTGTATAGTGGAACGTGATCACGAGTTTGCGAGGGGCGTCAAGAGTACTTTTACAGAGAAGAGGGCCTAAGTGTATATAAAGCAGTTCTGCTTCTGCTGGGCATCGACTGGAAAAAATAAAATGCAAAAGAGTAGAATGCCTATTCAGCTCGATACAGTAGGCATTGAGAGGTTCTGCACTTTGGACTTTCAGAATGCATTCAGGGGCCACACGAAAACAAATCAGTTGATTCATAATATTACTTAAAATTTCCATCGCATAGTTCCAGGAACGACAACTTTCATTATGGAAAATTGTTTTGCTAAAGTTCAGTGAGAACGAGCAACACGAAGAACAAAAAAAAGGAATCAATTTTTAATGTTCATTGTCCCAAAGGTCTGAACCGTCATCTTCTAAAAATGTTCATTGTCTACTTATTCAACGTCATTAGTTATGATGGTTCTTCCATGAAGCTCATCCACATCTGGTAATTAATTTGCCGGGAGCGGGGTGTAATGATACTCAAATCATTCTTGCTCAGAGACCGCTCAAAGTTCTTTGCAGACCAGGTCCAGCCTAGCGGGCAGCGTGGGTTTCCCATGACTGATGCACATGATATCATTAAGACATGGTGACGCACACAATCAGCAAGACTGTGCGGTGCACTGAAATTGGCGCTGACACTGAATGCAGAGACCGAAATGACACTGGGTGTTCGGGAAACACTCGGTCTCGCAAGTCGGGTAGATTTGTCTTCGGGTCTTCGCGTTGAACAAAACAGAGAAGTGAAACAGCCATGAGGGCAAGGAAGTATCTTGGAACTTCCAACGTCGGATGTGTTGTCAGCTTTGATCTTTTCGAACAAAGATATGGAAAAACCGTCAATGTTCGAGGTGGAATCCAAGGCCGTGAAATGGTCACTTTCCTGGGTTTTCCAACACCGAATATTGACAATTTTTGGTTTAAATGTTTCATTCAGTGTCAACTGTAAAACGTGACACCGAACATTCTTAACGGTGAGAACACCTTTAAGGCGAAAGACGTGACAATCTTGGTTTGGTCGCATAAGGTTTAATTTCTGGCCATTTCCTCAGGCATGAGTGTAAACGAGGATGCACAAAAGACAATGCAGTGTTACACTCAAGGTACTTGACCCAGTGCAGCACAGGCAACTTCCTCCCCCTTAGGCCTTAGTGTAAGTACAACTCACTCGTACAAGAATCGCTCCTACTGCGTCGCCGGTAAGAACAAAGGGTCCAACGAGGCCGCAGAAAGAGCGACTTCACTCAATCGACTTCCTCAAGGATTTGAGATGCACAGAGGTGTGCGAATATTCGCTCACTCACATGAAACGAAGATGTAGAGTGAGTCAGAAAAAACGTGCTTTGCCATGCCGATGGAGCGTGGTGAAAGAGTTGCTGACATGAGCGTAGAATAGCCAGTTACTCCTTCTTTTTCCAGCCAACAATACCATGACTGAAATGATCACTATGTGCATGTAATATGTGTGTGCGCACTCAACAATTTGCCCGAGCGTGGTGAAACAAATGTTTGCCTATTAATCTTAGGGAGAGACGAGGTCTTCTTGTCACAGGTCCTCTCGAGGAAGCACCTTTATCTTACCTTCCAAGACACAAAGAGTTTGCTGTCACACATGCACACGTGCACTCTGACGAATTCATGAGAAAGACCTTCAGCTTCAACGCATTTTCCGCTGTAGTGAGGTGAATTCCCAGAGAAAGACTTCAAACAAGTACGGCAATGGGGATGCTGCTCTCGCAATTGATGGCGTGTCTCTCTTTCATTGTGCATACAACTTCTTGGGTCTGTCGACGTTTGTGGCAGTCATGATCTAGCAGCTGGAGTAGATGTCTGTACCCATGAGCACAATCAGCTGCCTCTTGCTCGGCTACATGAAGCAGCTCGACTCAGTTCTGAGGTAGATGGCCCAGGCAACTGCGTACCTGAGGACCGAATATGGCTGACTTTGCTGTGGAAACTTAACCAGCACACAGAGAGTTATGCATAATATAAGGTGCGTCGCAAAAAGAAAAGTTCCGTCGAGACTTCAAGGTACTTTCCTCAAAATTGACAAAATGTGGAGATGCAACTTCTGTGAGACCCACAAACACATTAAAATTACACATTAGCACATTTAATTTTCGTCATATAGGTTATCTTCTCGCCTGAGTCTAGACTCAGTCCTTCTTCTTCTTCCCTCTTCAAATTCCTTTTTGGAATTTTGGTGTGTTGCAAAAAAACAGGGAGCAGGAAAAATGAGCTGAAACAACACCATTTTACCATTTTCTAGGAGTGAATTAGCAAAATTTGAATCCTGATCAACTTTTTTATTGCCCCTCAGGATCTAAGGCGGCGGTGGCAGCTGCCAAAAAGGTACAGCTGACTTTATTAGGAACCCCCGAAAAATGTGAAGAATGATGCATTTTGCCGAGGGTGCCTCCAGGGGTTGCTGCACTTTCAGCACTCTAGCACCAAAAAGGGTAGTCACAAACTTGCTCATAATGCTGGATCTTGAGAAGCCCTTTTTCAGGCATCGAAGTTCTACTGTAACTGCAGCTTTCCGCAGCTGGTCCCATCTTCATGCAGCAGCGCATGATTTTACTGGGAACACTCATGAAAGCACTCGTGCACAGCAATGTTTCTGCCGGAATAAGCATATGAGAAGAAAAATTAAAATTATCAATTTGCAACGCACCTTGCATACGTAGAGGAACAAATCACTTCACGATGCAGCTGTTGAACTGCCGTGAAGCAGTTGCTGGGCAAAGTGTTTACTTGTTCTCAAGAACCCATCCTTCGCATCCTGGCATATAAGATGCGTACAGGGTGAACCAAGCACGTTCATAGAGTTGTTTTGCTAAAGGAGTTGCAGATGCTTTTAGTCCACCCTGTCAAGCAAACAGCAGCAGACATAGAGAAGCACTGCACCCCCAAAATTCATCTTGCGCGACGTAGAAGCATATATTGCTCTCAGGCTAAAAGAAACTTCCTTAAACACTCATGTTGAAGCAAGAGAGCTCAAAGGAAAATTACCTTCACAGGTCCCCAATTTTTCAGAAAAAATGGGGAAAAGTGCACACATATTTACTTTACAGTTTGAAAGTGTTACTACATACATTTCACGTAAGTACAGTCAGGCTGGAAAGTATTCGCGACACCTTGAGATTCGCACTTTTTCAACAACAACTCGCAGACTACGCACTTTTAGACAAAGTTGTAAAATAACAATAGCACTTCTTCTGGTCCCCGATGACAGCACCCGCTTAGAAGTCTATTCTATGTTCACGTTGAGTACAAGTGTACAATTGTATGCAGTAAATATGGTGGTTTCAAGAGTGTTTATGCCACTAAGATGGCTCGCCATGGACCATTTGAGAGAGACTCCTTATGAAAAGTGATCGTTCGAAATGTGGAAGAAATTTCTGACTTTGCATTCCTTCAGACGTGTATTCTAAGCTGGTTTGAGGAAATTTTTTGGTGAAATACACCTTGTGAAGGACACTCATAGCTTTCTAATACTGTCTTACAAGCTAAATTTGAAGCATTCTGTGCGGAGCTTTGAATGGCGAAGAACTCTTTCGTGTTCTGTGTCGAGAAGATCCTGGATGATCCCGTACGTAACACTGCTTCACAAACATGAACCATAGCTCTTCACCACCATACATTGATATCGATGCTCACGATGCGTCAAAGATCCCATCAGGATCGAAAAAACTGTCCTAAAAAAAAGACAATTTGAAAAGGATTATCTCCACCTTTCAAAAACTGCCTTTGCCGGGAATCCTCGACCCATATCTTTCGGCACAACAACCATTTCTAAGGACAATATACATTGTGGGAAAGCATAATGAGCCTCTATAACGTGACTTTAGTAGAAAGAATGGGTGACCATTCATACAAATTCCTTGAGTAAAAATGTTTTGCGAGAAGGTAAAACATGAAAGAAAGGAAAAAATAGTTTTACCGAGCCCTTTTGATGCATAATTGGTTATAAGGTAATAAAACCTAATAAAATCCAATGGTGTGTCTGAGAAAGTTTGGCCCCAATGGGAGGGACCACCTCACCGACTCCTAAAAGGTCTTGCGTATGAGGAATTTTCCAAGGATGAGATTCGCCTCGCCAAGACACTTCGTTCGACATTGGTTGTCGGCTCGTCATTGGTTCTCACTCGACACGACCTCTGCCACTCATCCATGACTGCAGAAAGCTAATTGATGAGGCCAAGAATCTTTCCCCTCCTTCAGCACTAGGAGTGCCATTTGCATCTGCTCGTGTGCCATGTCCCATTTTTCAAGGGGATCCCTGCCCCTCTTGGTGGCAGAGCAAGAGGCAGGCCTGGGGTCTGCCCCACTCCTGCCTCCGGAACGTGCTGGGACCATTATGATCTGCAGGTGCTTCAAAGCTGAGATAGGCCCCGGAAAGGCTTGTGCATGTTGAGAGACAAACAGATTTGACAATGTTGATCAAGACTTCTCCCCCCCCCCCATTTCAGGCTTAAGCTGTCGTCCAGCTCATACGGCAGAGACATGGAGGCGTGTCACAGGACACTCACAACCTCGATGTCAGGTGAAGAGGTTGATGTCCTTTGCCCTCACTGCTCAAACTGCCATGAAGGTCAAAACAGCCTTGAACCTTAGTGTTACACAATCCATGGAGCCAGGGAGGGCAAAGGGCAGGTAATCCCCATCTTTGGCTAGAGAAAGACTTTTTTGACCTCAAATAACCGAAGCCCGACCCAGAGAAGAGAGCTCCAGGTGCCGTGGGTGCACAGAGCTGCTTCGGCTTATCATAAGGTCCATGCTTTGATCAAAGATGAAGAAAAGCTATTTACTGATCCTTCGCTTAGAAGGTCCTTATTCGAAACTATAACTTCAAGATGGGGCTGCTTGGACCAGCACCCACAGCTCCCAAAGCACTCCTATCTAAACACGTTTTTTGCGAGGCCGCGGTCCATTTTAAGGTTGTGGCCTTGCCAAAACTGTATTTGAATGAGGTTCCACTCTACACGAAGCTCCACCACATCTTTATCAATGTTACGCGTCCAAAACTGCTGGAAAAGAGATCAATCGACTGTGAATACCGAAGGTACCACCTACGAATGTATGAAGTACGTCGTCAAAGATATATCGGGGTGCAAAAATTCAGGCCTAATGAACTCGCAAAAGTCGGTCCAAGACCTTGCGAGGCTTTCAGCTCGATTCCATCCCTATGTGCCAATTCATACCAGATGGCGGAAAGTGACAGCACAGACATCATTTCGTCACTCATCCAGAGGTCGCAAAAAATATTTGGTTTTGTTACAGACTGCTCGTACAGGTGTACCTGAACAACTGCAGGTAGGAAGGCACTTTCCGACCAACCCCTTATCCTCGAGTCCTACTTAAGAATCGGATTGGGCTACAGTTGCAGGCAAAAAGAGAAAGACTACTGCAAAAAGCAGTTCTGACCGTAAAATATCCGAACTGCAGAGCTGCTGAAAATTTTAATGGACGGTAAAAAATATTTATCGTTATGGACTTTTTGTCCCTCTATGTTTCTCTGTCGCCCCATTTTAGTGCATAACATATGCTCACGTACGATAGAGACTACACGTCTTCTGTGGCCTTCTTATGCTGCAGTTGCTCAGGTATCTCTGGAATATATGACAGCGCCGACCGCACTCAACTAAATCCATGGAACTCGATTGCAGCGGTTGAGGGCGTCTGTAACAAAGTCAACCATTTTTCTGGCCTCTTCTGAGTCATAACCATTGCGTTACAGGGGACAAAGTTGAGATCTCAGCCTGACAGGCCAAAAAAAAAAAGTTTCTCTACTTACGCTCGAGGAGGAGTTCGTAGTGGAGAATCCTGTGCAGCGGCTTCAGCATGAGCGCGGTCAACGGCAGGTAGCACACCTAGAACGACCAAGTCTTCATTGTCTGTGGCTGCCACCGCCCGCCTCACTGCCCTCACTTTGCAGTGAGCAGTGCAGTGGCAGACATTTTTAGTTTTAGTCAATTGAAGTCAAAAATTATTCAAATTTTGCACTCGTTGAGGCATTTTCCACGTCGTAGACGAGCTATCTTGTGCTAGAGGTGGCGTGGGTCGGGCTTTGTCGGGCCTCACTGGCCCGGATGAGTGCTCTCTTTCCGCCGCAAAATGTATTTGTGAGGCAAAGAGGTCGGGCTTTAGGTTCGGGTCAGGCCCGAGCACGCCCCTATTTGTGCACTTTTACTTACTTTTCAGAAGAAGAAAAGCTTAGTGCAGCTATTCGAAAAGTCAAAATTACGACACATCTTCTGCTTACGAAAGTGATATCAGACTCGATCTTTTTAATCTGTACCAAGAGTTGGTTCAGAGAATCTACAGGGTGACGAGGGCCAACTGCAACTTCTAGAGGCAAACTGTAAATATTCAAGCTTCCCCAACCTGTAGAATGCTTCATGGCAACCAATGGAGTTTGTCAATTTTTCGGAGCACCGACACTTGACAAACCGAGGGTCGACTATTTATACATGCATTTGCACTTCGAGCGCACTTTTATGCCTCACCTTTTGGGACTCAAAGTCCGCGCAGACTTGGGCGAACCTAGAATCAGCGGCCATGGACTTCTCGAACTTTCTGAGCAGATCCGCGTGTGAGTCCAGGTAGCGCATGTAGTGGTCCATGGTGAGGACGTCAAAAGTGCACAGAAGGACGTCACCGATCTTGTGACAATCACCTGTAGACGGCTGGTGGCCTTCCCTGCGAAGTGGCGAAAGGTGAGCTCAATGAAGGAGTTTTATTTCACTGTTTCAGAGATATCGATTACCCAACCGAACCTGCATTTCACTTAGTACGAGCCCATCCTTTATTTATTCGAAGCCGTAATCCGAGGCCTCTCTGGCCAACCAGACTCTTGTACAAAATCTCGCTTAGGCCGGGATTCTTTGCTCCTTGTAACAAATGACTCTTCTCCTGTTCATATCATTGAGTGAAGGTACAAAATCTCCCAAATGCCCTTGTGGGCAACTTCTGTTTCAGTGTTGGTTGGAACCGCTACTCCCGAAACATGTTTTTCACCGCCAAAAGGGACTGTTCGGGGGTGAAACTCTCACACCGGATATGAGAGCAGAAATTCGAGGTCCGGATTTCGATGCGAGGTCTACTGCACATGTGCGGTTCTTATGTAATAAATGGGGTCAATTGCCAGAGGTACCCAGTACATAAGACGTCAATCTAGAATCTTTACTATCGCGGAGGTTGACTGTTCTCAAGGACTCCGGAGCATATTTTAGTCAAGTCTTGGTCTTGGTCTGACTGTTTGCATACCGGTACTGAAAACAGTGCTTAATTGTACAGTCCATCACTTATTAACTAATCTCATCGTATTTGCCACAACTATGATTTAAAATTCAGAGGAAAAACCACGAGTCTGCTGGTACCAATCCTGGCTAACTCCAATCCTGGCCAAGAACGACAACGGGACGAAATGGTGGCGGCAATTTCGAAACATAGTGTACAAGCACTGATCACAAGCATAATTCGTAGCAATCTTCCTCTCTATGGCAAAGCTTTTCTCCAGCAGATGAATTGTTTCAGGGTCTCTGCTTTCTCTCTCACACTCACACCCACACACAGAAACACACACACACACACACACAAACAGGCAATCAGATTCTAGGAGCCACCAGAGTTACAAATGGAGTGAGAACGATTAATAGTGTGACCACCATTAATGTGATGGCACAAGTACTTGGACAATGAAGTGTCCTCTATTGGTCGATTTTTGAAAATCGCATATCTACATCCCCTTTAGCACTTTACTTTCGAGCAGTTTTAACTGAGCTACAGTTTTGAGGTGCTACAGGGCTGACAAGACCTTGGAGCAGGGGACCTTCCTGAAGGACATGAGTCAATCCTATTGTCACCAAATGAAAATCTTTTTATGAAATGTGACCCTTCTGAGCAAAAAAGTACTAATTCACTTTTTTCAGTAATTTATTTTAACATACATTATGTAGTAAATTCATGGTCAAAAATGAACTTCAAGTTAGGAAAAAGTGTATTAGTACTTTTTTGCTCAGAAGGGTCACATTTTACAATAAAAGTTTTAATTTCATCCTACTTGACTGCCATTGATATACACAAAAATGCTGGCAAGGTGGTGGCCAAGGGACCTTCCTGAAGGACATGGGTCAATGCTGTTGTCACCATGTGAAAATTTTATTATGAAATATGGTCCTTCTGAGCAAAAATGTACTAATGCACTTTTTTCAGTAACTTGATTTTAACATACTTTTTTAAAAAATATCATATTGCTTCAAGTTTGGGAAAAGTGTATTGATACTTTTTTCACCAGAAGGGTCACATTTCATAATAACACTTAAATTTCACCTGCCATGAGACAGTGCTGCAAGACTGGCAAAGTGGCAGTCAAGGGATCCTCCTGAAGGTAAACTCTGTCAACAGATGATGCTCTTTCTTCCACCACATTGAATATCAGTATTTCTCATTGTTAGCCTTTGTTCAACTAATGCAGCTTCCTGACTTGTGGACATTGCATTGGTTCCTGATTTGTAATTCACCTTGAACAACAGGACAGAATCACAGGTCCCGAATTCGAAGATTGGGCGCTGAAGTTCAACAAGGCTTTGAAGAAGACATGAATCAGGATCGAGGAATCCTTTCGGCGTTTTAAAAAAGCGTTTTTCTGTATTTCACCAGGAAAATCGATCTTGGAGCTTGAAAACAACTATTAGCATTATCTTCAGTCCAACTGTGTGACACTTTTCTCAGTGTGAGATATCCCAACTGTCACTGCCTGCAGATGTGTCTGAAGACTTGCATCAGCACATCATTGGCCGACTTGGATAAAAAGAAGAGCTCCATCCATCTCGCAGCAGCAACTCATTTGGGAACGTATCCAATCTTTCTTTTGAAGCAGGTGTACAATGAAAGCAGAGAAATTTGCTGTATTCTTAAATGTATTGTTCTGCCTCTGAACACCGTTTTTTTGAAGCTCAGGCATTTACTTTTCCATCATGATACAAGGAAGAAAGCACGAAAATTCTTCTCACGTGACAGAGCAGAATTGTAAAAGTCATTTCTGGTCACATTCGTGTCAGCTCCCATCTCTTTGGAACTCATCAGCTTCTGCCTTTGCTCGAGCAGTCCTCTCCTCAAACTCACCAGTGTGAGCTTTTCTGTCCTCATCTTGCTTCGTCAAGTCAACAAGAAGCGTTTGGAGATTAAGCTCTTCGTGAGTGATCTGCTTACGTAGACTGGGAGATTTATGGAGCATGTTGGTGTCGATGGCAGCTTGCTCAGTCAAGTATCTTTGAACAGAAGTGCTTGAAGAGGCCCTCAGACGGCGTCTCTTTGCTGTCATTTGCTGTCCACTTCCTGGTGTTCAGGCCGCTACTGTTGCCTCTACGGCCGCTGTTGTTACTGTAGCTATGAGTGTAAGTGTACCTTCCATCTTGCTGGCTGCTGTAGCTGTTATCCTTTGTGTCACTATAGCTGTCATTCAAGTTGCTGCTGGGGAGAAAAGGCCAATGGTCACACACCGTCCCAGTGACTGTAGCTGTTGTTTCCAGAGTCAAAGAGAATTCTACGTCATTCCCGCATTGAAGAATAAAATGGTCCTGCGGCGGGCCTTCCCTCAGGGGGCTTTCTCGGTTTACTGCGGTTCCCAGTATTAAATTCTTGAACAAATGGCAGAATGCTTCTGATGTTCTCACTGCAATATGAGCCATTTCAGTCCCTAAGTTCGCTGTTGCATCTTGAACTGAACCCTCATCTAAGTCCCTATCCATGCCGCTCTCATTTCTTTGGACTACCGCGGACTCATAGTCTGGTCCACCGTTGAGTTGCTCCTGATTGAGTCCCCCACTGACCCGATCTGCTCGAAAGAGGTCCAAGTTACAGGACAATGATGACCCGCGAACGATGGAGGTTTTGCTTGTGCCTTGAGGCAGGGTCATTTCTTCCTCAGTAATTGTTCGGGGATTTCTCAATCAGCCAGCTCAAAGCAATAAATGCTCATCAACAGATGCAGAAGCGTGAGGAGCCAGAAAAAGTCTTACTTCACTGACTGCACCTCAATGTACTTCTTCCTACTTCTCCTGTCTCCTTTTGTGGTTCAACCTACTCCAGCTCTGCTTCTTCAACTGCCTCAGCAAGAAGTTAACTATCGATTGTGTATCCCATCCAAGGGCATCTTCGTGGCAGTTCCTCCTGGATGTCATCCTTGGAAGTGTCTTATTTTTTTGAAGTTTTCTTTGCTTCATGGTTTTTCCCCATTCTTTCTAACTCTCGATTTCTCTTTCTCTCGCTGAGGTAGTCAACATTCAGGGTTGCCAATCAAGCCAACGGAATCGACCAATCAGAGATAAGTCTCAACAGCATTACTTGGCCAATTTCTTCTGGGTCCAGTTTGCCTTTTCCATCCTTTATGGTGGGATTACACACCAAACTTTTCCATCAGGCCAACCACGAAATTTCGTTCGGCGAACCGAAGTTCAGACATGGCCGGAAAAAATGGAGGTTGGTCTGTCAAACTCCGAAGTTTCTGCACGCTGAAAGGCCTCTGATCTGTCATTCCTCCGCTTGAGCCTTCTTTAAGCAAAGCTGACGAACACCAAAATTTCTCGCTAGTATCACAAACTAAAGCCAATTTTTAGATTTGATAAACCTCTGGTCTGATTTATAGGCTTACAGTCTGACCCGAGCATTAGCGCCAACAAGATTCCAAAACTGGCAGCAAGACAAAGTGGCAAGATAGCCAATTGGTATAATGGCAAGGCTTGAGTGGCACGACACAAAACATTAGCTACATGTATACTTCGTAAAAATTTCCATTTAATATCTTGGCCAACAAGTGCTTAAGCTTTACTCCATAAGGACGGAGTATAAAGCTTAAGGACATGACTCAGGCAATTCGCCACAAAAAAACAAATGGCACTTTTTTAGTCAGCATCAAGATTGATACCTCCTCCATGGCCAGTGCAAACGGCTCCATCACAAAAGTACTCAGATTCTTGCCCAACATAACCTGACCTAACCTAACCTGAAGCATCAGTCTAAAGACTGAAAAACTGAACTCGGCGACTTGGCAATAATTTTCTCCCAAGAACCCTTAAAATGCCTCCTTCATAACTGCAAGTCACCTGCCCTACAAAGGCACCGTAGTGAAGCCACTACAGTACAGGACTCCGATCAATACCTATATAAAGCAGAAAGGAATGTGGGACAAGGCCAACTCACATTTTTGGTTTCCATTGTGATTTGACCTCAAGGCCTCGATAACTATGACTTGTGCCAATTTTCGACCTAGTCTGATGTGCACCTTTTGAGCAGTCACTGTCCTCGAGTATGTACATGTCGGAACCTTCCTTCCGTCAGCCGCAATGTCTGGTCTTATCCATGCCAGCTAGTGATGAATTCTATCTAGCCTTGTCACTCATAACTTACCAAGCAGCCATCCTTCGTTCAATTTCCTTGAGCAGTCTGCAATGCACCTCGTAGATGGGGTCCAAGTGAGAAAAGAGGAATGAGAGGAGCTCGTCTGGCAAACTGTCCTCCTGGCTGACCTCATCTCGGAACCACTGCAAGACAACACAGAACATGATGTCACACTTCACAAACCTTCCGCCAACTGGCCACATAGGCCACAAGATTATGCAAACAAGTGAAAAATATGCAAAGAAGGAAAATTTTCAAACAGATAACCAGGGTTTTATCCCAGCTGTTGTGGCTTTCTTCAAGGAAGCACCACAAGCAAAACACTGGCCTCAACAGTAAGAACGAAAGTTTGGTAGAGGGCGAGAAACGATCGCGGACAGATTTGGTCAAACGAGCAGCCAAAAGGGAACTTCGCACGATGTGTTTTGTTTACCCCTTCTGTCCTGATGACAGAGTTGCTGCCCATGATGAAAAATGAAGCGTGGATTTCAAAATCCCCCCTTATGGTTTTGCGTCAGTCAATTATCTTGATGCAGTTTGGAAACCCTACTGGGTACATCTTCTTTGGCACATCTTGTGCACTGTTGTCCTGACCAAGCAGGGGTGGGTGGGGGAGTGGGGTGGCAAAAGGGCTCCCTTCTACCCTGTCTTTTATTCTCTAGGGTCTCAGTCCGTTATAGTTTGGACAAGGGCAACAGCGACCACCTGTAATAAGTGAGGTCTCAGCCAATTAACACTTGGATCAACCCATTTGATGGTCGTAATCAGAAAACCATCTGGCAGCTTTGACACCTCCGACCTGACCACTGCTCTGGTGCAGGGAAATGATAATTTGCTAGGGAGCTGTAATAATGCCTGTGCCTTCCACGTAGAAGAAGAGATTGAAGTTGCCTCTGACACACACAAAGCTTCAGCCATTGCTCCCAGTCAGACTTTGACAAAGTATGCGGAAAATTGTGCAAAAAAGTCAAACTACGAGGAATATGCGAATAATGACTGTATGCTGCATCACTGGAAAGTTGGATATTCCCAGTCTTGATCCGAGTCAATTTTGATGCGCTAAGGAACTTTTCTGCTCAAGGACGTAGCTCGAGGCCAGGAAAGGTTCGAGGATGCGTCCCACCCGAGGATGCGTCAGATCCGAGGACATTTTTAAAGAAAGTCCACGCCCGTGGTTTTAATTTCAGAGCTCATGGTACAAAAGAAATTAATCTGAAGAAAAATTCGTACTTCAAGGCGAAAGTGACGACCCGAAATTTGCAATCCTACCCATATCTTGAACCGAAAGCTGTTCCAGGTACAAAATGTAGTATTCTTACTCTGTCTCAGTCGTATTTGGGTTCCTTCCTAGCATAGTTATTAGGCTAGTTCATAAAGGTACTTTTTCTCGACATTCACATTTTTTCGTCCTGAGTTTTGGGCATAGGGTCAAATTAAGATGATTTTACTAAAAACATTTTTTCCTAAAAAGGTCGTTTACAACCTGCACTGTTAACTTGAAGGTTTGCTACAGTAGCACAGTACATAGAGCTGTCTGAATTTGTAACTCAAAAAAATGCTATTTTTTAAAAGTGTCTCTGATTGATCTGACATTTAAGGAGGTTGCAGTGGGGAATGTCTAGAATTAGCAACAAAAAATTTAGGCCAAACAGAGACACTTTTATAACACAGCATTTTTTGGGAGTTTGCTATGTACTGTCTACACATAAGTGTTGATTTTGCTCGTGCCAAAATGCTGTGTTTTAAAAAAAGTGTCTCCGATTGAGCTGAATTTTTTTTGCTTTTCCTAGGCATTTCCCACCATTAGCTCCTGAAATGTCAGTGCACAGTGCTACTGTGGTAAAACTTCAAATTAAAAGTGCAGATGGTAAATCAAATTTCTTTCAAAAAATGAGACTTGTACCAGCTACACCATTGTCTAAAATGCCAATTTTCCACCATGAAAATCCGAAGTTGACATTTTCGGACTAGCCTAATAGTTACCATACTTAAAAATCATCCGGATTTGGACTGATTTCAAAAATTGCTTTATTTGCTCAAACTGCTTAACTTGGCCATATAACGCAGCCCCGATGCTACCATTATAGGCGGTTTCCTCCTTACCTTTTACTTGAAACTCACTTATAGCAAATTCTAAACAGTCTGGCCACCCCAGCTTCATCCAGATCACAAACAAATGCAAGAAGACCATAGAAGCTTTTGGCACAGTTTATGTGCAACCACGGGGAGTTAAAGAACTGACGCAATGCATCCGCAATTGCTTGCTGAGCCTAGTCAAAGGCTTCATTCACATTGCATTATTGTTTATACTGATCCTACTCCCATGGCCACGGGCACATGTTGCAGAGCAACAACGCGAAATGACAGAACTGTGCAGAAAATTTCTCTACTTGTTTCAGATTGAACAGACACATTGTGCAAACCAAAGTTGCTCGCAAAAAAAGAGGTGCAAAGTATATCTTGACCTACCCTTGACACAGATGTTTTGCTTCCATAGGGGAAACACACTCACCGTGGTTCTACTATGTTGTACTAGACATGGTAGGGAGATGTCACTCAAACTGTCTGTGGTAGCATTCAGGCTGGCCGAGAAAGTAATTCATTACTGATCTGCATACACTTCGCGATACTTAATTCATCTCATAGCAGAGGAAGCCATATATTAAGAAAGTTTTGCTTAGTGGAGAGTGGAAGCTGCCTGGGTGTGGCCAGGTGAGGGAACGACAGAGGGGGGGGGGGGAACTTTCCACCTTTATTATGATAAAGCGGAATTATATTGAACACGTGCACACGAAGATAAAGTAGGCGAGGTTCTTACCAAATTGATCACCTCCAAGTCCTTCTTGTACGTCCGCTCCGTCATCAAGATCTCCTTGGCGATGAAGTAGGGCCGATCGGAGGGAAAGCGCTGCGGAGAGGAAATATTCCCCACGTGAATGCAATGGATACGATCATGCGGAGAGCATCAGTTGAACATATGTATGCAAATACTTGGTCGAAAAATATAGGAATTGCGTTTGGTCCGATACCAGTAAAAAAACCCTTTTCCTTGAAATTCACTATTAACGGGAAGGAAAAAACCCGATATCAAGCCCAATATGGTAACGATTCTACACACCTTTCGATGAACGTTCTGCTAGCCACATTCAATCTCTCTCTTTCGCGCACCATTTGCCACTTTGAGCATACGTTTATGTGCTGCGCAAAGCGATCGTGCCGCACATTGTGCGCTTGGCGATGATACGCGGGGTATCTCGTAAAAATTTCCGACGGGGTCACCTCTACAGGGAGGTCGAGAAGGCTGCCGTCGCCCGTCATCACCGTCGTCGTCACGGGCAAGGTGACGAACCATAGGAATACCTTGGTGCAGTCAGACAGACAGGTCATGGTGAGACTGACTTATGAGACTGCACTAGAGTCAAATGAGTATTAACTTGTGATTTGTCCTCGCTTCGAAAGTGCTCAACAGCAGCCTCGGCTAAGGGCGAATGAGGCTGGACAAGGTGAATGGCTAAGCCAGAGTAACTCTGAAAAAAAAGCGCATCATTGTGGTGCGCGGTATCACTCATGGACTACAGTCAAACTCCGATGCACGAAACTAGGATATGGTGAATTATATCCCCCGACGCAGTAAATATTTTCCTGACAACCGATTTTTTTTGCCACTCAATTAGCTTGTCACAGGTAAGTTTTCGAAAAATTTGCGGCTTCAACATAGGAAAGATTTTTCCGGGACTTTCCTGCAAAAAAAAAAATGAATTTCATGTCACAAAATTGCATTTGCGAGGCTGATGCAGCTCTTCTCTTCTCCAATAGAGAATAGGGTTGCCTTTTTGTTGCCTTTTTTTAAAGCAAAAAGTGAGAGCCAAACATTTTTGGGAGAGTAATATGTGAAGTAGTTGGTTACAATTGAAAAGTTTACTGCACTGACTGAAAGTAGATGTTTGTCGTGCTCCCCCTAATCGGAAAGTTTAAAGCAAGTATCACTGCCAAAAGCAAAGAAAAATGAACTGTCCAGTACTGCCCCCCCTATGACCAGTCTCAGTAATTCCATTGTCGGGTACCCCTGCACCATAACACTCGATAAGCTGTCTACGCACACCATGTTACAGAATATCGTGGATCCTATTCTTCTGCCAACGTTATTTCAGAGACAGCTGATGTAGCAGTGAGTCTGCGAGGTGTCGCACGAAAGGAGCTTCCACTTCGTCAGTGGTAAGACCTGACATGCGTACGTACCAGCTCGGCATGAATAATATTTTGTAATTACGTACTGCACACTATGGCCTTCACAGACTACGTAGTACGGTCCTCGTGAGCGTAGAAAGAGTGTTTGCAGTCGCACTGTGCGTACGTGGCCTTGGTCAAATACAGGGGAGTCCACATAAGCATTTCACGCTCTTGCAACTGGAACCACTGAAAACGTTGTCAAAATGTGACCCAATGTAGCATCAAAAGCAGTTGCGATCCCTAGCTGAAGGCTTAAACGAGGATAGCACAACTTAAAGAGCTTCCACGTGAGCTCATTACATGGACCGAAAAGTACGTAGTGTCCAGTGCTTGACGAGGACATCCCTGCTGATGCTAAGCGTGCACTGGATAAGGTACTTGGGGACTAAAATAATACTGTACCAACTGGCTAAAAGCAGAGGCATGAATTAAAAGACAAATTGTCATCAAAGGAAGCTGTTTGAATGTTAAATGGAAAAAAAAACTTGAAAACTTAGAGGACCAAATTATTCGTTCCACAATACGTACCCGTAGTGCAGGTTTTATTTCTTGATCACAACTAATTTTAAAATGTTCAGAAGCTGTTCCAGGTGGTCTTGGTGAGTCACGCACTCAACATCACAACTGCCGAGGTGGCGGGAAAACAAATTGTGCACAGTCCTGAAGAATGCATTTCGAGCAAAATGCTCTCAGCAAAGTATTCATCAGAACTGTGGATATGAAGCTCCGTCAGCATCTACCATCATTACGCAGTCAAGCATTGGGGTGAAAACAGGACGCTTCGGGGGTCTTCTGCTGCTGAAGAGACTGGACGACCTATCTGATTGAACCAGCTTACCATATACTTGAAAACTGGTTGTGATTAAGATTACTTAATACTGATATGCAGTTCTGATACTTAGTGGGTTACGAATGATCATCTTATCGTATTGGTCATCTTAGCTTTTGATGAAGCTGGATTTTGTCCTTTTTCGTCACTTGTCTTAACGCCAAGTGTCAAGCAAACATTCTGACTGAAACCCAACAACATGAGGCAAAAAGAAGAGATTCCAAACTTGACTTGTTTCAACTTTTCTTTAATTACTTTTCTTGGAGAAATGATACTTGAAATCAATTTTGAAATGTCAGTGCACCTGTTCCATTTTGGGGGGTGCCAAGTGCTCATTTTAGGGCTAAATAAGCCTGGAAGGTGAGCAGCACAGACACTTGTCCAGAGCAACTACTTCACCTCCTCATCTTGCCACCTTCTCCATTTCATTGCAACCTCCCTGAAGTCGGCTGCGGCACCGATGCAGAGCACTGCGTTCTTTGAACACATTTCTGATACCCACAATAAGCCCAAGAAGTTGTTGCCAAAGCCTGCTCAAGAGCTGCCGTCAGCAACGAATTTCTGATCAACTGATGCCCCAAACCCCAAAATGGTGCGCGGACAAGCATGTTATGGCACGTTGAATCTTAAAGCTAATTCAGATACACTCTGTAAAGACAAATGAAGTCACTTACAACTCAGCTGAAGAGTGAACTCACTTTGACGTGACCAAAATTTAACTTGAACACAGCAATGTGAGAATGAGGTGGTGCAACTGCAGTAAGTAGTCTGAGAGTTGGGCATGAGCGTGTGTGAGCTTTTGGGCATCTGAGGACATGCTCATTCTTTCCCTCTCTATGATATTTAAAAATTCTGGTCATGTCGGTGTTCATCTCTTCTTGTGCTCCAAAGTGAGGGCGATTGAACGACCTGAAGCCCTACGAGCTATGCGAGGCCCAGGAATACATATTTAATGGTAGCAGGAACTACTTTCTGTCATGCCGAACAGCACCAAAACGGAGAATAGTCAACCTTTTGCCACCGGCCCCACGTTTATCGTCGTCGAGACAGCCATGGTCAAAGCGTGTGTATTGCTTGGTCATGTTTTGAATCATACTAGCCTGTGAAAGAAGATGAAAATGTGCGTTTAACTTGTCGAACTGTGGCAGGTCCACTCGGGGGACTTTCTCGAGTTCTCACAGACGTTTTGTGCTCTTCTCCAGTCGGTCCCCCTTCTATGTATGCGGCACATCAATAGCGTTTCGACTGAAGCTTAGCAAATTGTATCCTACGTCCGTGCATACATAAATCTAGTATACATATCTAGTATGCATCAAACGAAATGACATAGTTAGGTACTTGCCTTCTTCCTTTTTTCAGACACCGCCTTTGTTGCCCCTGCGTTCGCCGCCACTGCAGCGTTGTCCGTGTCCGTCCCGGCTGACTTGGTGCTGGCGGGGGAGAGGGTCCCGTCCGCACTGTTGTCGCGCTGCAGCGAGGACGACTTCAGAGGCGAGGACGAGGAGTACCCGCCGGCGCCAGCAATAGCCGATGATGATGACATCTCGCCGGCTCGGCTGAAATGTTAATGCAGTGTGCATGCAAACACTTTGATGTGCGCGCTCTACATACGTATGGCACATACGACTTGGCACGGCAAAAAAGGAATGAATGATGGCAGTTATGACTCAGTTGCACTGGGAATTACTTTCAAGGCAAGTGCGTTGCAGTGAGCACTGAATCAACATTCACTAATCCACACTGCTGCAAAGACAGCTCAAAAACCCACTCCTTTCTTTCTCGATGAGAAATGAGCAGAAAAATAATAATCCTGGAGTAATCCCACTCGCAAATTTGTTGTTATCTTTAGTTCTTCGGTAGTCGCAGGTCCTGGAATTGCAATAATCACGTCGAGTTGGTCTTATGACCTCAGTGTGGAGGTCATAAGCTCAAACTCAAACTCAAGTTTGTCCGATGTCTGTGCTTCCAGACAGACCTAAAGTTAGTCCTGAATATCTTCACTCGGACGAGGTAGAACAACACGAGAGTACTTGCATAAAATATCCACAGGAGAGGCCTTCAGATTTGTTAACCCAATCCGACTCCTACTAACGTACTGGATGGACTTCTAGGAATGGTTGTCAGGAGTCTTTGAACACCGACTGTCCTTGTTCAGTCTCTAGGGAGAGCAGGAGCATCAACGCGTAACTCCTCCGCCAATAGTGTGAGTGTGTGAGGATGGGTGCGTGTGTACAGCACACCTCACATCCTACTCTTGCCCTTGGGGTTACCTCTGTGCCTTTATTCATACATATGCCCTTAGCAGAGGACGGAGGCAAACATTTGGCAGTAAAAAAATGTAGCTGCATGCTTTTGTCGCGTGGTCGCCTTCAGTGTGTGTTGCTGCATGCAGTGCGCAGCATACATGGAGCATTGTTTGTACTTCTCAACGTTTGATACTGATGTCCGGAGGAGTGTGTGAGTTCTCTAACTGAATTATTTCTGGAGGAGTTAGACAAGAAGGCGAGAAAAGCAGAGATTTTACTGTGAAGAAAGGGGCTGCTGCTACTGACGTATGTAGAATAGAACAGTGCGGTGGAAGAAAGGAACCTGAAAGGCAGAAAGTAGCCACAACTACCGAAAGTTGGCTATCTCAGAACGACGCCACCTAGGGGAGCGTGAGAAAACAAAAGATCGGAAAGTGCCAGACAGTCGGAGAATATTTCCCTGGATGCAGCAGCGGTCACAGTTTTTTCTGTGCTTCTCCGAAAAGTTTTGCTCGCCATTTATCCTTGGAAAAACTTTTCCAGGTGGAGTTTGTTGCGATTAGCGCAGCTTGTTCTTATTTTTTGAGGAGACAAATGCCGGTATTTTAGCTGAGGGAGAGAAAGCTGTATCAGTTGCTCAGGTACGAAGGGTTAGCTGAATAACTTAAAAAGTCGAGAGAGAAAGAGTGAGTTCCTCGACATCACAAATCTTGCAGAATTAAGGCGAAATAAATCTTTTACTGACTTTAAGGTCTTGGGAGCTAATTCCGAGAAACCCTATGTGCACTGCAAACATGCGGCTGGCCTCCTCTTCAAGGAAGCCAACACAACAGTGGGGAGAAAAGATATACACACACATACACAACTTCCTACCTATGTACGTGTGCATGCGTCAAGGTACAATGTGCGTACAGGGTGGTGTTGCTGTCGACTGTAATAAGTTTGGGGCCTATGTTACTGCCTCAAAGTGTCGCATTCACAATGTTTCTGTCACTGACTTGTGGCCGACAACTTGTGAAGGGCAGTTTGCCACTTAATTTTCTAGGTTTGAAGGTTTGACCTCGGAGTCAAACTTGCTGGACTATTCAAGTCCAGGTCACATGCAGAGGTGACGGTGTCAGGGCAGAAATCGACTTCTTCGGATGCCCTCAAAATTTTTGTGACTGATTTCGCTTCTGCCATTGACTCTGACGTGATTGAAAGAAGCTGCGTGCATGTAAGACACAGCAGATCTGTGCCTGAGTGAGCAAGCCAAGTCTCTAGCAATGTCTATAAGGTCAGGTTTGCAGAAATAAAAATTAATTATGGCCATCTACTTTTTTTTACAATGAACTGCCAGCCACCGCGCTGCATGTTTAGCACAAGAGCATTGGGTGGGAGACACACTAAGCTATGAAAGGAGACACAAAACTTATTACAGTTCAGCAGAGAGACCCGTACATGTCCGTACAACACGAAGCAAGAACTTGGGCGACATTCGTGTGCTCCTGCACGCGCACACATTCTGCTGAGCTTCGTTGCGCTCTTGTAATGAAGATGCGGGAGGCCTCTTTTTTGTCTTTTACCGAACTTGATTTTCACCCCAAAAGCCAGATACGACGCAAGGCCTCTTAGGGCATTGTGTGGTATAGGGCGTCGACGACGCCAGGCCTTGTATGGCCCAGACACAGTGTGTGTGTTTCTATGTCAAACAAAGAGACAGGGGCGGTCAAGCGATAGAGATTACTTTAATGCTACCCTGTGTATGTGTGTGTGTGTGTTTGTGTGTGTGTGTGTGGGCGTACGTGCAGAGAAGCTGTCACTCCTGCAGATAACAATGTTATGACAGAGGAAACTGCCCAGTAGGAAAGAATTCGCGAATTCATCTTAAAATTGGGTGGGTGGGAGAAAGTCCCATGGGTTAAGTCGCTGGTGACAACCCTCCAATTGCTCTTTTCTTACCTCTCATCCACGACGTACTCGCTCTGATCGTCCGAATTCACGGACAGGTTATTGTTGATGCTGGCCACGGCTTGCTGCTTGTTCAGGCTGTTGCCCAACAGGCTGCCGTCGAAGTCCGTCTGTTGCTGATGGCTGTTGTAGCTGTCATTGCCCCTTTGATGCAGATGCTCCTCCTTCAGATTGCTGTTGGAGTCTGTAAAAGGCAAATGAAAGTATACAGGCACAAGCTATGTTATCGTATAATTGCATCTACAAACTACAGCGCATCCGTGACAGGGGTTCTCTCTACTGCTAATGAAACGCAAACTCAAACTCAAACTAAGGCATGTATTAACTCCCGAGATGTGTGCAAAAGTCGCCCACTCCGCACGCGGGGTCTTCGGTACGATCAGCACTGATTGGCTTTCGAACATGACCAACGGGGCCATAATTTGCACACCTGTGCATACAGCCCACAATGATGCGCACACCCACATCCACAGAAACTATACAAAGAGGTGAAGAAGAAATCAACCGTCTCTTACGTGTGCCCCCCAAACGAACCCAGCACAGTTTTCTTCCACAGTGGATTACTGAAAGTAGACACGCACTGATGTGCGCTGTAGAGGATTGGCTCGTTCACTGCATCAGAAGGGGGGGGGGGGAGAGAGGAGGTTACCCCTGAGGCAACTGTCCGTTTACTACTACAATCTTCTTCTGTGCAGGCTGCCGACGACGACGATACCACGCTTTTTTGGCGGAGTGGGGGAGAGAGAGCATGCAAGAGAGTGAGAAGTGTGGGCGCCACAGAGAGGTTCCCCCTGCTTTACCTTCTAACTAGTACCGTAGTCCGTAGTACATGAAAGTACCACGTACGTACTGCAAGCTCCTGAGTGAAAGTAGAGGTGGAGTAGAGCAGAGAAGGGAGAAAAAAAGGCCTTGCTTGCATCCGCATGTTGTTGCTGCCGCTGCTCTTGCTTCGTCATCACCGTCCAGGAACCACCACAGCTGCAGTGAGTGAGTAGTGGTAGGACTGGCTGTACATGTACAGAGTCCTGGCGTGAGATAGCAGGAGCTGCTGCGTTTAAAACAACAACAAAAGAAGAAGCTCATGCGCGTGGCGACTGTTGTTGGTGTCTCTCTCAGACATGACTGCAGGGTCAAAGAATGAATGTATTGGGTGCCTATTGAGACAGGTGACATGTGACGCCAAAGTGTGTCCGTCACCACCCTACGCTTGATCCTTCGCCCCTTTAACACGAAGTAAACTAGTACGGTTTAACTGCCAGCTGTCAGGAAAAAAAAGAGTTATTAGAGCTACTGTTAAAAAAAGAGGGCGTTTTGTGAGTGCACAAGATGTTGGCACCATCACCAAGCCTTTTGTGGCAATGCAGCATCCCGTACGATGGTACTGAAACGCTCGAGGTTCCTGACAAACAGTACTTAACAGTACTGCGTCTGTGCAGTCTGTGCTTAATCCGTACCAACGGTTTCTGGCACACGCACAAGCGCACAAATAAACAAACAGACAGACAACCTCTTAAGGATGTACGCATTCGCATATGGGTGCGTGTGTCACTCCCGATGATCTGGATGTGCTGCCGGAACAACAACTTGATATGCATGGATCACGCGGGGAAGGAGAGGGATGGGTGGGAAAGGAGTGTCTTGGAAGTATTGGAAACTTGCGCGAGAGTTGCGGTGTGTGTAGTTGAGGTCAAAAGTTTGCGTGGCTACCTGAGGCGAAGCCTTTTTCTTCTCCGCCCAGCATAATCATGCACACTTATGCATAAGTGGACGGCTAAAGAAGTATTCATGAGGCTTAAATAACATGAATGAAGTTTGTCGTTTCTCCGAACCGTGTGCAAACTTTTGACCTCGGCCGTATGTAGAGACGGACATGGAAAAAAGCAACGACTTCGTACACTCTGCAAAAGGGTTACAGACAGAGATGTCAGAACAAATGTGAAAGCATGAAGGGAAACGACGTCGCCTTTTTTCTCGCACAAAACTTACGTCACGCACTCAACCTAAAGCGACAAACCGCTCCCATGACGTACAGCTAGAATAGATATCGTAAAACCGCTATCAATGGCCGTCCTTGAGTGATAGCTGCCCTCGAAGGAAGGCCTTTTTAAGAAAAAAAGAGCCACGCCATGATCCATAATAAATGCATAAATGTGTCAATATACCATGTATAAACATGACAAGGAAACGAATGAAAATAAAACTTCAAAAACTGTAATTTACGGCTTGTAGAATGATAGTCATCCTTTGAAGGCGGTAGCCCTCGAAGGATAGCTGCACTTACAACTGGAAGGAATATAAGTATTCCCATAGCGACTAATAGTGATTGTACGATAGTTCCTGACGAAGTCAAGGACGCATCAAGAAAGTGCTGCATACCTTTAAAACGCAGAGATTAGTTCAGTGACTGAAGGATTAGAGCAGCTTGTTAAATGTCATCAATTTTAATGCTCGGCTCTGGTCTGCTTAGAAATTATGCCACTCTAAACTTCGTCCGGGTTTACCTATGACACCCTGTTGTGGTTAGGTCAGGTCTCAGTCAATGAAACATTTGTCCAGCAACTATGCACCCGTACTAAAAAAAAGGGCAGGCATTGCTGATTAGCAGTATAAGATGCGCATGCCAAGACTTCATGCAACACTTATTGCTCGCTTACTACGCTACATTTGACGTCATGACCTACTTGACTGGTCACGTTGAGCGTGCCGTAGCACAAAATGAGTCATTCATCGAATAAATGAGGAGGTCCTCCAACTGTGCTCCCCATATTGTTCTTGATAACGTCTCTCACTGCACAGCAATTCCCCATTGAGTATGTTCTCCATGCACAGCTCTGCACCCTTCAAGAAAAGCAAAGCTCTGGCTCCTTCGAGGCATGTTACGCATAAATTGAGGCTTGAAAGTCTGATGAGATACTCTTACAGGGTGTAAACTAATTGATGGCTCCTGACTATTTTTACTAAAAATGTCAAAGAGGCATGGTCAAAGATAAAGCCTCAAACTTTGAACAATCTTATGGTCTCGATGCCACGCTGAGACGTGCCTGAAGGTGAAAGGGAAGCACATAGGCAAATGACAGGTCAATGAATGTAACAAAAAAAGGTTCGTGTACATTAGTGTTCCGGGCCATCAATTAGTTTACACCCTGTAAATATCATAGATCTCGCTCCCTATATTTTTAGATGCCCTGATAAGAAAATTCCCGGCCTGATTGACCGACTAAAGCTCTTCATGGCCGCCAACGCAGTTCCTCATTGATCATATACGAGTCTTCCTGTGATTGGGATACCAAACGTCCGTGGCAAGGGCAAAGAGAAAAGAAAAGGGTTACGATTCTCTACTATCTGGGATTACTTAATGTACACGGAAAGCCACATCCCCAGGAGCATAGGAAGGTTAAGCAGAGGCAGACAGTCATAGAAAGAATTTCTTCAGTGATTTTATATTTGTACGCAGTCATTTCGTTACTAAACCGAAAACTATTCGTGTTAGGAGCGCAGACAAGAGATTTTTCGTCCGTAAGCTTAAGTGGACTGCATATGTAGTGTACGGATTAAACGGTTTTTTTTAACGATGCTCTGACAGACAAGCACTTGGTAGTAGGTGTGCGTGTGAATATGATGAGCTGATTAGTACAGTAGTTAGTTCAAAAGAATGCATATGTTAGAAGTTAGGTTTGTCAACACCAGTTTTACAGGTTGTAACTATATAAGTGGTTCCTGAAAGGAGTTACAAGCTTGTACGAGCTCGTTATTAGAGCAGACGTGCACTGTACATTCAATGCGACAATTCTGTATAAAATGAAATAATGCCTTGTTTTCGTTACAAGCTTTACTTTTTGATGAAGATATACTCGTCTTTCACGTTATGAGACATGAAATGACACCGTTAAGTGTAGGGGGCGATAAGGTAGTAACAACATCCATTCCTGGCTGGAAGGTGTAGAGAATGGTTCTATCACATTGAAAATCATTTAAGACTAGAACATGCTGACTATACCTGAAAGGGAGACGTGTAGTGTACGTTATACGTACATAGTGAACGGGGTTTATGCTTCCTCCTTCGTCAAATTTAAAGGTGTGTTTGTCACAGCACGGGACTATAAAAATACTCGTACAAGCCCAACAACGGATCTATTACTCTGTTTCATGCAAGGGTCAACTGATGCTTCGCTTCTCTCGTCTTGTCCAATGTGATCCGCTCAATAAAAAAATTCTTTATAAAGCACAGTGGCAACGAGGAAGGGGGCAACACGACGTAAGTGGTGCCCACGCAACTCATACGGCGGCGCTGAACAGCAGCAGAGCTCTCAAGGTGTACAAAGCTCAGAGGATGACCTCCTCCGTGACAATGGTCTCTACCCGACGTCTGCTACTGTTTCCCTCTCTACCAGCTGGCCTTCTCTCCGAGTTGGAGCCGCCTGTCCTCTCCAGCGAGGTCAGAATTTCGGCAGTCTCAGATTGTTCCAACGGTTCTTCCTCAGCTCGCTTCAGCGGAAGTTCTTCAACTCCGATCTCCGACGGCATTGGCAGCATTTCAAACGCATCCCGCTGGTCGTGAAAGTCTTCTTCTTCTGCTCCGGCTGCTGCTGCTGCCTCGTAGTCATCATCGTCATCATCAGACTCAATGTCTCTCTCAAAGTGATCTTCAGTGGAGACTTCTTCCAAGATTTCCATAGAATCATGCAGCGAGGCGTCATCGTCGTCTTGCTTCGCCTTGTTGCTGATGTCTCTCTCCTCTCCTTCCAGGTCGCCCACAGCCTTTCCACCGGTGACGTCATTGGCGCTGCTGATCGAAGATAAGTCGTATGGGATTCGTTCAGGCTCCTTTGCATCGTCAGCCTCGTCAGTCGCTGGCGTCACCTCCAGAAAGGCCGCAGCGGTCGATGAGGAGTCAAGCTGCGTGAATTCGGTGGCGGGATTCGCCTCTTCCTCCCCCAGGAGCGAGCTTGGCGGGGAAGGAAACTCGATCTCGCCCCCGAGCTCCACACCGCATTCGCGAACAATTTGCATCACACTTGGCCTCGACGTTGCTGCAACGGCGTCGAGGTCTGTGCTGCCGTCAACGGCGGACTGCTGCGCGACTCCCGTTTGCTTGCCGTCGGGACTCGTGCGGTTCTCCGGCAGATCTGAGTTGAGCGAGGGAGGATTATTATCATCGCTTGTGGTGTAGTTTGACTCGCTTATGGTGTCATCCTCGGCATCTTTCTCTTCTTCGGAGCTGATCATCTCTTGAGGTGGACCCTTAAGGACTGCTTCGTCTACTCGTCTCTCTCGATGTTGCTGTCCCTGCAAGTTCGCTGCTGCTGCCGCTGCTGCCGCCGCTCCATTGTCGCTTGAACTGCCCTCACTGATCCTGGAGAGCGACCTCTGCGCCAGGGGCAGAGGAAAAGTTATGACCTCGACGACAGCGTCTGAGGACGGCCTTGTCCTGGAGTGGATCACCCCCGACTTTTCCATCGGGGGAGAAGTATGAAAAGTTGGATCTTCGTCTATTGCTTCCTCTTTTTCCTCTTCTGCAATTGCTGGCGGGGGCGGAGGAATGCTGGCAATGTCGAGGCTGCCCTCGCTGCTCTCGCTGGAGCATTGCAGCAACTTGGGATTGACAGTTACTGGCGGTGGTGGTGGGGGCACTGGAACCTCAGTTTCCTCCTCTGTCACAGTGGGCATTTGGATGTCATCGTCTTGGACAAAGATCTTCTCTGCCTTTTGTTGTGTTGGGTGCACGCACCGGTCGACGGTAGCAGCGGCGGCGCCGTTGGTGTCGTCGTCGATGAAAGGCACACCAGTCTCCGACTCGCCATTGGATGAAGATATCGTGGAACCGTTGCCAAGCCTCACATACATGTCGGCAATCTTGATGATTGAGTTAGGATCTGTAGATTCGTAATCCTCGCCGAAGACAGTGGGTGGACTTTCCAGGGTAACTACGGAACCCATGAGGTCCTCAGTCCGCATTTCTTCTTCCTCCCTCTGCGGGGACAGATCTTTCACGGCTACAGAGGCGGTTGGAATGTGGTTGTTGCTGTCTCTCCTCTTGACCGTGGATTCTTGGCTCGTAGTTGTCACTTCTTCTGTAATTTCTCCTGGAGGAAATGGCTGCTCCTCGATGATAATGGGTGGACTAGTCATGCTAACGCGATCGGCTGGTACCGTCACTCCTTGCTCTTCCACTGAAACGTCTTCATCCATAGGTTTCGATGTTACTGCTTCCACAGTGGTAGAACTAGTCTCTTTGTTGCTTAGGTTATTTCTACTAGAAAGATCTTCTTGACCTTCTACGTCAGTGCCATCGCCACCGTCTTCATCAGAGACAACCCCGGCGCCACTGAACTCAGGAGGAGCCGGCACGTTTGATTCTGACTCAATCACGGCTGTCGACTCCGACTCCTCCGGCGGACTGATCAATCCAACTGAGAGCCCACCGCGTTTCCCTCCCACAGCTCCTCTTCCTCCAGCGACAGCAGCAGCAGCGGCAGCAGCAGCTTGAAGCAGAATCTCGGGATTTCCACCCACTGGTGTGGGGGCCGAACGTGCCGAGAGGGCGGACTCGCTCTCCGTGGAGGACATCGTGGGCAGAAGCGCCGCACGTGGAGGAGGTGGAAGTCGCATCGGAGCCCGCGGCCGTTGGGACGTCTGTGTCACTCCCGATGGGGCTGTTCCGCCTTGGTGACGACCAGCTTCTGAAGGAGTTATTTGCTGCAGTGGCAATGTTTGGTGAGGCGGTGGCGGCGGCGGGCGCTGGAGCTGCTGGCTCGCAAGAAGAGCGGGTGGATGTGGGGCAATCTCCATGAGTGGATACATTCCCTCGATGCCTTCAGGCACGTCGTAGATATGTTCCCCTTCGTAGTAAAGACCGCCTACTACATTGGTGCCACCCACAGCCGTCATCTGGACCATCGAGGAAAGTCCTGGGAATTGCACACTGGGCATTTCTGGCGTCTGGGGCACGTCCGAGCTTGAAGCATAATTGAGCTCGTTCAGGCCGCTAATAGCCGAGCTGCTGTCGTCGTACTCGGCCGACCCTGCGGCAGCCAACATCTGATCCTGCTTGGAGATCATCATAGTGGCTGCAGCCTGTGAATGCGTCGATATCGGTGGCGTGGTACCAGGTGGCGGCTGCACCTGTGCAGTATCCAAGGTATCGTCTTGATATGAAAAAGCGTCTTTGTCTGGCAATGCATTAGTGGCAACGACGACGTTGAATTCGAGGGACTTCGGTCGAGACATCTTTGGCGATGCCTGGCTGGAGGAAGAGGCGGATGAGCAATCAGCGGCAGCCAGACGGCCGCGAGTGAAATACACGGGAGACTTTTCACGACGTCGATTAGGCAGGGTCCGGGAAGAAAACTGTTGATGGAAGACACTGGAGTTGCTGCTGGTTGCAGAGGCTGTGGGAGCCACCGCTGACGAAGAGGTCATTGCTGTGGAAGGGTAACGAGCGACTGGCATTCGCGGCAGTGTATGGCTTTGGAAACCGACTGCTTTGGCGAGAGGCGACTGCTGGGTGTGGTGCTGAGAGAAATGAGACGTTCGAACAACATCGTAGTGATCCGAGAGTGACTGCTTGGATCCCCCCACGCTTGTTGTCTGCATCGCTGAGCTCTGCTGAGATGCGGCAGTGGCACCTCCTCCACTTGCGGAGGAAGATTTGCGTCTAACTGGCTGTTTCAGTATTGGCATTGGCAAGACGGGCTGCTGCTGTTGAGGATGAATCTGATATGGCATTTTCACCTGCATTGGTGGTGGTGGTGTCATGGTCACCAGACTGCTGCTACTGTTGATGGACATCTTGCTGCTGCTGCTGGCCCTGTCGACCGTGGCGGCCTTGCTGGACGCGGCTTGACGGTAGAATTCCTGTTCGAATTTATTGGCAGCAGTGGCTGCGGCGGCGGTGGCAGCGGCGGTGGCGCTATTAGCAGTACCAGCTACCAATGCTGATTCGACACCTGCCGCTCTATCTACTGAGATGACTCCATCTTCTACTTGGTCTGCCTGCTTTTCGATCAGTTCGTAGCTGTCGTGACTCAGGTTGTCCTCGGAGGAGACCATGCTGCGGTTGGAAGATCGCCTGCTGCCGCTGCCGCGCCTCTGTTGCTGCTGCTGCTGCTGCTGCTGCTGCTGCTTCTCGACGACCGTATTGTCGGATCTGTTGTCTGATACGGACAAGCTCCTCTCTTCATCGACCATTTGACCGGCAAATTCACCACCGCTTCCATGCATACTGTGTCTGAAGGCTGTGACGTAATCTATTAGATCTTCTTAATCCTCGTCCTCGTCACCAGGATCAGCGGCTGTCACGTATATGAAGCTACGAGACTGTTGGTGCTGGTGCTGCTGTACATAAGCAC
>JAAUXU010039401.1_pt1 | contig 33376 bp, 39 predicted proteins | sample 7278151 | NCBI WGS metagenome assembly JAAUXU01 (sample SAMN14350113, study PRJNA611818) | marine sediment metagenome | isolation source: surface marine sediment (1.8m) | place: French Polynesia: Moorea | collected 2018-08 | reverse complement strand
GGTAGATATGCCATTACATGCCAGTACTATGCCTAGTACTGTGTTTCAGGTCTCTTCGTTCATGTCTGCTCGGTCACCCAATGGAACCAATGTACTCAAGAGTTACTAGAGGCTCGCACATGTCTCTACAGAACTACTACGTCGAACAGGAGACTGAGATACGGAGACAGCACTAAGTAGGTGGAGTAGGCCATCCTGGACAGTTTCAGGGAGGAAGAAGCAGATGTAAACTCGGTACTTTTCAAGAGTACTACAATGTAGTGCTACTACATATTGTACTACAGTCTGTGTACGCAGACTAGTGGACATGTGTATGGCGAAAGTCAACGTCAAAACAGCGTCTCCTGCTCGGTCGTTTGAGCCGGAGTGGTGTTCCTCCTCCACCTTTGAGAGCCCCGGGACCTCTTTGGAACAGCTTCTCTGCCAAAGGCCAGTTCTTCAGGATCTTCATCCAAGCAGGCAGCCAGCGGGTAGGAGTTCCCGCACTTGGCCGCACTGACACGAACGATTGCACCCGTGGCGGCGCCGCCAAAGGCTGCCAGCATGGCTGTGGCAACCAAAGTGGCCGCCTGATATGCTGCTTGGACCGCCGCAGATCGGCCACGTGCCAGACCCTCCAGAAATGGGAAGTTGCTGATGATTTCCCCCAGAGAAGCTCCACAACTTTCAGCTTCGGCGCAGGAGGATCCAGTGTCATCGGAGCGTGGAATGCGTGCAGGGTAGATCGGATAAAGAGACATGTGGTAAATGAGGCCTCCTCCGGCACTTGCATCTTCCGAAATTGCTGCCATGACGACTCCTACCAGACCGGACATGAGCGCTGGAAGTCCGTGGAAACTCAGCACTCCCGGTTTGCCCATCAGTGCTGGGTGTTTCAGTTCCAGCATGGTGAAGAAAACAGTTCCAGCTATGCCGGCGACCCATCCTACAGCGGCAGCGCCGAATGGCTGAATCATGAGGGTGCCGATGGTGCCAGCAGCAACGCCGCCGCCGACCAAGGCACCAAGGATGGATGAATTGATGATGTTGCTCGGATTCTGTGCTCTCGGTTCATCTCCTTTGACAACTCCTGCCATCGCCGTGGAAATGGCTGCAGCCGCTGTGGCAGCGGCTCCGGCAGCAAAGACAGTGTTGACAGTGGCTCGCGTGGTGTCGGCATCGCTCTCTGAACCCATGCTGTTGAACAAGGGTAGGGCTATGGCTAGAGAAGCCGTACCGAGCAGGGAAGAGGCTGTGATCTTGGAGGAACTCTCAAAGTTGGTCTGAAACAGTGGGAACACTGACTTTGCTGACACCGTCTTGGTTAGACAGGAAACACACCAGGCCTCTTAATGCCACAACCTGTGCTGCCCACCCAAAGACTGCTCCGAATAGGTGAATTGGCAGAGCTGCCCCTGGGTCTGCAGTCAACAAGATCTCTCGAGCGAGCAGTCTGGAGGTGGCATAAAGTGGTGGATGCACCAAGGTCACCGCCAGGCAGTTGAGGGGCGAGATGCGACTGAGTAAGCTGGAGAGGCTGTACAAGTGAAGATTACGCGTCGATTCTGCATAGTAATATGGACTTTGGGGTGTCAAAAGGACACTTCTTGGCTTCGACAGTTAATACTTATGAACACTCTCAGGTATCATGCTGGATATCTTACCTCAGTTGCAGAGATAGAGTGGCCATGAGTGCTTCGGTCATGCTGTTGACATCAATTTGGATTTTATCATGCCCCTTGGCGACTATGTAGAATAGGCCCCTGTAGTTGTGTGACATAATGTACATTAGGCCTATGGAGGCGGGATGATTTTTTGACACCTGACACTTCATCGAACAAAAGTGACATTTCTGCGCCAGCACTTGACAGTACGAGCGTGTCATTCCACCTCTGGCAAAAATGATGTACAGGCTGTCTCAACAGCGTTGACTGACTACCTGCAAAAGAGAGACCACTGCAAGCCCAGAAACATGAAGGGAAAAGCTGAGATGGACGAGCACAGGACAACGACTGCCAGAAGAACCTACGGACAGGAAAGGTTTGCCTGCAGTTGTTGATGCATCTCTCGATGATTTCACTGAGCAGTCAGCAAACCTGCATGGTCAGCATCCTGAGTATGTGCTCTGCTTCTGTCCTGCCCACGCCACCACCGTGTGCTACTGAGAAGCCATTTTCTCGTACGCTGGCATCAACGTGCATGGCGTAGGCCCCAAAGCGCAAGAACAGACACACCAGGGACAACTGGAAGGCAGTCAGGTAGATGGAGAACTTCACCTGCAACGACACGTGGCACTTTGTATCGGAGTCGCGCCTCCGAGCAATGCTGACCATGTTCTTGCCTTCTTGAATTTGCTCTTGCGCCAGAATTCCTCCAGAGGACTGGCGTTGGTGTCTGGCGTTGGTGCCACCGTTGCCATCTGAGGTGCAGGCACGGCGCTCAGTTCTTGAAAAGCCACAGGCATGAGGTTGGCAGGGGCAACAGTCTTTAATCCTCAGCGCATGAGGAAAAACTTGAAAGATTTTTGTGTCGGCAGCGCGTTCCTGAACCGGCGGGGAGACCGAGCAGAAATGGCATTCAGGTGAAGGGGGCTCTTTCTGTAAGCCCGTAAGTATATGTGAATGCTTAGAGCAGAGGTCATCACACAATCAAGATTTCATCATGACTGCGTCTACCATTCGGACAGGCTACACATGCATGAGGTCAGACAGCTGATTCTTATAGAGAGGTCCGACGGAGCTGCATGAGCCGACATCAAGTCCTCCACTTCAATTGTCCGGGGCACCAATGGTCCTTCCACCGTCCGTGGACAACTCCGCAACCGATAAGTGGAGACTTGGATAAAGGAAACCGTTGTCCATTAAGGGTGAGTCCGCGCACGTATACATGAATTGCTGCGCACGCATGGAGCAGGAAATGCGTATACGTACGTAGTACGTACGCGTATGTACGTACTTGTACTACCTGAGCACGAAGCGCATGGGCGATCAGTTCAGGGCAACAAACAAACAAGTCTCTGCTCACAAGACTCACTTTTACTTCTTGTCTGTCCAAGCCCCGGTCTTTCCTGCAGGACCGGGATGACGACGGGGGAATTGAACTCCTCGGGCCACGACAACAATGAGCTGTTTGGTTTGGGTAGAAGTAAAGGTTTTACTGCTCTGGCCGGGTCGGTGGCATCCCATTTGGGTCCTGGCTTTTACACCCTTCGCTTCCTGTCATTCAATTTCTCTCTCTCTCGTCCAAGCACACTAATCGGAGAGACAAGAGCGGAGCTCCAACCCTTTCATTTTCATGTTAAACGAAGCTCCGCCAGACATTATGGGCTGCTCATTGCCTGCGGGGGGGGGGGGGGACCAATTCTAGTGCATGCTCACGTTGCCCTGGTACAGAGAACGAAGGAGAACGTCTTCTCCGCCCCAAAGGGCCACAGGAGCGAGCAGGGCTTCCCAGACTTGGTCAAAGTTCGTCCGTCATCACCTTGCACCGAGCGGGGAAGCTCTGACAATTGACACGAGTGATTCTAACCTCTGTGTGAGGTCACGGCGAAGAAGGAGGGTCGTGGATCGGTCATTTTTAGGCAAACGGCGCTGACAAAGGGTCTGAGGCAGCATCTGGGATGGTGGCAGAGGAAGACAATCAAGCCATTTAGAAGAGAAGAGAGAAGAACAAAAGAATAGCGCAGCCTGTGATTATTTTCCTGTCTGCGCCCATTTTTTTCCCATTCATTCAGAGAAGAAAAGAGAGACAGAGAGAAGCGAACTCTTGTTTACATCGGGCTCAGCAATTTGACTTGTATACTTGCGTTGATGTCCTTTTTCTACGCAGGCTCCAAAAAGAGCTTTTTTCTGGGAGAGGCAATGCATTATTTTATGGGAAGATCGAGCTCTTCTGTCCCGTCCGTTATGAGACTGAGCAGTCGGCGTGGCAGAGCCGAGGGTGGAGCAGGCAATCATTGGTCGCACATCCGTCCACAGTCACTTCCTAACCGAAGAATAGGGACACCTGATGATCATTACGACGCCCTCCTTTTCCAAGCCGTGCAACAAATGAAGCCGGGAGAGGAGAGTTTGTGGAGATAGCGCTGGAGATGCAACTTGCATGAGGAAGTTGCACGATGCACTTGGATGAGGGAGACGCACGAAGGGGTAGTTGTGAGTCGCCAGCGTTCGTGAAAATGCCGTTGGCATTCTTAGTGTACTTTTCCGTACGGCGACCACTGTGCAGTAGACTCCGCTTATGGTGACAGCCTCGGGCCGGCAGCCAAAGCAGTCTCTCCGTACAGCAGCAACTTTGTGCGGTGTTCCTTGGTCTCTCAAGAGGAGCTGGGCTATATCCGGTGTCACTGCCCCCAGCAAGTACATTATGCATGCATGTGCTGGTGGCAGAGTCCTCCACACACTGTGTGTGAGTCACACAGCAACAGTGGTCCTGGTTCCAGGGAAGGGAAACAACAACCACCTGAGAGAAGCCAACGAAAGTCATGCTTGAAAGCACGCCAACGCCACTTCCTCCCAGGAAAACTCTCATTACCTCCTCTGGAGGGAGCTGCGAGGGACCGGTGAAAGATGCCAAAAGTTTCGAAGACAAATAGAGTCAAGAGCTGTGGGCTTTTGCGTCCACCTCTAGCTGCTAAATATGGGCGTATCCTCCAATCGGAGAGACCCGTTGGAGCCCGGCCATGAAAAAAAATTATGGGAGATTATCATCGCAGGCGAAATTAGAAACAGGATGATGCTTACGAGAAAATTGGTCGCGCCCAATTTCCGGAAGACACGCAACGCGTGGGTTTTCAGAAGCTTCTCTTTTCCGATATTTTTTTTTTTAAAAAAGATTGCCTTTTTCCGATTTTTTTCCTTAAAATAACTTCTTGTTTGAAAAAAAAAAGGCAAGACTTGAACGACGCTCAAGAAATCAGCAGTGCAGAAAAGGTCCTACCTACTTTTACCAGACATAAACTTATTCGTACCTAGAAAGATCATATTTCTGCAACCAGTTCAGGACACTTTGTTGTGCAGCCAACTCGAGTCCAAGTCCAATCTCTTCTTCCGAAAGCTCCGTGATGGTCTGACAACTTTCCAACAATCGATTCCCACGCGATTGACGCCTCTGACGTGTGTGGTCTCCGCAGCCGAATATTCGCAAACAACCACGCCGTCGTCGTCGTCGCCGTCGTCGTCGTCGCCGTCGTCGTCGTCGCCGTCGTCGTCGTCGCCGTCGTCGTTTATTAATTTTTCACGGCCGCCTTCGTCCCAGTTAGGGAACCCCCCCAAAGCCCCCACACATAGTGAATAAAGAAAAAAGATCGTCCGGGAGGAGACGTCAACAATGGCAACTCCTTTCTGCGACTGAAAGAAAGGGTCGAGCTCTGTCGAGCGCTCGTGCGTGAAGAAGCTTCGGCGTAACAAAACAATATCGGAAGGCGTCATCTCTGGGCTCTTCTTTTATATCAGGAACCCACAATGAGATGAGATCTTCCTCCTTCTCTCTCTTGTTCTTGCCCACCGCACCGGGGTTGTTGTTGCTGCCGCCGCTGCTGCGGTTGTGAGTTGTGGAGGGCGTTTTCTTAGATACTGTCAGATGTCGTTGAAGGGAACAACGTCAAAAGAGACCTCCAGACTTTTAGGTCGTCTCTCTCTCACTCTCTCTCACTTCCAGCGAGCTTTTGTGGCTGTGTTGCTCCTTCGCCTAATTTTCCGCCATGCTGAGGAGATTTTTCAAGGCTACCAGACTTGAGCGTGTCCGGATTAAGATATCGGAAGAAAATAGCCTGAATCGTATCTGTGGGGAGCATCGTGAGAGCACCCGGACGCCCCGGTTTGTGCAGTCTTTTGGCACCTGTAGTCAGAACAATCCTTTCATCCTGGAAGAAAAGAACCAGGTGAAGATGATCCTTTTTGGGCAGGGAACCCTTTTTGTCTTGCTGCTCTCTTTTCACAGTCTGAATCGGGCAGAATCAACCCTTTCGGCTACTTAGGTACAACATAAAGGTATCGTATCGCACGCGATTTCCTCAATGAGCGGGCGGCAAAGTCAGAGACCGAGGAAGAAAAAGCTTCTTAATCCTTTTCTTATACGAACATTTCTCAGCAGCGCCGACATCTTGCGGAAACCAAGAATGTTTTGGGCAGCTCTACCCTGCTTGCACTCGTTGCACCTGCCCGTGCCGCCGCAGATAAGGGGACGCAAATCCTACCCCTCCTTTCTTGCAGTAAACAGCGTCCCCCCCCCCTCCCTTGCCAGGAAGAATGAGCATGCAGGCATGTGATTTCATCTCTTTTTGGGTGGATTGGCAGAAAATCAGATTAGAAATCTGTCGGGTTGAGACTCTGTTTGTTTCTTGTTCTTTGCCCTGAAAAGCAATTATTTTTCCCGCCGCTAGATTTGTCACCTACCGAGAAGAAGCTGAGACCTCCGGCGGCTAAAAACAAAGGGGTTCTGCTCCTCCTCGTCCGAGGACACCTTGAGGGAGTCGGAGATGATTAGAGGGGACAGAAAAATGAAACAAATGAAGACCTCACAGAAAAAAAATGATGTTTGCTCTAGCCTTGTTGGTTTTTCCCGAAATAACCCGCCCTCCCTGATCCCCTCACTCATTCCCTGGGCCAGGGGGGGCGAGGAGCGCGCGTGCCCGCAGGTGCGCGGGGTCAAAGGGTTTGGACGAGAGATTGAGGCCAACGAGGATCACATGGTCGATCACGAAGTGGCAGGTGTGTGTGCGTGTGTGTGATCAATGAACGTCTGAATTTTAGGCGACGACGACCTAAATACAATGGGCTGGCAGTCTAGAGAAAGCTGAAAAGTTGAGAAACAATTGCCAGAGGAGGAAGAAGTCTGAAGTTGCCAAATCCTTAAATTTTGAAAAATAGATTTCGACCAGTGTAAATGGCTTTTTATTCATTCAAGATTTCACTGCTCGCCCCAAATTTCATTTTTCAACTTTCATCCCCCAAGAGGGCCTTTCTTTTCTCTTTCCATCACTTTCTCTGCGTTTTCCCCCCAAATTCGGAGGTCCTGCGATTAATAATAGAGACATTTTGGGGCTTTTCTCAGTAACGTGGACGCATTTGAGGACTAAGAAAAAGAGCTCTGTTTTCACGAGAGGCTCAGATTACCGAACCCGCAGAAAACAACTGCGTGTGTGCCATCTGACATCTCTTTCCCACAGTGGTTCTCTTGTCTCCCTTTTTGACCTCTTCTGGGAAGCTCTGGCACAACTGGCAAGCTGACCGGTGAGCTAAAATAGCTGCTGCTGTTGTGGTCAGGAGTCAGTTGCACCAGGTTGTGGGCTGACCTCTACTTAAAGCTGATGTTCAAGAAGACTCTCTCCGGTTGCTGCTGCTGCGACAGCAACATCTGGCGTCACCTCCACCTGATGACGGGGTTGTTCTCCTTTGGCGCGTGGCTCTACTTACCCTAATGACCCTTTTTTGATTTCAGCCGCTTTTCAGAAGCGAGAGAAAACTGCGTCGAAACAACTTCTGGTGGTGAACAAAAAAAGCTGCATCAAAGGACTAATGACTTGGACCTGAGTTGGATCATGTCACGCCAGATTTGTCCGGACGGATTTTCACAAGTCAGAGGAGCCCCCTCAAAGCCCAGGTTGGTCTTTTTCGTGTCAGGACACAATGAATAAAGTCTCTGGAAGCCAATTTGATTCACGTCGACGTTAAAACCATCAGAGGCTCTGCCTGAAAAATGCGAATATAAAACTTCAAAGGCAAACTTCAACCGTCGCGGTCACTACCACAACCGCTGCTGCTGCCGCTGCTGCCGCTGCCGCTGCAGCTACCTCAACAGCAGCACAACCTTTTTTTATCACCGCACCAGCATAATTTGATTCAGCTCTACGTAAAGGATGCGCCAATAAATTGACCCAGGTAGGTTAAGACGAGGTTGACCGACCGCGCCTTCTACTGAGATTAACCCAGGCCAACAACCCCATTTCTGTGGCCCCGTTCAGCTTAGATCATTGCATATCTATAAGGGTTTTTATGCCACTAGGATTCTAGACAAAAAACGTCTAGTTTTTCCCTACCACTGTACACACAGCATTGGGAATAAGACAGTTAGACAGTTTTGCTGGCTCGCGCCTGACACATGGCGAGCAGATAAAAAAAAGCTGAAGTAACCTTGAAATTTTCTTGAGGAAGAAAAAAATTCTCTTTCTGCCTTTTTTTGTGGGTCCAGCGACGTCGACAGGCACGAAAATGAGAGACCATAAAGTGTTGCTGCCGTTGCTACTATCAAAAAAAAAAAAAAAAAGGCGGGCGTCCAGAGGTGGAGGAAGGACGAAAAACTGATCTATAAGAAGTTCGATGCACCCTGAGCAAATGATTCCGCACTGCCGACGCATCTGCTCAGACGCCAACTGCCTCGACCAGACCGAGAAGACCTACAGGAGCTTGCCCAACAACATCACAAGGGTTCACTTTAGCACTGCTCAAGTCGATCCTCGTGGCCGTCAGGACGGAGTTCCGTTAAATTTGTACTACTTCTCCTCCAAATCATCCTTATGTAGTAAATCCATTGAGCCTTACATCCGCTTCTGCGGATTTGAAGTGGAATTTGCTGCTTTTTTCTTTTTTGCAAATGCTGCATGTGCAATTCGAGAAGGAAAAAACCGAGTAACCAGGCTCTGATGCCAAGCTGGACTCAAAAATAAGCGATTTTACTATATGAGTCCCAAAAACAATATGCCAAAGAGTGTTCAAAAATGCCAGTTGGTAACACTGACCTTTACCCACTGACAGTTTGGCAAGGCTCAAAGCAACTTTGCAGCATTTCCAAATAAACTCTTCCGACAAATTTGTGCACTGACTCTTAGGTTCATAATAACGGGAAAAACTATCCGTCACTTTCAGCTCTACGAAATTTCTCCTGTTTTGTTTTGTCAGGTCTTAGCAAACGTGTTCAACATGGTGAAGGCAGCATTTTTGAAAATCTCAAGGATTGAGAAACGTACGGAAGAAGAGACCTTAATTACCCAAAAAAATAGGTGGAAACTCGTTGTATTCTGCGTTCAATGCAGAGTTCGACTCTCTTAATGATGTTTTCGACATCTCGTCGTTCCCACCCAGTTGTCAAGAGTAGGAGATCCGGAGGACTCCTCGGGGTCGGGGGCCTTGAACCCGCCCAGGACTTTTTTTTGTAATTTTACATAGCTGTTAATGTTATAGATTTCTGTACCTACTGCACTGGTTGTTGCATTCAACATGAGACTCATGCACACACAAGTTGGTTGCCCAGAAAAGTGCAGAGTCCCGCCCTTCATCAGTAGACAAATTATGTACCAATGAAAGTGTGACTTCATTCGCTGTTCCTGGCTACGCTCGAGCAGCAATTGAGCATATTCTCCAGACGTGCGGAGATCAAGCAATCCTTTCCATATGAATCATCGTCCCCCGAGCGCCCGCCAATGGCGCGTGCTCGATCAGCGATCCTCTTCATCCACTCCTCTTTTTTTTTTGTTCCTCATCAATGGTGGCTGATTCTTCCAGAGATGAATCCTCCAGAGAAGAGTTTGGGCATCGGAGCGTGTCAAGAGCTGCTGTTATGACGGAGCAGAAAAAAAGCACCCTCGACATCCTTTTTTACACGTTCGCATAGGGGAATTAGTCGTTGACAATGAATTATTGCGTTTGCACAATAGAAATTCGTACACGTTCAATGAAAAATGAACAATATGTGCAGAAGAAAGATTGAAAACAATCAGCACCTGACGATCGTTCTTTGTAGTGATGATCATTGTCTTTAAGGACACATCTTGAACGAGTAAAAGCTGTTCAGAGGTGAGTGACCTGCACTGATTTGTTGCTTTGGCTGCGGTTTTTAAATTTGTCAGCAACAATGGTCTAAAAGCAGCTGCTTCAGTGACATCAATTGCGTAAAATGAAAATTGGCAACTGAGCGGAATTCCCATAGTCTGTGGATGGGCGACGCGGTCATCTCGGCTGACCCCCGGCAGGAGCTGCAGTCCAGGGTCAACGTTCTGACGTAACATCTGTTGTGGGCAGCAGCAACTCCAGCCAAAAGTGTCCTGTCCATTACAGGGCACGCGTCCAATGACATCAGTTGTTGTTGCAACGTGAAAAAAGGTTCCTAGTTCGTTTAGGTTTTTCGGCAAAGAACCACTCTGACTTCGCAAGCACGACCTCCGTGATGAATGTTGCCCTCGGTTGCCAAATCCTTTGTTCTCCACGTACGAAGTGGTCCTGACTGACAATTTCCACTGCACCTAGATTAAAACAATCGTGATCGGTCAGTGCAAGTTGTGATGCTTACCTAAAAGTGTGAAGCACTTGCAGAAACCACTTCTAGATCATGACTGAGCGTATGAAGGAAACGTTCCAGCTTTTCTGCGTCTGCTCCTCCCGTTGAACATTGGGAGTCGCTTGGGTTTCAGCCAATGAATGACCCAAAATGATCCACCTCTTGGCCCCCCCCCCCTAATTTGTCGTCGGTGTTTGTTTATGACGAACGATCGTAATTTGCCAACTGATGCTGCGTGATTGTTGCAATTGGGGCAGACAGAGTGAAACTTTTGGGGTGCCCTCTGGGCAACCCAATGAATTGGGGAAGACTCTGCTCTTGGAGATTATTGAGCAGCCTTTTTGAATGAGAGACAGAAGCGCAGGCGGTTTTCTCTCTTTCCTTCTCAAAGAAAGAGCATCATGAGGTCCGTGAAAGGGTTCAAAGAGAGGGTTGACAATGGAACGAAATTATGGAAAAACGTAGGAGGAAATGGTGTCGGTCATTCTTGTGCGAATCCGGTCTCTCTTTGTGCGAGCAATTTCGCAGATGACAAATTCCCTAAATAGATGCTTTTCATCTCTGGATGCGGCCGGACAGACATTCAGAGTTGGAGAAGCTTCAATCGAGCCAGCGGTTTACACTTAAAGTGACTCAGACGCAAAAGTTGCTTCGTGCTTGTGGTTTCGCGCACAACTTTTTTCTCTGCTCTGACGACGAGAACGAGGGCGGAAAAATATGTTTGCACAAGAGCACAAAAATATGTTGACTTGGGTCTCACATTAAGAAAAACAGGGTGAAGTGACTGAAAATGTTGTGACGAAGAATACTTTGGACAGGTTTTTTACAATAGTTAAATGCGCGTAAGCTCTCGTAGTACGCGAATCGCCTGGTCGGATGTGATCCGAGGGACGGAGGAGAGGTTATTACTATACTCTCTAACACAGGATGCTTCCATAGTTAGGTTAGCCTACCAGAGTCAGCCTTAGGGGTTTAATTCTTATGAACCGACAAGTTAAATGCCCAGAGGGAGCTTATTCGTTTATACTTCACTTGGGAGAAAAATGGGACTCAGCAATGTCATGTTCTCATGGAGAGTGGGGTTCGATGGTTTGACCGAACCGGGGCACAAATGTTGGTGCCTGAGAAACCGGTTCGCTTCCGCTCCTTCGGAGTTGATCTCTGCTCAACCCGGTTGCTCCCTCACTATGTTCTCCAGCCCTGACCGACACTTTTATGCGCTCTTTCTTGCGTTTAAAGTGTGAGTTCACGGTCATGTTCAGTCGGAAAGGTGAATAAATAGTATGGTACGCACACATGCTTTGTGTGCGGACTTCCTAGGACTCAACATCGATAGCGAACCGGCACTCGGGTTCTTGGCCCCACCCAATCCTTTAACCCAACTCTTTCGCCACATCCCAAAGCCTGCTAAAGACCCTGAAGGAGAGCTGCTTCTTTCACGAGATCCCGTTTCGAGTACACAACTTGCCGTCCAAGTGCTGGAAGTCCCTCGCGCATTTCGTGTCTCGCGCGTCTACGCGTGCTACGACCTCCACCAGAGGTGCGCATTGAACAAAAAAAGAGACATTTCCCTGCCCAGAAATCACATATTTCTCCGTCCCAGCAACCGCCGTTTTTGCTCCATGCTGATTGCCGTCGATACCCTGATGGCCGGCACGCGCGCCGCCTTCGCCGACTTCGGCGCAGACACGCGATCGTTGTAAAAAAGCAATATGTCAGACCGAGACAGAGACAGAGATGTTGCCGAAACCGCGAATGGAACGAGTGTTTTCGCCATATGTCGCTGTTGTTGTTGCCGTCGCTGCTGCTGCCGTAATTTTCAGTCACAACTGCGCCATTTTTTTTTTTTTGAAACATCCAGTACTTGAGGACGGAGTTCCATTTCACCTCCCCAAGCATGTACAGGGTGCAGTAATTGAAGTAGATCTGTGAAATATTAGTCTAAGCAGAAGCACTTTACCCATGTCGTCGATAGATGTGTTAACTGAGGTCTCTCCTCAGGTGTGCATGCTAACTTTGCACGTTAGCTACATTTTAGAGTGTTCATGGCCAAGGACAGGCTAACGCTAAACGTGTGCGGCCGCCAAGTGAGTGTTCTGATTGATCTGGCTGCAGTCGTGCCCGCTTCATGCAGGACACCCTGTAGTTGCCCGAGGAGGGAAAAAACAATGAGCAGAAATGCGGTGAAAAAGCATCGATCGACTTTGAAACCGTTGGAGTGCGTGAGAGATGATTGATTTTTCTTTCCTTGGCGCACGTATACAAGCTTTTTGGCACCCTGGCCATGAATGAGAGCTCGCAGTCCATCACCCTTTTGTTCTGAACAAGCGTCGTACTGATTGGGACCCACTTAGCCTCTTTTTTGCGCATACATCTATACACACACACGTACACATGCTATTATTTCTTCGTCGCGCGGCAAAAGTGCCGCACGTGCACAAAAGAAAGCTTCTCTTTCTCTCTAAACTAACATGCAGATGAGGTCCTTCAGAGAGCATTTTTTGCCATACTCAAGGATGACTTAATCTTTGCATGGCCGCCTTTTTATCTCGATGACAGAAGAGAGCGGCTAATTTGGAGCGCGTGACTTCCCATACTACACTACAGGGTGTTCCAGACAATGCTCGTGGTGTGGACAGACGTTGCTGACGGAGCTGAAGTGGGTGACGTTCCAAAGGCTGCTGCTACGGGTGTCTACTGTCTAGACGGCTTGGTTTTCTTGGGGCACCCTGCACGTAGGTAAGTACAGGGTGCACCGTGCATAACTGACGTAGGATGCTATTAAAGAAGGGGCAAAAAGTTCGGCACTTTGAGGTAAACGAATTATTTACCTAAAACAGAGTAGGGAGAATTCAAATATTGATCATACACACGAGGATGCACTCCTGAGAGATCTCAAGTAGGAGCCTAATGCTGAAGCAAATAGTTGACCTCTATGTAACTCCACATTGTAACAAACATGTTAGTTTTCGAAACATTGCAAAGGCTGGGTTGCAAAATGGTTGGTTAGCTTGTGGACCTGAATCATCTCCGGAGTAAAAAGACTAGGAAGCTACAAGCAGTGCTTTTATTCATCAACGTAATGAGTCATATTAACAGTTTTACCCATCTCCGTGTCATTGAGATGACTATCACAATAGGACCAGGTTACTGAATCAAAATATCAACTGCGTAACACCTGAGATGGCCGTTATAAAGGAAAAAAGACAGTTGATGTTTTATTAGCCGAGATCGCTATCATAAGAGAAGGTTAAATGAGGAAGAACAACATTTACAGTTACGCACGAACCAATGTGAACTGACGTTTTCGGTCTTGCAAGCTCTGTTGGCTCGTAACACACAAGGTAAAGAGTTAACTTTGACCTGCTCAATAATAACCGTTCAATGTAGAAATCACTGCTTTTGGAGATCACTGCACGGTCTACACACAATCGGAGGCAGCAGCAATCGATCATGCAGTCGACATTTGGCCAGGAAAAAAAAGTCTGTGGAAAAATCACGGCCAAATCCGGACATGACTGAGCAGAGTAGCCAGTAGACAATAACACTCCTCCCCCCTTTCCTCCCCTTCTCCCTCCCCTCCCCCCTCCCCTCCCCTCGACCAATTTCCCGCCGTAAAAATATGGGAAACGCATTCGTTCGTTCGGAGTCCACGTGCATCCTATGGAAAAATCGGATCTGATGATCGCATTTCCTCTCTCTCTCACTTTTGAAGCTGACGAAAATAACTGTGGCCATTTTCGAAACTCTTATTTTTGTGACTTCGCAGACTTCACCTGCCAGACTGAGTCACGTCTTTACTACAACTGTAAAAGTGACTGAGGCACTTTGATGTCAGTTTTCAGATCGACGGATAAGAAGCTGGAGTCAACAAAAGTTTCACACGCTTTCCATTAGCAGTTTGCTATTACAAATGCCACTATGTTCAAAGCAGAACAAGACTGGGCCTACTAAAGCTCAGGCCCCACCGACAGGCCTGCAAAACATTCCCGCATGACTCCGAGACCGATTCTTACGCAACCTCTTTCTTGGCAGAATCACACATGCAATTTTTTTTCTTCTTTTATCCTCGGGCGGAGTCGGACAAGGGACTTTGTCCCCCATTTTTGTTCCTTGGTTACGAATACAAAACCAAGAATGCGCCTGAACGTCCTTCATCCAGTCTGGGCATTTAATTCCTGGCCTGAACGATGGCAGGCCCACGAGGACGAGAGATCTCGCAGCTGTGGCAATTCCGACACTTGGGCATGAAAGCGGGTTTTCCTCTCAGTCGGAGAGTCAGGGATGTCTCTTCCGACGTGGCAACTCTGTCCACCAGATCTCGCTCTCCCAATAACCCAACCCAACCCCCCATCTTCTCTCCTCCAGCCTAATTAACGAAATCATCCTGGCAATGATTGGTTGATTGCCGGGGTCGTCCCATTGTCCTCAAGTCACGCAAGCTTGTGATGAGAGCATCATTAGAGGGCGAGGCCATAATTGAGCCTGCTCAATAATTCAAGTAGTTCTTTTGTTTCCGCTCCTCCGAACCAAGCTGATAAATTGTCCTGATTGCACAACCGTTCGCGATTTCATGCTCGTTGTGAGAATGAGCAGAAGAAAATGGGTCGCAGCCACCACCACTTGACGGGCGCACCCTCGTGAACAGGCCAGTTCTTGTCTCTGTGTCCGAGTTCAGAGTGATGAGGTGCCATTGGGCCAGCTTGGCCACGGCCAGGGTGGACACAGCCAGGGTGGACACGGCCAGGACAGGGACGCCGCTCGCTCCAGCTCCTCCACCAGACATGGCAGTCGATCTGAGAAAACGTCACTTCCACCGGACGAGCGAGCGTTCCTGGCCCTATCTAGTGGAGTGGCCACACTTTACCTGCACGTACTATATGGCAGCTGCCTCCGGCTTAAAAATGCCCCCCATCTTCGACTGTACACATGCTTAGCGCAGTCTTCTTTCATTAGCTGCGCTCGAGTGAAACGAACTTATTTGGAAGATCTACAGCGACTAACGAGCCATCCACTCAAGGTCAAACAATGGGCTGCTCAGGTTCTGCCTCCCCCCCCTCCGGGTGTCACCCGTGCTGCAGCAGCAGTGGCGTCGTGTCCCCCCTGTGCCATATTTTTGCCCTCGTACGCGCATAAAGCAAGGAGGAAACGTGAAAAAGTGTCAAACGTTGTCCCAAAAAGGGACTCCCAGCTGTCCATGCATGCATCAAGTGAGGAGAGGAAATACATATCTGCACTGAAAGCTGAAGTGGGACCTTGCTGGGAAAAAAGGAGATCGAAATGGTCAAGCCAGCTGCACCAAAACACACTTTTCCACCCTTTTTCTCCTTTTTTTATTAGGCTTAAGTGATGCTAATGACCAGGCATGAGAGGTGTTTGTTGACCCATTCGAAGTCCCCCCTTGCCTTTTTTTTGTCCTACGTCTTTCTTGCAGCTGCTTCTTGGGCAGCGACGTCTTGAGGAGGACAACGCTCATTGTTCTGGCAGCCCCAAACCTGTTTCTGTAGGTAATGTGCTCTTTAGCGAGCTCATTACAAGATGACAAGGTAACTGCTAACAGATTGGCATCTGCATTCTCACGTCGCTTCCCAGGCATGTTGAGGCATCACCAGAAGAAGAGGAGGAAAAAAGCTGCACCTTTAAGAGCATAAAACACCAGGGACTGAGATGCATTCACTGTGCACTTCTGGAGAGGAACAGACCAGAGCTGGTCAAAACTGGAGGAGGAGGACAACAACAGATGCAGCAGCAGCAGCAGCAGGAGCTACCTTTTCTCAGTCATTATCTCGAGCGCAGATTTTACCTTTTTCAGGATTTCCTCGTCCGAGCAGATGTCCGACAATGGAGAAATGCCGATGCGCGTGGACAATGGTGGGGAAGTACAGGGTGGACCAGAAGCTCTGTCACATGTTCGATGGACATTTTCTCTTCACAATACCTTTTAACAAGCTATTCAATGCTCGTTACACATGCAAAAAAAAGACTTTAAGGCCTATGAAGTCCTTCGTGGTCATGAAGTGAGGACATCGAGGTGGAAGCCTTCCATTTTGAAGTTTCGGGCCACCCTGTAAGTACATGTATGCGCTGACCTAGATGTATGCGACAACACAGATATGGGAAAACGAATCGTGCCATCTTCCACCTACGACGCACATATACGGACGTCTGTGGCCAAGGAGACACTCATGGCTGAACAGTGCACGTCCTGCGGGGAGAGAAAGCGTACGTACTAAACGGAAACACGAGGCTTGCTTGATCTGTCGCACTGTGCGAGTGCGTGACTCTCAGAGTTAGGAATATCCACGAGCCGCCAGCAGCTTGAAGCAGCTCGAGCTTGGCGTCTCTTTGGAGCACACGCCTCCAACCAAGTCCAAGCTCAGCCTCGATCCGTGGCTCGAGAAATTGCTGGCTCGCCCACTTCTAGTGTGTGTACAGTAAATGGACGCACATCTACATGCAAGGATTTACGGGCAGGTGGTGTTTGACAGCTTCCTCCCATAGGAGTCCTCATGGCACGAGAGTGCTGTGGCTGCGGCTGCCAGCTGACCGGAACCCAGGATGACCTACATCCGCCGGAGAGCAGCAACACATGATGATGGCGATGCGCACAGGTATGACGATGTCCACGAGACCACAGTTGTACTATTTTGATGGATGAAGGGTGGGGGAAGAAATCAGTGGAGCTGCCCATTACACTCTCTATACATGGAGGGGCCATTTGGCCTTTGGCGCCAAACTTCACAGGAAAAGAGGTGAAATCTTTTGTCTGAAAATGATGTATTCGAGTCACTCTGGCGCTGTCGGTCTTCACCGATGACGTCCGCCGGTGCCAAATTGGTCTTCTCCGGACAATAAGAAAGGAGCCTGCCTGGAGTGTGGATTGGATTAGGTGTCAGCAAAATTAGTACAAAGATCACAGGCAAATATTGGAAGAGCGGTCTGGAGCAAACAAGCCCTCGAGAGACTCGTCTTATCGAACGAGCATGTGTAAACATTGTGACATGGTAAAAAAAAAGAGGAAGGGACTTTTGTACACCAAGTCTCATTGCTCGAAAGTGTCCATGTGGCGTTATCGAGGGAGGAACCGGAAAAAGAGATCTTTGTGAGATCGTCTTCAGCGTGCACGATAAAGACAGACAATGGAAACCGAAAGAAAGAAATCGATTTCTCTGCGTCGATAACAACGGCGTTTCCTCCTTCGTCCTCATCCGGGCCAAGACCCCACTTTCTGTTCGGAGACGCAGCATTGGACCTGGTGGATGCGGCTCCGGAGACGAGGAAAAGGCTGGGCCTGCGACACCCTGTAGGTTTACTGAAACAGTGCAGGACGCAAGAGGCCGACAGAGCATCCTGGCAAGGTTGTGATGTGGACTTTTTGAAATGCCTTTGAACGCCGTGCAGAGTGGTGAGGGCTGGATGCAACTTCCAAAAATGGGGCCAAAGTTGCATTTTGTCCTTCGCCGCCCCGTAAATTCACTGAATGGTGCCATGTTAGGTTAGTTTGGTTGCACACAGGAGCTGCAGTGGTGAAGCTCTGTCAGCTCTGATCAAGATCACTTTCTGAAGAAACAATACAATTTTACAGTATTTCGTACGGACAATTACCTACAGCCCACAAAGGCACTTCTGTATCAGATAATATACAGTTTGCTCGTACCGCTTATTCAATGGGAGACCACATATTGCTGCAGGCCTGCATTTGTTATTTTGAGACCCGAGTTTCCCCCCCCCCAGCACTGTTTTTTCCGGCAATTTTATGACGCCAAATATCTGAAATAGCAACAAAACTGTAGTTAATATAACAATTGTCATCATTTCAAGCTTTTGCCGTACACAGCCGAACGTCACGTATAGATGCGTGACTTGGACCTTTTTACTGAAGCCAGGGAAAAAGTAAATCGCAATTTCGACAACTCTGAGCGAGCCTCCCAGAGCGAACAACAATGATCTTTCTTATAGTGCAGATGTGCAACGTCCAGTGAATTTGAGTGTGACTAAATCAAATGTTGAGTGTACACGAAAGGCTGAAGAAGTTAAAGCTCCAGAAGCGACGCCCCCACTCGTCGTGTGCGCCCAGGGGGGACATTGGAATGATTTGTGAGAAAAGCATGCGAAGAAATTATTTCTTCACCTCGAAGCTTTGACGGAAGACTCAGATTTCGCTGCTTCCCCCTCCAGGGGCGACCATGAGAGGCCACAGCTCTGGAGATCTTTTTTTTTTTTAAATTGGCGAAGAAGAATCCGGGCTTTATTGGGAGCAGATGTAGATGTCGTTCCTCATCTTTCAGCAGGGCGAGAACAAATTTGTGACAGCAGAGACGACGAGAACAGAGAGCTGCAAAACGTGCGCATGAGAAGTGCGCAGAAAGAGCAACACAAACAAGGTATGGTTTTTGTCCTAGACCCACCCGTCGCTCCGGATACAGGGTGGCCAACAACTTGTCTCTGCTCATTGAGGTCGTTGGCGGGTGTGCTAGGGCAGGTTCATCCTCGCCGAGCCCATGGAAAGGCACACCATGGACTTGCCGCATGATATCGTCGTGCGTGACACATTGAGACGTCTCCTTCGCTCCAGAGGTGACAGAACCAGTTGTCCACCCTGTAGATGCTGATTAGTTCCAAGTTTTCAACGTCAGTTATAATGATCCTGGTATAGAAGTGACAACGTGAGCATTTTTGGCAGATGGAAGAGCAAAGAGAGAAAAAAAGGCAACGTTCGATTAGAGCGCCCAAGCGTGCACCATTTTCTTTTCCCTGAAAACAGCATCATTTGAGGCAATTTCTCTCACGTACACGCAGCTCTGCTGCATTCTCGAACCCAATTAATGTCACCCGGTGCTCCGGGCTAACGATGTTTAGACCGGATATCAGGCAAGAATTTTCCAAAGTCATTAATTGTGTGGCCGCAACCCCGAGGAGCTGCTGCTGCCACCCCGAGAGCGGCAACAACCACGCCGAGCTGAGCATGAGCAAGACTTAATTGGTGGAAGCCTCTTGTCAACATCGTGACACCATGGGAAAAAAATGGATCGCCCTTAACGATCGCTTTTAGCATATTCATGCACGGATAAGAGGAGGGGATAGAATCTATTTAGGAGGTACAGCAGTCACCATACGTCAGGAAGCATGAGCACATACGTTCGACATGCTGACTTTGAATGTGAAATGATTGCACTAACACACACGAGGGTGGGCGGGTGAGGGAACGACGTGTTTCTCACAAGTCAATGTCTTGCAACGTGGAGGATGAGGAGAAAGCCAATAAGGCCATCTCATGTCGATTGACTTTCCATTCTGTCACCACACCGTTGGACCAAATTTGGTGGGTGCCGCGTTTACCATTGCTGCGTTTGATGTGATTCTTTGACCAACCACTGACTGCCTCAACCAGACATTTAGTAATCAAAAGTAGTTGTTTTTGTCATTTGCACACAAATACGTCTACCAGCCATTGTCAGACTCACAGCTTCTTCTGGAACTTGGTGTCGAGGCAGCTGACGCCACAATGCTTGACTTGTCTGGTTAACAGATCATCACATGTAAACACCACACTCAGGGTCTTGAGCACCATTTGTCAATACACCTAATGCCACAGAAGGGTCAACTGCAGATACTTGTGCCACGCCAACTTGCTGCTCTGCAGCCACCACTGTTCAACATGCAAAATGTGTTAACTACCGATTTTGGTCCCAACGATGTGATTAAGCTGTCGAGCACAGAATGAAGGAGCTTCCTTTGCTGACTTCTCAGTCATATTCTTGTGCCTCGCGAGTGTTTATGAAGCATCGCCAATGAGGAGACATCTCAAAGCTCGTCGGACATAACGAAACAAAGTTCTCGAAGACATTGCTTGGGGAAGATTCAAATAACAAGTACAGCATTTCTGATGATCAATTAAGTTAGTTTCATCATTGATTCAATTCTTGCAAAGAGGTAAATATGAAAAGCTGTGTTACGTCTCGGAACAACTTAGCGAAGGGATGAGGCCAGACGAAAAGGGTTGCCAATGCTGGAGGTCACAAAAATAACTCACTGTTTGTCATAGACATGAGTGGAAGTCCAAGATTTGGCTGAGACCTTTCTGTCTGGAGCTGCGATCGATCGATCGAGCCGATATCAGCACTGCTTGAACTGAGGCATTATCCACGTACTCCCCTATTCACTCTATCTCTCTCCACAATAGCCACATAATGAGTTTATGACTGAGCGTTGCAGTCAAAACATTTTGCTTTTGAGCTGCTTTCTGCTAATGATGCCGCTTGTGCGGATGCTGCGTGAATCCATTAACATAGAAATCGGGCTCAGCGGAGACCGCCAACGCCAGCATTCCGAGATTTATCGTGCTTTAACCCTTCTACACATGTCCATTCTGGATATGCGTAAATGCTGTGAGTGAATCTGCACGGCCCATTGAGTCCCGCGCGGTGCACAGTGCGGACTCCATTTGTCCAAGAGCCTCTCCTCGTAACTCGGGGGCGGCCGGCAAATCCGGACTTCACTGCACATATTAAAAACGCCACTGAATCTGAATTCTTCGTTAAATAAAAGCTTCACAGGACGACGTTTTCCCCCTTTCACGAGGCGTCATAAATATATGGCACTCATTTTCTGGCTCTGGTCTGACTACCCCGACCCCAGCCTGCGGCTCGACCCTCCAGGGAGTTGCTGCTGATGCTATTTACACTCTCGGAGCCATCGAAACAGATGACACAAGGGCGCAGAGGCCACGCGACCAGACTCTTTCAAACATATCGTTCTGAGCTGAGCTCCAATCTTGCGGCTCTCCAGAGAGACACTTGGAGAACCTGCTCTCATGACACATTTTGCTGCGGCTGCGTCTCAATATGAACACGTGAAAGAAGCTTCTCTCCACGCGACCACAGCTTAAAACCGCATTCGCTCTCGGCGCCTCCTTCCGATTTATTGATTCAGGTGCTCCGGACTTAACGCATTTTGGCGCCTGTCCTCAAAAAGAAGAAAGAAAAGGGGGGGGGGTTGATGCGCCCCAAAACTGACTTAAAGGCGCGGTTACACAAGTTGAACACTTTCAAAGTGGTGTGATAGACGCCCTCTCGCTCATCTCAGCCCGGGCCTTAAATGTTTATCTCAGCGCTGGTGCAAACAAAAAAAGGAAAGAAAAGGTGCGCGCTGAAGTGCAAAGCTTGCCAACATCTGTCTTTTTCCTGCAGTCACCCCGGAATGAGTAACAAATATTTGAGCGTGATTTGCTATCTATCGTGTTATTCTTGCGGTCAGAATAGACAGCAGCTCCTTGAAAAATGTGCTGAGGCACCCTCAGCCTCACCTCCCCAAGGCACGTGTGGCTTTTGACACAAGACAATTATTTGAGGACACCACTTCACCGTGGACAAACCGATAAAGATGTTTGAGCGTTGGTTCTCCCCTCCTCCCTCTTGTCCCAACATATATGTTCATTCAAATACACTTGGCTGTTCCTTCTAAAGGGTGGGTCAAAACACTCTGCTCTCTAAATGTGGGCACTCTCGACACCGAGACCCCTGTCAAGACCGCAGCAGCTCCTGGAACAACGCATGATAAATAAAAGTCCATAACCGAGGATAAGACTTACTTCAGCCACCGCACTTTGTGCCCCAGGTCAAAGGCTGCAACACATTTCTTCCTACGTGAAGACCATCTGCAGTAGGCACAACTCAAGGCAAGAACAATCCAAAAATGTCAGGAAACTGAGCAGACACTTACTCGTCTTTCCCCACTTTATGCAGCAGGATGTGCCAAAAGTTGGTCTGCGAGGAAAGTACAGCAGTGTCTCTGACCCAAGTCTTTCACACACACGTCCGAGTCTTGCTCATCCTAGGGGAGTCGTCTGGTAAAAGACTCCTTGTTTGCTTTTTCTTCTCACCCCAATGTCAAAGTCAAGAGCATCAGTACGTACAGAAGGCGCGTGCTGGACGAGAAGGGGTTGAACAACAACAAAAGAAAGTAACGTGACACCGTCTGCACAACAGTGGCAACAAATTCTCGGGCAAACAAGAATTCCAGGGCACTTGAAAAGGCTAAGGAGAAATCGGACTTTCTTGGACTTGACGCATATCCCTGATTTTGGTGATCAGCTGAACAGTCAGAATAATCAGTGCTGTGGAGAGCATCTGAGGCAGCCGCCGACGCGTGTCTCTGCTCGAGAGAGACGCCAAACCCGTCATTTCACCGACTTTTGAGTGGGAGCAAGAGGTTAAAAGCTCTCTGGAGGGAGAAGTGGAATTATTTTTGACAGCCCATGTGAAGATCGCATTTCTACGAACAAAACTGGAGAGGCAGGAAGAGGTGTGGAACAGATAATCAGCTCGTCAAGTCACAGTAATGAGCTTTCTCTCTCTCACTCATACAGACAAAACAGGGCGGACGTTAAGATAGACTTTGCGTCTCGACAACTCGGCCAGTCATCGCTACAGGGTGGTCTAAGGAGATTTGAAGCTCATTTTCTGAGATGGAAAAACATCTTGCAAATTTTCTGAAGTCACCCTGTGCCCATGTGTTTGTTTGTTTGTGTTTGTGTGTGTGTGTGTGTGTGTGTGTGTGTGTGTGTGTGTGTGTGTGCGCGTGCAGGGTGCAGGGTGAACCAAGAAGAGTTTGCGGTGGAAAACAACATTGCAGGTCTCCCTTGGCCTGTTCTCATACGTGTGCACGATGGAGATTTTGAGGTGCAGGGCAACATCACCCTAGTGCTCAAAATCAAAATGTGCTGGCTTGGATATGAACTCATCATCTCACACTGCGTGTCCACCCTGTACACATGTGTGCATAGCGAGAGAGCAGAGATCTCTCCCGAGTTTAGGTTTGCACCGGAAGAAAAGTACACATAATTTTCGCATGACTGTTGCCAAATGCGTGTGTGCGTGTGCGCGTGCGCACCGTGTATAGATAGAACTCTTAGCTAGGTCCAAACTGCTCCCGATGCGCCCAAAAACTGGGTATTCCCACGGCGTCAACCCAAAAATGGAAACAGCAGACTCAAAATCTGCTCCTGCTCCTCCCACTCACTCAGCTCTCCTCTCTAATCCACCTGAGCACGAGTAAATAAATTAAATCTTAGGGTTCAACGCAGAAGGAGAAGGAGAAGCAGGAAGTTGGACTTCATCAAGTGGCGATTAACGTTAGCGTCTGGAAGGAGTAGTTGAAGAAGAAGAAAACGACAAAAATACACCAACTGGATAGAGCTGAGCAAAGTTTGTACAGCGTGTCTCAAAAGTCTTGATCATCTTGACATCGGACGAGGAAGTTGACACACGATGATGCTCCAACAGCCCGTGATTGCAATTGGCCATTGTACACATGTAATAACACCTCCGCGGATGTGTGCACAGTTGTATTATAAGGCTGTTCACACTGTTTTATCAGGACACCAGGTTAAGAGTTAACACGCGAAACGCTAGAAGTTGCTTCCCCCAAACCTTCTCAACCTTGTGCTCAAAACAGACGATCCCCAGGCTCCAAGTTGGGCACCCACTGATGCATTTCCGCAGCTCTTCCATCTGGGCCGGTACAAATCAAGGAGTTGTCAGGCAAACTGAATTCAAGTGTTCACTTCCCGTGCAACCTGCCAGTCTTGGCGTGAAGGTACGAGATCTGGCACAGACACGCCCCAATAAGGGTATGAGGCCCCCCCTTCAAGCATTGCCACATTTTAGGCCTGTCCTACTCTCCTGTTTCTCAGTCAGGATTGGGACACTCCTATGAACTTCTTTCTGTCTCACACTGCGCGTAATACTGAGAGAGTAACTGAACAGTGCATTTGCTGAACCTGTTGTCAAAAATCCACTCGTTGACGCATTCGTCATCCTTTTAAAAAAAGCCAAAAAAATCACGGTTAGACATTCTTTTGTCCCTGATTGCGGTGTTCCTATGTAAGTGATACCCATCTCCTCTCTCCCCGCGCGCGCACGCGCACACGCACGCATATATGCACGTCTGATAATCACAAAGGGGTGGAAAAGTACATTAAAAAGAGGGGTGTAGATGGCGAAAGTCAGATTTTTGGGCGGTTGTTGCTCCCTTGGGCGTCCTGCCCAAACGCTGCAAGCTCGTTATGATGACGTGCTGTACATATGTGGCTCGGAGAATGTGCTGGATAATTCATGCTGTCCTTGGTCGCAATCGTCCGGTACAAACTAATGGCGTGTGTCGACCTCTTTCAACACAAGGGGACAGCATAGGTTTTTTATAAGTACTATTCTCTACCCGTTAGAGGACGCGACATAGTAGAAAAACATTGGCCAGCTTTGTTACAACTTCTGCACGAGTGAAATTCAATCTCGCAGACTTTCGAGAGCCTTTCAAAAAAAAGAATCCTCGCCAAGAATAATGAATGAAGCAGGGAACGTGCGATTTTATAAACTGATTGGAAATTTTTTGCTGGAGTTTTTTTTGCCTATTATTGCAGCCTCTGCGGTTTTTATCAAATCCAGTGAAGAGCGCACAGGTACTAGAAAACGGACGTCAGACGGTTGAAATTTGAAGGCTCGATGCTCTTGAGCACTTTGCAGCGGACGCGCATGATGGCGCGGTCGTCCGCGGAGTCAACCGTGCGTGTTCCATGGCGGAGAATAAATATATTCGTACTGTTTTTTCTCCCACCACCAATGTGTGACGCCGTGAAGTTGCCACATATCAATGACAAATGGGGACGTGCAGAAAAAATACAGTGAAATCCTCTGCGTAACAACCCTTAGGAGAAGAATAACATCCCTAGGTGAGCCATGAAATAGCATGTTTCCCTTTGTAAGACTGGCCGCAAGTTGATTTTGACAAACGGTTTCCACTGTATTGTAACGTTTTAGGAAGCGTGCTGAACTGCTACTCAATGTCAGTCAGCCTAGAAAACTGTTTGTTGCAAATCCACGCACTCAGGGCTCATTTATCAATGGCAGCAAAAAATAGATTTAGTACGTGAAGTAATAAAGTTCTGGTAAATCTTTACAGCTGCAACGGTTCATAAAGGCTTCTCTTAAGCGAGATTTGAACTGTGTTAAACAGTCATCCTTTTTATTTACTCCATTTTTCAAGAGACCCTACTTTATTTTTCTTCTCAGACAAAAAGTGGTCGAGGCTTCAATGACGACTTCTTTACAGCCTCGCAGTCTCAGCACATACGACCGTGTACAGCGTGGAAAGATGGTGGAAAGTCTTCTCCGACTCATGTGTGTCTATATGAAGGAAAAAAAGGAACCTTTCGTCGTCTCCTTCTTCCTCTCTTTTTTCATCCCCTCGCCAGTGCCCCAAGTGCTGCTGACTGGAGACGCTGCCGCTGGCGTTGTCGCTGTCGCTGCTGCTGCAGCCCTAGCTGAGGATCTGGGTGACCGCGTCGACGACGCCCGCCATTCAGCAACACCTGTCCGCTTTTCCCACGACGGAGAGAACGATCCACCCTTCTTTCTTTCCTCCTTTCAGTCATCACCGAAGGTTTTATTTTTGAAAAAAAAAGCGTGCAAGATCCTTACGTTTTATCTTGTTCGATGTGGACGGAGTAGATTTTGAGCGATATTGCGAATCTCCTCAGTGCACCCAGTGCGACAGAGACGCTTTTGACTACCCCACCCTGTGTGACGTCAGCAAGTGACACAATCAGATGGAGCGCATCGACAGCACCCAGACGGGCTCAAGGCCCAAGATGCAGCTTCGAGATAACTGAGATGATATTACTCGGATCATTAAGATTAAAGTAAAATCTATGCTTCGCACAACGAGCCATCCCTATGCCCTGCTCTGTCCTCTCACTCCACGCCGTCTGCGTGCTCCACACCATTCTCGTACTCGGCGCAGTCCACTCTCTCTGAGCTGTCCAGGCACTCCATGTCACCAATGCGCTCCTTACCCCTTCCTCTCTATGTTGTTCAAGTCATCGCAGGGTTATGTTCCACTCATTTGTTCACAATACCGTCAAGCTTTTATGTGGTAGACTATGCGACAGTGCACCACTTTGACCCCGTATAGTAAAAAAAGAGTAGTCCTAGAGCAACAATGCGCTTAGTTTTCCACAGAGGGATAAATCATTTCTGCAGCTCAGTCCAGTCAAAAGTTATGGCTGAAAGGAGGAAGTGTCCACTTCCTTCCCACGAGGAACATTATAATGTTAATACAAAATGTTGTTGAACTTTGAGTTTAAGTTGACCACTGTACAACCATTTCTTTTTTTTCGAAAGTTTAGGCTTGCTTCAATTATAACAGTATCTAATGCCAATTTTCCACCCCCCAGCTTCAGCTAGGGATGTTGGTCTAGTCTGTACAGCTGTAGAGAAGTATTTATTAAGGCAGGATTAAAAATGCTGATCAACGGTGACACCAATTGTTCGAGACAGAGGCCTCAACTGTCGTCTGGTCCTTATCGGTCCATGTCAGGTGGCTATCGACATCACCTGTCTGTCAGCATTTGCAGCGCATTAATGGACTGATTGGCCGCTAGATGGCGTCACAAATGGGAGTCCGTATTCGGGTGAAGCTAGAGCACTGTATAAGCCTATACAGTGCTCTAGGTGAAGCTCACCTGGCGGCGAAGCAGAATAGGGGTCACGCGCTAAGGCCATTCAAACGAATGCTATTCTCAGGTCTGAGTCATGATATTCAATCGAATAACAGTTAGGTCATCAGGTTGCATTTTTAATCTACAATTCTAGTTGCAAACTCACATTCTGAGTGGGGGCCAAAAAATGGCAGTTGAGCAGGCGCGGATGCACTGAGTGATGCTCTTTGATTTTGAGGCCCATGATCTGTCGTAGGCCTTGATTCTTTTCGTACTTTCATTGCTTGTCACAATTATGGGTTTGAATAAATATTTCCACCTTCATTTCTACGAGCAAGATCTGGGACAAACAATTCGTCGTTGGATGCTACTTTTATCCTTAACATATTAATTTTCGATGTGCATATATTTTCTTTGGGATTTCTGCAGAAGAATTTTGCGGAAAAATCCTTTTCACATTTCGAAACGTTTTTTGTTGATGAAGATGACGAAAATGAGGCGTTGAGATTTTATGGCGTCTGTTGGTCAGTCCCTTCATCACTTCATCACACAGATCACGACGCCGAGAACCACCTTCAGGGAACACCGGGCAGTGGCCGTAATGTCCTTCGGGACAGACTACGCAGACAGCAGCTCAGCAATGTTGCAATCCTTTGTCATGTACTGCAAATGCAACGGTTTCGTCGGAACATCTGGAGAGAAGGCACACAACCTCTCACTTCCATTAGCATTTTCCAAGAAGTTACTGACGTTGGCAATGGCAAAAGGAAAGGTACAAACATGAAAACTTCTGTGAGATTGCTCGGGGTTCGAGTGATAATCTGCTGTCCAGAAACCAAGTGTGGTACGTGTCAAAGATGCTGCCAGAACAAAAAAGCATCGATATACATAGCCTCTCAACAAGAAAGACGTCAAACCCTGAACAGCCAGAAAAACATGCACTACGTCACTGGCGTCAACGCTTATTGCATAATTTTGAATTTTGACCTTGAAAAGACTGAAACCGTAGCTTACCAGCGAATTCTCCAAAGGAGTTCACGACATGGGGCTACTAGCAACACAGCCCAAAGAGTTCAACCAACAGAGGCGCATCTTGGCAACTTGGAGAAGACAGTTTCCCCTAATCTGACACACACACCCTGCCTAGGGGTCTGGAGCATCTCGCAGGGGAGGGCGGGGATGCATAACACCCTATGTTAGAATCACTAGCTGAATGCTTCAGTCACGAATGAGTGGGATCACTTGTTCGCTGACTTCATCCGAAAGACCTGTACTAGCTTTAAGTGAGTGCCCCACAAAAATTTCAGCCAATTTCATCAACTAGAACCCTCTCAAAAAGCCAGGAATCCAGCCTCGTAGGAATGCCTCCCCCCTTCATCCCGTTGTGCTCTAAGCGCAATATGCACCAAAGTGAGATGAACCCCAGTACTCCATATTACACCTCAGTATCTGAAATACCCATTTCACATCAAAGTTCCACCTCAGCACATTCCAGCACAGTGTATGGAGTGAAGTCATCCTCGCGGAAATTGATAACACTGTCCAGATTATTTTGTCTGAGTAAATTATAGCCTGAGTGGATAAATAGTCTGACTCAATCTAATTATAACTTACTGAAAATTCGGGGTTTTTCTATACACTATTTAGTCTGATTTCCCAAGAAGGTGAAATACCGATATGATAAACAGGACAAGTTTTCCTATGCTGGTTGATGCATCAGTTGATGCCAGTCCACAGGCGGAAGTTCTCCTGAATGGTCTCTTTCCAATGTCGTTTAGTCTTGATCGAAACTGATATCAAGGATGAATCAAGAGTAGAATGTTCCAAGTGCATCTCTGATATTGGTTGCTCCCCACATCAGGCTCCGCGTCAGTCACGGCCAAATGAGGACCCAAAAATGAACATTGACCACATGCCAGACATCGTCAAGATCCTCAGTCACAGCAGGGGTGAATTGGGGTGCCAAACGCCGTGAAGATATATTAAGACGCAAAGATGAGCATGAAGTATGGGGCAATGTCAAAGAGACGAAATGCGTAGTACAGATAAAGTCTGGGGGGAAGAGTGAAGTCAACCAAGTCAAAGGCAGCGATGCAGCAGAGACTTGCAAAAATCAGATGCGGACAGTCTAGGTCATTTTACTGCACATTCTACTATTTTCCTAGTGCACTTTATGCTGGTGGAGGTGAATCTGGAGAGAATATCAAAGAGAAGAGATCAAAGAATGGGAAAAGATCACTGCAGCAGGTCCCCACCAAGGGTACCAGGATTCAAATTGTCAGGTGGGTAGTTTCAACCTTTGAGAAACACAGGAAAGGCAGGTTAATCAATCGAGCAATTATGCGAACACTTTCGAGTTCAGCAAGGCAGCAAGTAATTTCCAGGAGTGAAGGCATGACATTGATGGTCATAATTACAGGCGAAAAGGATATTCAAACTGAACCACCATTCATGATATTCAAGGATGTGGAACGCTCTTATCCAATGCAAGGGATATTGAAGGATCTCCCTACCGCACAATGCCCACAGTTTTTGTTGTTGTCATGTACTCACCGAGTACTTCAAGGAGCAAAGAGCTCAAACTGCTGATTCCCAGGGCCGTCACAAGGTCATCTTTTTGGACAATTATTCTGGACACAATTCAACTGGGGAAGTGAGTTCGGCCCTTGAGAATGACAGCTGAGTTGCGCATTTTCCCCACCAATGCGACAGGTCTTGTACAACTGGCAGATTCCTTTGTCAGTTCTAAAAAATGGATGACTGGAAAGAAGCTTGGAAGAATAAAAGTTGCAACCTGATTGAGGCAAAATTGAGGCGTCTTTGGCAAAATTGTGCGCATGCTCATACGCATGCTGGTCAGGCAAATTGCAACACCCTGGAAAGTCATTTTTCTTGAAACGGCCCGCAGATTCAGTTCGTTCAGTATTTACTGCACAAGCAAAACAAAAATAGGCTTTCTTATTTAGGAAAGCAATGACTAGCGCTGCTTTTGCGAAGGATTTGGTCGGAAGTTGGAGAGTTGAGCAGTTATATCCAAAACTTCAAGAAATGACCAAAAAGTTCCCTCACCATGTTGAAGAAGAAGAAGAAGTCAAGGCAACTGAGAACGATCAAGCTTGAGAAGTCAATGTTTTGTCGCGAATTTATGCATTAAGCTCGAATATGTTCATGTTTAAAGCCACTCCGTTTCATGTCTTATGGTCTTGCATTGGTACTCAAGGATTTGGGGCAAGTAGGACTCTTCATCCAAAGATGTTTAGTCTGAGGGAATTAGATAGTCTGAGTCAGACTAATTGTCGCATCATAGAATTTTCTCACACGTTGCAAACTTGTTTTAATAAGCATAAACTTAAGATTTAAAGATTTAAATGATCCGGACAGTGTACTGCAAGGATCGTACTTGTGCACTTGTCACAGCCTCCAATAAAGGTGAAACAGTTGCGCAATCGAAAAAACGTCTTTGATGAAGCCGCTTTGTCTGCTATGCCTGGTAAAAAGAAGTTAAATTTTCAGATGAAATAACTTTGAACACATAGCCCTTGTGATCGCAAGTGTACAAAATGACCGTAGAAGCACCTGGCTCAGTGCAAACACTGTGGAAAAACAGGGACATTTATGTTCAGTTGCCTTTGAAGGAAATAGATGAGGAAAACACTACTAATCAAGCCACTACACCTACACACAGACAGATCTTCTGTCAGACTTCAAAACAGACTCTGTCCCTATTGTTCTAATCATAGTCCAAGGATCAAATTGCATTTCAAATCAGTCACGACAAGGGGACAAACTACATTCTGCTCTTCCAAATGCATCATTACTCCCAATGTGACTGGACCAGACCTGTGGCTGATCCATGGGCAGCTCCGTGGTCTTGCATGTTGAACGTGACAGCAGTCGGAGACATGGCGGCCATTGTGCCTTCCTTGCTCCAAGACTTCCTCAATCTGGAGGGATACACTGGTGAGTTATGCCAAATGACGAGTTGACTGTTTGGTCAATCTTGCAGTCCAGACACTGAATTGGCTTTGACCAAACGCAATTGGTGCCAAAGTCAGCACGGAATAAACTCTGAATCAAGTGAAAAATGATTTCACACATGTTTTAGGCGACTTTTCAATCGATGCCATTTTGTGACTTTCGAATTTGTGACACTTCTTGACGGGCGGAAAAATCAGCTTTATTGGTGCTCTGCGTTGTTAGAGGCAATTTCCATTGCTTGAAGGCAACTGTTCGTCGATCTAATAAACAATTCGATTTTGTCAACGTTCTCCTTTCAGCCGCTGCGCCAAATCGAACGTCCACTCCATTTGTTGTTCCCTCTTCCCACCACTGACTGGTGGATGAGCCTCGATTTTGTATTCTCCATTCAAATTTCCCGCCTCTCTGTCGCTCTGTCATTACACCGCCGCCACCAAAGCTCTGCCCAGCTACGCCAATTCGGCCTGGACCAACGGAAAAAGACAACAGACAACACGGCAAAAGTTAAGCCGCTCTCACTCTGTCACTTTTGAAAATCTTTTGCGGCGAGCAGGGAGAAAACTGCACGCAAGTTTTGCAGAGATGCAGCAGAGAAACCCGGCGCCTTCATGGCCTCCTCCGGCGGCCACAGGGGACAAGAGAAGAGGTAAGAGCCCGAAGCACAAAGGGCAGGAAGTTTGCATAGAAGCGGATCTGTGTGTGAATTAATCTATGAATAGAGTGAAACAAACAAATGTCCGGATTCTTGAATTGGACTACTTGATGTACAGGGTGAAGTAGGGAGATGCACGACTCGCTGCACAGGCTGGACTAGGGAGATTCGCAACTTGCTGCCCATGTTGCCATTCCACTTTGCAAATGGGTTGCCGATGTCCTTAGTCGACCCTATGCATGCACGTCAAGACTGGGCTGACGAAGGAGACACAAAACAGTGTTTTCACCTTCAATATGAGTTTCGACTCATCTCAGGTCACCCTGCATCGAACCGAGTCGGTGCTCGAAGTTCTGCACTTCGCAATGAGTCGATTACGTTGATCGCAGGTTCTCCTTCGCTGGCCTCGGTAGTGTCTGACGGGGTCCACTCGACCAGACAGAGGGTTAACGCAGTCAACGGCCACCACCATCACGGGCACAGCCACGATGTACCGGTACAGTGACTTTTTACACATTTTTTAAAGTCAAGACCCACCTCTACGAAAAAACACCCCCATTATAGACGGTTCATTTTACCAGCAGTTGGAGTATCCCTCTTTTGCGCTGGACAGAGAGTAGAGTAGAGGACAATAAACAGTTGATCACAAAACAGTCATGACTTCAGATACCACAGATATTTCAGTTCCGTTTCTAGCTCTGTCATCTACAGCATGAACTGCAGTTACGAGGAGAATTTCACACTCTTGGCGGCATTTTTAAACTTTGTGGGAAAAATTCCTGTAAGTTATTGGGTTTTTTTTTTCGCATAGGTGGGTCTTAAAAGAAGAGACACCAGTGATGCAGGATTGGAGCTACACTTTTATATACTGAGCAGCGCCGACGTCGGCGCTGCTCAGTACAGGTTGTTGCAGAATAAGCCGAAAAGTTGAGGTATCTCGTGGTTCAATCAATGATGACACAAAGTGGTGCTGTCAGAGCTCGATTGCTTTTTTTAATTGTCATGACCAACTATGTTGGTTTCACTGCAACACCCTGTACAGGTTAACGCTTGAAGCAGCGTCTCTGTAAGGTCTTGATCCACGGGAAAGGCTTGGGCTGCCAGTACCAATCACAATTGTTGTGGACTTCCCATTATCACCATTCTGGTGACCGGAACTTGGTTGCAACAGAGGGGTTAAATCGGGTTTCTCTAAGTGAAGTGGCTTTTACTGAAGGAAGCTCTCTTGCATAACCCTTTCTTTGGGCGGTCAGGAGTCTTTGGGCGCTGTTGGAACCTTTCTGATGATCTTGCCACAACAATGTTGGCTTTTGTGTCAAACCATGACATTGTGTCCGTGATAGAGGTCACGCAGAAACTTCTGGATCGCTGTCAGTGCTAAACAAAAATGGACGTAAAGCTTACATTTATGGGGTGATTGGGGATTATTTCGGATAATGAATTGTACCTTCTGGCCCCGCTGGAACCAGGCGAAGTCTCTCGGTGGTTGTGATTAAGCGGAGTCGACTCTAGTGATAGGCGATGATTGTGAACCAGTGACGATTGCCAGACTTATGCTTGTGTCTGTCCCGTGCAGGTTCCGCGAAAAGAATCCTTTCCCTTCGCCCTGGTCTTGCTTGAGCTGCGCTCGCTAGTCTTTCATCCTTCCACGTCGAAGATCTCGCTACTGCTCGTGTTCAATCTGGCCTCGATGGCTGCGCTCTCCTACTGGTGCTCGGTCACGAACAGCATGGGTAAGGAGGTGTTGATACTCATGGAATTTTGTGTCTCAAGTGTGGAGATGCAACTGCGCCCGAACGAGGGAAGAACGAGGATGAGGAAGGGGAACAAGAGAGGTCTTGAGGAATAGCTTGCGATATGCTTGTCGTATTTTTCGGAGTTGTCCGAAATTAAGCTTTAAAGGTCAGGTAAAATCTCTACTTGAACAATAAGAGCCACTCTTGTACAGACCTTGGCGTAAGTAATTTCAGTGAGGTGAAACTGAGTGTCTAGACTGCGTG
>JAAUXU010169513.1_pt1 | contig 33451 bp, 35 predicted proteins | sample 7278151 | NCBI WGS metagenome assembly JAAUXU01 (sample SAMN14350113, study PRJNA611818) | marine sediment metagenome | isolation source: surface marine sediment (1.8m) | place: French Polynesia: Moorea | collected 2018-08 | reverse complement strand
CTGCTTGGCGCCCCCCCCCCCCCCGCGCCCCCCCCCCGCCCCCCGCCCCGGCGCCCCCCACCCCCGGGCCCCCGGGCGGGGGGGGGGGCTAAGAGCTCTTATATTGGCAGAAAACACTTCTTTTTCGTCACAGCCTCAGCTTGTTGCGCATAAGCTTCTCTGTCTCTCTCTAAAAAAAAGTCTCGGAAAGCGAGCGCCAGGAATGTGGAGAGAAAGAGAGAGAGAAGAGTTGTCGGGGGAGATGAGTACAGCGTGAACCCATAATAATGAACGGTTGGTGGCGTCGTCGTCGTCGTCGTTGTTGTTGTTGTTGTCGCCTGAGCTGGGGCTTCTCTGTCCAACGTGACTCTTTGGGGGTGATGTTAGATATGAAAGTGCAACCGCTGCTTGCAGGAAATTATGGCGTGTAAACAAGGGGTGAGTTAGACGAGATCGAAGAAGCAGCTTCCCCCCTTCCTTCCTCTTGTGGGCCATTCCTGAAGTTCGTTCACATTGAAAATAATCGGACAGAAGTCACAGGAAAGTCAAGAAGATTGAGTTTCAGCTCCTTCTAACCTGAGATGCTTTTCAGGGTCGTGTTCTTCGCAGGGTAAACTTTTTTCTCCGGGCTGCTGCTGTTGCCGTGGCTGCTGCTGCTGTTGCTGCAGAGAGCAATCAATTAAGAGAAATGATCTTTCCCCAGCCCCAAAAAGATTGATCTTCCACCTCCCTCCTTCTCCACCCGTTCCATTTCACTACTGGGCGAAAAACCTCCTCTCCCCACACCTGTGCAAATCTTGGCCCGCGTCAATACTTTCCCGAAGGGATGACTTTCCGGCCAAATCCGCCAGATTTTTCGCAGATTTGCAAGCGGATATTGCAAATGACGAGTTTCTCTTCTGTTCGTGCAGTACTCAGTTTGCTTATCCTGTTTCTCCCCCCTCTTCTGCTTCTTCGCCTGCGCAGAAGAGTTCGCATTCCCCAAAAATGTTAGTTTGGGTCTGAAGAACTGAGCAAGCATGCGACGACGACGACGACGACGACGACGACGACGACGACAACGACTTCAAGGGGGGCGGCGGGAGAGGCTACTACAGTAGTAGAATGGGTGTCAAGTATCTGTCAATATGTGAGGAGTGACTGAGCACGAGCAAAACCGCACGTGGTATTAGAAACTGTGCGCCAAGAGGCCTGCCTCCCCCCCTTCACACACAACAGGCCTTTGCTCATGCACAGTTAGGCCTCGGAACTTTAGGCGAACAACGTCGGATCTCCAATTCTGCTTCCATCTCTTATGATTTTTCCAATTTCTCTCCAGTTCTTCCAGCTTTTTTCCCCTGCTTTTATCATAACATTTTTGCCCCCCCCCTTCAGCAGATTCAGATTTTTGCCTAAAATTCCGACTTCTGCATATGACTTATTGGAAAGTTTTTCCTCGAGATCTTGCAGAGAAGGCTGAGATGTCTGCGTGCATTTTTGTCCCATGCACCTGTCTGGCGAAGAGTGAAGAGTGCAGTTTGGAATATTTGTCCTACTATTCTTCATCTCTTTTCATGTCAGGGCTGCTTCAGCGAGTGAACCTCAACTGTACTCAAATTAGGTCCCATTAAAATCTGCGGTTTATCCGTCCAATCATCAATGCCCCCTCTTTTTTTTCTTGGCTGTATTGAATAAACCGTAGAGAAGAATAGAGTCTGACTCAGACAACGAAAATACGTAATTGTAGCTCCACATTTATTCGACTCTTTGTCCTCAAAAAATCGTGGAATGAGACATAATCTTGCTCATGGTAGATTGATTACAGACTCGCTTTTGGACTCCAACTCTCGCACTGTTTGAACTATCACTATCCCCCCCCCCCCTCTTTTTTGTGCTTAGGACATGGCCTGCACTTATTGGGAGAGACCATGCACACGGTTTGTGTGCACACACGCACGCACGCACGCACGCATGCACGTGAAGGCTGAGTGAACAGCCGAAACTTCACCAGGGTGTAGCAGTGGTGCTGGCAGTAGTAGCTACTGCTGGGAGTGGTCGAAAGCATTCATTGGCAATCATCAGTCATGCCACCAGCAGACACACACACACACACACAGATTCTGCACGTCAGGCACGAGTTGCGATTCTTGCTCGCCAACGCTGTTCGTGGCAAGGAACCGTCAGGAGTTGCAGCGTCGTTGCAGCGGCCGAGGCAAAAGCCCATGAATCTGCTGAAGAAGAAGAAATTTTTCTGGGCGAACCCCCCCAACCTCCCCCTGTCTGGCGTAAAACGGCTTTTATTAGCCGCCATAAAGGCCACAATGATTCCCCCTTCCCTCGTTCGGGAGAAGAGCAGCCGTCGTAAGAGAGAGACAAAGAACCCAAACTCCTTCCCCCCCTCTCTCAACCCCAATCCCAACCCCACCTTGAATGAGGATACACGACAAACAAATTCCCACTTTTTCCCGCCAAAAACGCTCCCTCTTTTTTTTCTTGACCTTGCTGCGATGTCTGCTTGTCTGGTGTTTGGAAGCAGCCTTATATAAGCGCAGGGGAGGAGGGGTTTGGACGACGTCAACAAAGTGATATTGGGGGGCGCTAACAGCACGAATCTCTCTCTCTCTCTCTCTCTGCTACGTGCGTGCATTACGTACACACACCCAAAAGTCAGACAATGGCCCAAAAGATATCGTCGTGAGCGTTCAATGTTCCTCCAAACACACAGAGAGCTGATTAGAAAGGAGGAAGATTGTTCGAAATACTGGGGGACGCCAGACAAAACATTGTTCATGATGTAGCGTAAAAAATCGCATTTCTGACGATTTTCCAGGTCCCAAATGACTCATTTAACTGAGAGAAGCGCTTGTAAAAGAATAATTCAGAATTACAGCAGAATGCAGACAGGGGGATCAGCGTATCGAGGGCGTGTGAAAAATTGGTGGATGACTTTACGACGATGTCGACAGTGGACGCCGCGAAACAACCCCCCGTTCTCCTCCCTCCCCCCTCCTTCCATCCCCGTTGACTCGACGAGACAGACGGACGGACAAGCAGACAAGCAGGCGGGCAGGCAGACAGACAGACAGGCAGGCAGGCAGGCAGGCAGGCAGGCAGGGAGGCAGGCAGGGAGGCAGGCAGGCAGCCCAACGACACTTCCCTTAATTTGGCCGTCGCTGTAGTCCGACCGTCCGTACATATATATATGTACTATATACTCCGGTGTCTGCCTCTTGCCTGCTGGCTCCGCCGGGCTGCGGAGGGGTTGTTTGGCCATATTAGGGGCTTCTCCCCGCGGGCATGCAGCCAGTCTGTACTACGCGTACACGAACGTACGGACGTTCGCCGAGGAGTTCTCGAGCTCGGCTGCGCCTGCCTTCACGCACAAAAATGCTCGAATTACCCCCAGGTTTTTGAGGGAGGCTTTTTTTTTTTTTTAAGCCACCGGCGACGGCGACGCCGTCGTCGTCGGGGGGCAGCTGCGGTTGGTGCCACACAATGTCTGGTCAGACACCTCCCGTCGTAATATTATGTACAGTTTTCATACTGCAGCTGTAGTATGTGTACTACATGCACGCGTTGGTGCTCTCCGACGCGTTCTCCGAGTACAAAGGAAAAAAAAACTTTGGGAAGGGCTTGATTGAAGGACAATTAAGTCATTATACACCTGGAGGCTACGGAGAGCCGGGGTGGAAAGTTGGGCGTGTGTGGAGCATTCACATGAGACCTTATAAGCTCCATCGGGGCCTCTGTTGGCAGCCACCGGACACTTTATCTGTGATTACAGCTACTCCTCTCACTCCTGCTAACAGTGGCGTATATTTCATTCCCCAAATTGGAGCCTTCGGGTTTCATTTATCACGGCTTCCTGCTTTTGTAATTAAGGGTTTCTCTCGTTCCATGGAGAAAATCGCTGTCACCGAACGTAACACGAGGAGGAAACTTTCTGCTCAGGTGCTGGCAAGAGGTGCGAGAGTGTGCAAAAAATCCATGCACATTTGCACAAGCCATTATTGAGCTACGGTACACGGACGACGCCGGACGAACACCTTTTTTTTTCTTCTGCACTGAGCAGAAAGAAGACTCGAAATCGGTTCGGCCGCAACGTTAGAAGAAGATATTGCCAATAAATAACGCAAGTGCCACACACGAACGGACCGACCGACCGACAGACAGACAGACAGAGGCTTCAACAGGCGAAGGCAGCAGCAAAAACACACACACAAACTGCAGGAGAGCCTCCGTGACTGAGCCCGTACGTGAGCGCGCGCGTGCGTGCGTGCGTGCGTGCGTGTGCCTGTGTGAGTGTGTGTGTGTGAGAGAGAGAGAGGGTAATGCGAAATTAATGATTGCGCCTTGCAAAAACATTCGTCTTCAAGCCTTGGTGACTTCGATCGATTGTTTGTAGCAGGCACCAGGAATGATCATTTTACGACTCCGAGTGTGTCTGCGCGTGCGCGCGTGCGCGCGTGCGGTTGGTCCTCGAAGAGCCCCTCCTCTGCAACAGCAGAGGGAAGTGCTCGGCCCATCCCAGTTTGGGCCCACCCAACCACCCCTCCAAGCCCCTGATTTCGAACCCCCATCTTTGGCAGCATTTTGTCTGCAGAGGATTCCTGTTCCAGCGATCGTCTTTCTCGCACTTTTTTCTTCGTTTTTGCAGCGCTATTTTATAATTACAGCTTCCTCCTCCTCCTCACACTACTACGAGCTGTCTGTCTGCCAAAAATGTTGCTGCATCGGATTTGCACGAAAATTGTGTGAAAATTCTAGGCTGTTCTGTGCCGTATTTGGCACCAAAATTAGGGTAAGACGAGCGAGACGCAATTAATCTGCTGTTGTCAGAAGAGGCAGAGGGGGAAAAAATGAATGAGGTGCGATTAAGTTCAAATAATTACGATTTTTTGCCAATTTTTATATGCATGGCCATAAATGTATGCTATGGGACGTTAATCACCTCAGTCAGAGGTGAACGGACGTGGTAGCTGCGGCTAATACACAACTTGACAGCTTTCTAATGATAGTGTTAATCAGAACATAAATACTTGATTCATTCTCTTTTTCCCCGTTGTTGTTGCGAAAAAAAGAAGCCACTAATAATTCGCCAATCTCGTTCGTCGTTGCTGTTGTTCCAGCTTGACAAATGATTGCGCCTGCGTATCTATCAATAGCATCATTGAAATGACTCACCTCCTTTGGCCATGGCCGCCGCCTGGTGGTCCGACATCTTGGCCTGCAACGAGAAGAAGAAGCAAATCTTTACTTCAGCAGAGACTGAGAATAAATCCCCAAAACGACGGGGCAAAAAAACTCTGCCAGGAGAGGCATTAACACGAGCTAATGTGATCGTTAAAGCCACATTTCAATCGTGAGAAGAGAGTTCAACATGTTTTGCCGCCGCCGCAGCAGCAGCCGCAGAGATGGGGTCGGACCCGCACACGTGCGGGTCCGGACACTCCACGGCGACGGCGGCGACGGCGACGGCGGCGGAGGCGTCCACGTCGGACTACAGCCCTCGACCGGTTCTCTCCGTCGTCACTGTCAAACACTCAGGGTCAGGACGGTGACGGACGTGGGGCTCGGGAAGACGTAGCAAAAGCGCTTCTGTTGTGCGTGTACATTTCTTGCCCACCTCTAATCTGTAGCGTAGACAAAACGCATACTCATAAATTTCTTTCAATGAGGCTTTTTTTGCCCCCGCTCTCGGCCGCCGCCGCCGCCGTGTGAGCCGCAAAGGACGCGGCCGAGACACGCGTCGGTCTCCTTGGCGGCGCACACGGCGCAATTGGCCGCTCTTCCTGTCATCGTCCAGTCAAGAAGTCAGTGTGAGCCACATTTAATGAACTCCAAGCTTTGCTCACTTCTTTGCGGCGCAGTCACTGCGGGAGGAGGAGGAAGAAAAAGTTTTTTTTATCACTTCTCCTTTACTGCCAAGTGCAACAACTGCGGCGACGGCGGCGGCGGCAATCTCAACCAGATCGCCGCCGCCGCCGCCGTCGCCGCCGCCACCTAAGAAAGGGAGAGAATGAGAGAAAAAAAAGATGACTTACGAGGCAAGGTCGCAAAGCATTCGCAAAAAAAGCCAACAGTGAAAGTGGTTTGGCGAAAAAAAAGGCCTCTGTCTGTCTCGAAGGCCCAGATGTGTGAGTTGCAGCCAGAAGAAGGCATGATGATGGAGGCCTGGAAGTCTGGGCCGGAGAGACTTGGGCCAATTAGATCGCCTATTCAAGAGGCAGAACAAGCATCTCTTCTGGGAAAAAGCTGCCGTTGTTATTGCCGAGGCTGAGAAGGGTTAAAAAAAAAGAAAAGATTGATCTTCAGGCGAGAAAACCGGCCTTCTTCTTCTTCTTCATCTTCTTCTTCTTCTTCTTCTTCTTCGTCGTCGTCGTCGTCGTCGTCGTCGTCGCCGACGTCGACGAATAATCTCCTGGAGATGCTGGCAGCCACGAAAAGCTTGGCTTAGCTCTTTTCTCCAGCCTATGAAGCACGCACCAGTCAACACCACGAAGAAGCAGCTCCTCCAGACATTCACAGGGATTCCTGATTGCAACAGTCTTGACGCCCGGACGGAAGCAAAAACCCGAGGCCCCCTCGTATGTAGCAGCAGTGAGTGTTGGGGGCAATCATGCAGCTCGTCCAAGCAACTCCTTCTGTGTGCGTGTGTGCGCGGCTTGAAAAACCTTGTCTGGCCGAGAGAGGTGAACAGAAAAGAAGAAGGAGAATGATTAATTGATGTTTTGGGCAGGGGCCTCCTCAACTGGGCTCTCCGGACCAAGGAAAGGAGGATGGGCGGCCCAACTTTTTTTTTTCTCCTCCGGGTCTGCAGCAGCTGAAGTTTGGGGCGCCCACACGTGTGCGCGCGCGCGCGTGACTCTGCCACGCTCGAGGAGAACCTAACATTGCCCAAGGAAAAGGAGGAGAACTTCTTCAAAGTCTTCTCTATGTAGATCTTGAGGAGGGGGAAGAGGAGGGCAAAAATCAAAACTCCTGAACCTCATTGTTTTCGGCCAGAGAAATTTTCCGCCCCTTGAAAGCATTGACGACCTCTGGCTCTCCTCCGTGGCCGGGTCCTCCCTGCCCTCCACGGACGGCGCCAAGTGCTAACCTAATCCAGAAAGATTTAGGAGCGACGCTTTCCGGAGTCCCTCGGACCTCCGAAGAACTCTTTTCCTCGAAATGAAATATTGCACAAGGCACTTTGAGCAGTCGGGGCGGTCGCAGCTCCTCTGCTGATTGGCACGGACGTGCAAAAAAGGAGCGACAGTTGGAAGCCCGAGAAAAGTCTCCACTGCCAGTTCCCAATGACGACTGCTCGCCAATCTGGAAGACGCAAACGCACGCAAAGGTGGGGGCTTTTTTGTCTCGCTCATTTGGAGCTGGCGAAAATCATGGCAAAAATGAGGACTGCAGTGGAGAGCAGTTCCTGGGACTCTTGCGGGGCTCGCACCGGTCTCTGCCCGCCGCCAGCCGGGGTCTCCCCAGACCCAGCCAGATTAGACACTATCTGGCATAGTATTTATTGCCTTCGTTGCGAAGTTGTTGCTTTAGCAATCGCTTTGTCCCATCCTTGACAGAGGTCTCAAAGGTTCGCGAGTCTTAACGGTCAAACCAAACCACCCAGTGACTCTTTTCTTTGAGAGATAGGACGAAAAATGCCACGAAGGCATTCCTGCTCGGCGCAGACGGTCCCGCACAGTGCACTCATTCGCCATGTGCCAGTTCAGCTACTTGGCCGAGGTCGTCAATAAGCACGAGCCGCTCACTGACTGCAACGGCCTCCTCCTCAGTGTCACGTACTACGTCTACTACTGCTCTTTCCCCGAAGTCTGCTTCACTACCTCCACTCCATTCCACATGTAGGCCCCGTTGGCCCCACCACCGCTGCCTGCGCCGCTGCCACCGCTTCCGCCGCCTGCACCTCCTCCACCGCCACCGCCCGTGGCGCCGCCGCCGCCATCGGCTGCGGCCGCGGCCTGCTGCGCGGCGTGCGCGGCCGCGGCGTGCGGATTCGTCATGTGCTCTGCCATCACAGACATCCAGTGCGCCAGTCCGGCACTGGGCGAGGCCGCCGCAGCCGCGGCCGCCGCCGAAGAGGCCGCCGCGGCCGGCGGCGGCGGCGATTGATGCTGCTGATGCTTATTATGTCCTCCACCATGAGCCACCGGCGCGCCGCCACCTCCATGGTCGGCGCCGCCGCCAGCCGCCGCGGCAGGGCTCCAGACGGCCAGGGCGGCCTTCTGAAAGTCAAGAACAGAGAAGGCAAACGTAAGAAATAAGAGACAGAGACAGAGAGAGGGAGGAAACTTAAGAGAAGTTCGCGATGAGAAGTCCGCCCAGATGTGGAAGAGGAGGAAGAAGTGTCTCATAAGGAAGTGGCAAAAAACAATGCAAAGAAGCAACAACTCAAAGGTGCTCCAGAAAAGCATTAAAAGATTTGAGGAAAAGTAGGAGGCTCCAGCGGAGGAGGCGCCTTCCTCCTTCTACTGGCTGCAGAACCCTTTGTCTTTGTCTCTTCTGGCTGGCTCGTATGAACATGATCATTAACAAGGAAATGACTCCAACGGGAGCGGTGATTAATGAAACAACCCAGTAATGATCTTCTTTCTGGATCCAGAAGAGGTAGAGGAAAGAAAGAAAGAGAGAGAGAGAGAAAGAAAGAAAGAAAGAAAGAAGTGTGGAAAAATCGAGACTTTTGTTGCGGGCATCGCAGCATTTTGTTCTCAGCCTCTTCTCCTGTCGAAAACACAACTGTCACGATTTGATAGTGAAACGCACGATTCGAAGTCGACCAATGTTTGACTTCACAAGAAAGAAAAGTGAAGCCACCAAATGCTTTGGGTCATTCGGCCACTGCCAAGCAGGAAGTGTAGTTGGAAGTAGCAGTTGTTGTTGTTGTTGTTGCTGCTGTTGTTTTTTTCCCCTCGTTGCTCAACCGAGAAGAAGAAGAAGAAGAAGAAGAAGAGGGAAAAAATGACCGGGTCACTGCCAGCCATCAACAGGACCTAAATGGAAGAAACAGATCTATCTCTTTTATCGAGATGTGCAAAAAATGTTGCGAATGCTAATCTGCAGAGGATTAGGCTTCTTTTGAAGTTCTTGTGTCTCTGACTGTGCCTGCTTCCTTCGTGTAAACACAAGATTAAAGGCACGTGGGAAAGAAAGAAAGAAAGAAAGAAAGAAAGAAAGAAAGAAAGAAAGAAAGAAAGAAAGAAAGAAAGAAAGGAAAGAAAGAAAGAAAGAAGGAAAGAAAGAAAGAAAAGAAAGAAAGAAAAGAAAGAAAGAAAGGTGTGATTTTCATACGACGATGAAAATTGCCAGAGACATGCAGACAGACAGAGTCTTTCTCAGCTTACAACTATTATAGTGTGGTATAAACGTTACATACGTGGTGAGCAGCATGTCCGTAGAAGTCTAGGCCCATTGCCATGTTTTTTCCTCCTCAGCTACTGCTATTTTTTCTTTGGGACCGCTCATCTATGCTACTAATCCTAATGAGTCACGAAAATTTGTCTCTGCAACACTCACATAGTAGCTACGCACCCTCGAACTGCTTTCTTTTCACTCTTTCACTAAAAATGGCACTTGAAAAGGCACTTTTTTCCTGGTCTGAAAGCACAATCACGGTGCAAATGGAGTGACAATAGTTTTAACGTGCTTTGCAAGCACACAGGTGATTTTGCTTTGTTATTGTGCGTAGTCCGCTTTTTTCTGCAACAGTTGCCCGATTAGATCGGGTCGACGTCGTCGTCTGCTGCTACTGCTGCTCCTCTTGCTACTGTGCTACTTTTCGCACACATTTTGGCCACATTGTGCAAAATATATTAGCAACACAGGCCTAAGGGGACTCTTCATCCTGAAAGGGGAAGGCGTTGTCACGTTCTCGCACTCGCCCTGATCCTTCTGACGAATCACTTCACATCACACTAAGGGTTTTCTTTCCTTCGAGGCACTTTCCGTCGGCTCTGTTAGAAAGCACTTTGGCGACGATTTTCTATTCTGTGTAGCACTTGGTGCCATGAGCTTAATACATATATAGATATAGATATATTGATCTGTCTATTGAGTAAAAAATAGGTGTTTCTATGTCCCGCCACCACCGCTGGTAGCAGCAGCAACAGCAGAACCCTTTTGCCGGCTTTTTGAGAGTCAACTGACAAGAGAGAGCAAAAAGAAGCATTGTGACGGAGGCGGCGGCGGCGGCGACGACGGCGGCGGCGGTGGCGGCGGCGGCGGCGGCGGCGGCCAAGCAAGCAGCTTACGTACAAAAAAAAGGCTGAAGGGTTTTCCTTCTTCCTTCTCGCTGAGGAGGAGCGCGTTTTCTTGTCCGCGACCGCGACCGCGGCGGAGGCGGAGGCGGAGGCGGAGGCGGAGGCGACGGCGGCGGCGGCGGCGGCGGCGACGACGGCGGCGGCGACGCTACGACTACGACTGCTACTAGCGTTAAATGCACTAAGAGGCGATAAAATCTGCTCGCAAAAAATATGTGACATGTGCGAAATCACCACCGATCGCACTAAGTTTGTGTGCCCGCATGTTTTGTGCACGCGCGCGCACGCGTTTTTGCGAATGCAAGCACGCACACGCAAGTATGTGCGTACGCACATGCATACATCCCGTCCATACATACACACACGCGAGCACCCGTGCAGTAATGTGTCGACACCCACCCACCCACATGCACACGCTTGAACAGTTATTGCTCACAGCAGACGATGAAGCCATCTTGCAGGAGTCATTTCCTTATTCATGTGTCACAGGCCCACGTGGGCCCTGGGCCCTTCGGACGGGGACAGCAGGGACAGGAGAGTTTTTTCCTCTTTCTGCTCTGACTGCATCTGCACTTTTCCTTTCAATACACACGTGTACAAGAGGAAAATCGTTCTAATGCGTCCTTTAAGACTCAATGAGCTCCACCATGAGGGAAGATGCGATCTCTTGGCTAGCGATGTTCGATCCTTTTCGTGTAAACAAAGAAACCCAGGGTGGCTTCGACGAGGAGGGGGAGGACGACGACGAGAGGCAGAAGAAGTCGAGCAGGCTGTGTGCATATGCGCACATATTGAGGCCAGAAGAAGACATTTGCAAAAAACAAGCTTTCACAGTCGCTGTCATCGTGGAAAGTCAGTCTATTTCACACGCGCGCGCTAAAAGTACTTTCAAACCTTGCACAAGGAAGCGAGAGAGAAGTTTTTCCCTCCTCCCATCGAGAAGAAGTGTTTTTGCCTTCTTTCATTTTTCGCTACTTTTTTTTTTTTATATTTTTCGTACTAACAAAAAAAAGGCAGCAGCTACGGAATTTCCCCCTCCCTTTAAGGCTTGAGCTCTCATATTGCATACAGAACTGATGCTGCCTTGTTAAGAAGACTCTTGGGGTGACAAGGAAACCGCGGCTGCTGATGAATGATGCGTGCCAGGCAAACTCCTTCATCTCTCTCCGAGCTGTTGAGCGTGCATGCTTTTACTACGGAGAAGCCTGACCAACTTGAGGTCTTCTTGTACACGCAGTCCACACAGTACGTGTGCAGTGAGATCGAGCGGGCGGGCGGGCGGGCGGGCGGGCCAGCGCATGCCAGAGCCGAGGGTGACTCGTCACTTTTGGCACACACGCACGCACTGTACATGATCAGAGAAAGAATTCGTTATCGAGTAACACCAATACACGAAACAATTTTTTTACCTTCCCTCTATTGTGTAAGGAGGGGCTGCATAACTCCATGAACTCTTCTGTGTGCATGCAGTGCGCGATTTTTGTCCGTAAAGAGGGGGATGCTCATGGCGAATTTTTTCTTCCCCCCCCCCCTCGTCTACGTCTTCTTCCTCAGCAAGATCAATCACTTTTTCCCTGTCTCTCCAGTGGTGCCTGTTTTTGCTCCTCTTGTCTGTCCAAACGGTAGTTCCTTCTTGCCATCTCCTCCCTGCTCTCGAGGAGGCATTCACCCCGGCCCCGGCAGGCCGAGGGACAAAAAGTGGGCGAACGTGTGACACGTCGAAGTGGAGGGCCTGCTTGACTTCAGATATTTATGCATGGATGGGCCCACCATTAAAACGAGGAGTTGCATCACTTGCAGCTCGGAGGAAACTAATTGTGCCTGTTTATACGGTTCGTTTTCTGCCCAATTCAATGGCCTAATGTAGGCCTTCTTGGCCTCCCCCCTCCTCTTGTAAACAAATCAAAGGTTGGCCTCACGCAGGCGTCCGGTAGAAGACGTGTCAGAGTGTGCAAAAAAGAGTCATGCAAAATGCTAAGGAAAACTGGATGTGTGCATGTGAGGGGAAAAAAATCGGCTCTTGTCTCCCCCCCCCTCAGTTTAAACACATATGACATTTATGTAAACCAGAGTTGCTACGGGAATTATTCAAGAAAGTCACCTTTTCGTAGATGACAGGAAAGTTACGAAATGAATCTACGTGGCCGCCGTTGAAACGGCCTGCATTTGGCACGGGCATGGAGGACTCGGTCGTCATCAAGCACTCGGCCAAGTCCAACTTCAAAGTGCCCCCCCAAGCTCTACGTATGCTCAAAGATGTCAGCTGAACTCTGAGCTTCGATGATAAATATCAATCAGGAGTGTGATTCTGGTGCTAAATAACCCTAATTAGCCCATTCTTGGCAACCCTCGGCGCCCGGACAGGCGAGTTCGATGTACAGAGGACCTGGCTCATGGCAAACACCTTGGGACCGCAGAAAAACCCACTGGACATGTCTCAAGTCTACTATAATGGGCCTTCACAAATTATTAACATACTGGGCATGCTTATGTCAGCGTTCTCATGCTTCATACAAAAGACTTTCATACAGTTATGAGCGTCTTTTTCCCAACCTGACTTATCTAAGAGAGGATTAACCAACGGACATAAGTGGCGGCTCCTCAGGCTGGCAAAGTTCATTTATCTTACAAAGTTTATTACTATATCCCAAATGACTACATGAGCAATTGGAACCCCTGAATATATCCAGTCTATCGGAGTGTTCAGTACAGGCGAGGTCCTCTGTGGTCACATTGATGGAACATTGGGACTTTATGGACTCCACAACCACTGCGCAGTCAGAGGCTTTGGGGCCCAGGGCTAATTCAAATTGTGTGTGAAGGTTGTTGCTACCCGGGATCCTTTGCTTCTTCCTCCAAAACACAGAAGATCTTTGGCCTTGAAACAAAAAAATAAAGTCGAATTGATTCCGCTGTGATCATTCTTCCCTCTACCTTCGACGATAATTGCTGGCGTCTGGATCTGATGACGACGACGACGACGACGACGACGACGACGACGACGACGACGACGACGACGACGACGACGACGACGACGACGACGACGACGACGACGACGACGACGACGACGACAATGAACCAGAGTGAAATAATAATACTATTTTCTCTAAAGTCGCCACAAAGCCCAAGATTAAGCAGACACGAATGGGTCAAATGAATGAAATTGCCTGCTCGCAATGGGGCAAAAACTGTAAATGACGGGGTTTTGGGCGGTGCGCGGAGAAGGGAAAAGTAACGACGATTAATAATGATGGTGATGGGCGGCCGCGGCCGCCGCGGCCGCCGCGGCCGGCGGCGGCGGCCATGCACAGCAGAGATGGCTGTCCTGATTTTATCCGCCGCTCAAGAGTCGGAGGCCGACTTTGCAGCCAAGCACGACCGCGTAATAACGTGAGGGAGCAACACTGGGGCACGAAACTCCAGGCAGACTTTTGGGACTAGGCTGAATCAGCAGAAAAATATTGTAAGAGCCAATCTTTTCTCTTTGTGTGGGCATTAAGGCCTGACAAAGAATGTTTATAAGCATTTAAATAAATGCATCTGAGCGAATGTGAAATAGGCATCATCATCATCATCAGCGAGATCACGATTGCTTGCAGCGCCCCTCTTATCTTTTTCGAGGGGGGGACGACGAGGATTAAGATTGCGTGAGCCTCAAAAGTTGAAACCTCCCTTTTTTCCACTGCACTCATGTAAAAGCTGACCTAGACTGCAGCAATTTTCTTGACCCACAGTCTGTCCGTCAGTGAGATGACGAGAGCGACCTCGAGATGTCAACGTTCCAGAAGTTTTTTGGGCGGACGCCCAAAAAACGAGTTGTGGGGAGGAAAGAAAGAGCGAGGACGAGGAGGCATCATCTCACCGACCGACATTAGCAGCAAAAGCAGTGATCTGCCCCCCAAAAAGATGCAAAAATCAAGTGTGAATAAGAAAATTGCTACATTCGCTCTTGTCCCAATGTCTCGCCAATATTTTTTTTTTCGCTTCGTCTTCATGAATGACGTGCAACAAGAATAATAAAGAGAAAAACGAGTCCTCCCGCACGCCACGACCACAGTGACTCTTCTGCTTGCACGCATACACACAGTAGAAGTAAGTAAATATATAAAAACTTAGATATATTAATGGCAAAAGCAGAAGCGTCGAGGGAACAACGACGTTTTACTGGGGAAAAACCACTTTTCTGTTCAACCACGACAAAAAAAATCAACTAAGTGCGACGGAATTTTCGTCGCCACTGCAGTGACAGACGACAGGCGAGCGAGTATAAAAAAAGAAGCGCGCGTGCGTGCGTGCGTGCGTGCGTGCGTGCGTGCGTGCGTGCGTGTGTGTATGTGTGTGTCTCACGAGAGAGAAGCAGCAACGGTCGACAAATTCCTCACAAAATCGGCCGGATTTTCGGCAGACAAAAAGTTTAATTTCCATTCTGTCAAGGAGGAGTCCGTCAAATGACATCAAGACGACGACGATGGCAACGGCGACGACGACGACGACGGACGAACGGTCGGACGTGGAGAGGAAGGAGGAGGAGATCGAAAAAAAAGGCAGCCGCGGCCTTTGTTCCTGGCCACTCAAGACTTGGACGTCCAACAAGTTGGTACCGCACACTGGTTCAGCGTCCGTGGAGAGAGAGGGGGGAAAAAAGTGCCGAGCCCGAGAATTCGCTCCGCTCCAAAAGAAAATCGTCATCTGCGCTGCAATATTATTATGTGTGTGTAATGTCTATAATGATTTGGACGGTTGCGACCCTTCCTCTGTACGTGTTTTGACCGCGGCGCTTCCGCTGCTTCCGACGAGCCCCTGCAGGAAGTCTTGACCCGTCCTGGACGACGCCCGGAGGAGCGCTCCAGAGGAGACCCTGGAGACCGCCGAGAGTCTCCAAGTCGTGAGAAATTCGACTGGTGCCCACCCCAACCCCCAAAGAGTCATTGAGCACAGCTGAACTTACCTATAAGGCAAAGAAAATGGGGAATCGTTCAATAGTGAAGTAGGTATACAGAGATTTCACAGCGGTGGATAAAGAGTTGAGATTCACAAAACCTCGACTGAAAACCATCCGCCAATCGAGTCATACAGTGTGCATGCAAACCTGCGGTGCACTTTTTTGGCACCCGCATAATTTCGTCATGCACATTTGACAAGTGTCTTGTGATGACACCTTGTAATGTTAAAAAAGTTGTAATAGCAAACATTGCTCAGATCGTGGCCTGGGTGGCCAGCTTGCAGTACAAGCACTCCGCGCTGGCCAGCGCGTACAGGAACAAGAACTTCATCTGCTGAGCAAGTAAAGTACTTAAATGCAAGAAGCTTATAAGACAGGTGTAGTTACGACTGTCTAATATTATATATAGACAGAAGAAAGTAGTCTTTCGTGGTCGCACAGTGACTTCATTAAGCCAGATTAAACTCTAACTCGCCATGACCGTTATGTATGACCCACAGAGAGTCCTCGAGGGTAAACAGATTTCATTGTCAATTTTTCAATCCGAAGCCATCATTTTCTTTCTGCCCTCTCAGCCCATTTTAGCCTGCCCCAGCAGTGACCATTTTGGCGGGTCGCTGATATAAGCAACACCTACTTGACATTGGCATTGTGGCATTACGAATGTGGCACTTCTTTTGCGTGCCACCCTGTAGTTTGGGCCTTCTCGACCGAGTTCAGAGGCCGCGCAACAGGATGGGTGTTGCCACAGAAAGTCTTCCATTTCAAGGTCACGATTGCAACTATCGGAAAGTTGCGCAGCCCCGGAAGCAGCAACAACAACAACGACCTCCCCAGGCTCTCGTAAACGAGCCCCATCTGCATCCCCCTACCCAAAATGAAGCTCCTCCCTGCACTTCGAAATGAGTCTTTTATTCGGGCATAAAAGTCTCGTTCTCTTTGCTATAAAATTAGTGAGAAAATCTCACAGGAAATGTTTCTGAGCCTGCGCAATGGGCCATAAAGTGGGAGGAACCCAAAGTATTTTCTGGAGGAAAGTTGATTCCTTTTAGGGGAGGAGGATGAAGCATTTGAGCGGTGTGAGAAAACAGTGCACAGTAAAGTCTGGATTTAGCCAAACTTTCTGGGTCAGCGGCAAAGCTGTCGTTAAATCCAGACTTATCTTGGACGCCTATGTTAAAATTGCCAATAAGAATGTTGTATAAAGATTGAAGAGCAAACAAGCAGCCGTTGCGAGTGTGAGAAATATGGAAAACACCGGGAATAATAATGCTGCCATGCAAGAACAAGAGAGTAAAGTGCAATTTTGCCCAAAAATCTCCACCTAAAACGTCAACTCGTCGTCTGACCGAGATTCTGTCTGCTAAAGTGGAGACTCTGAGCTGGACTGAAGACTCGTCTGGAAGTCGAGGAGGCTCTGGCTGCAGTCCTGAGGCTGCTTGGTCGAGCTGGGGTCAGACAGGCAAAGGCCAGAAATAAATCAGCTGTGAACACCGAGCATCATCGATGTTTGTAAGAGAGCTGTCTCGGAATGCTCTAACACTGACACCATTTCTCACCACCCACGCACGCACACACGCACGCGCACGCACGCATAAGGCACGGTGGCTGCACGCGCGCGCTCGCACGCACGCGGGGAAGGCGAGAACGAGACAAAAACTTTGAGGCAAAAAACACGCGCACACAGAGAGAGAGAGAGAGAGAGACTCAGTGTGTAGGACTGGAAATAGGAGTAGCGACTGCGGTCATTGCCCCGTGTTGTGTTTTTTTCACCTCCCCCCCCCCTACACGAAAGTTTGAGGGGGTGGGAGAGAAGATAGATTTTTCCCCAAATGTGCAATGAATTGGGGCATGTTTGTTCCCAGTTCATTTCATTGCTGCTGCAGTCGTCCTATTTATCTCCTCCTCGTCCTCCATTGTGTGCTCGTACTTCGAGATGTGTGAAAAGTACTACGAGTACACAACTGCGCGCAGAGTCCGTGTAAGGTGTGTTCGCTGGTACTCGAGCCTGCGTCGTGCACGTCCTTCCAGTCTTCCAAGTCCTCGTCTTCCTCCCTGAGTATCAGTAATGTTTACGTTTTCGTTTGAAAAAACAGTGAACAAATTGCCCCAGGCTAGCAGTACAACAACACCTCCATTTTCCCCTAAAATGCCTGAGAAGAAGCATTCTCGAGCTCACTCAGGAGGAGGGGGAATTTGGTGTCTAAGACACAGGTGAAAACAGAGGACTGCGGGCAAAAAAAGTCTAGACGATGGCAAAGCGAACTTTTTTCTTCTTGTTCGCTCACTCTTATGATGGGTAACGAAGCAACGTCGTGTGTGATCGCGCAGCCATCTAACGTCGAAAGTGGGCAATAATTCTGGGGGAAAGCAGCAGCCGCTGCTGCAGCTGGGTGGACTTGCACACTCGGCAGCTGTCGATTGACCTTAAGAAAGGCCGGCCTTTCCGGCCCTTTGCTAGCATTGGAGGAGGTTCTTTGTTGGCTTTTGGTATCCCCCCCCACACACAAGAACCCCACTCCTCTCTCCTGACAGAAATGTTATTATGATCAATAGATGTGTCCTTTAAGTGATCGCATTGTGAATAGCAAATGGACCTCAACGTCTGTTGCCCATGAGACCTCATGGCCTGAAAGATTGGAAAGCACTGTTTGAGAGGTAAAAAGAGCTTTCTGGCTGTGGCCAAGAAAGAGCATTATTTATGGTGAACAGAACGAAGTGCGCAGCGTTACTAATTTCAGCAGGTGCTTGTGTTCTGCTCATTTGGCCAACGTCAGCCCGAACAGCGCAGTGGACGCAATGCACCCGCCCACCTGCAATGCCATTATTACACTCACAATACCCAGCTGACCGTGAAGCTACGTTAGAACCTTAATTTTCCGTCCTTCAATAGATGATTCATTGAACATTTTCCCCCAACTGTCTGCATAGGTGAGGCACTCTGGGCCTTTTTCAGGCCTAGGGCATAGACTTGCGATCCCTCCGGGGTTTTTGTTCGTTGGGCGAATGTTTTGGTTCGACCACACAAATCACTGACTCATGAGTGTCCCAGGTACATGGAAGACTGGTTTTCGTACAACCAGAATATGAGGTCTTTTAGGGGAAAATTTATGTCCTGTAAGCGGATTATGACTATATATATATAAGCATGGGATCAACTTTTTAGTGTCATTGGTACGCGGAAAGCAAAGTGGAAGTTCCCCCGCACCGATGTCTTAATAAATCAAAAAGTAATCTTGTTGAGCAACATTGAAACTTCAGAGCGCAATTTCGTAGTGGAAGTGGCATTTGGCATTTTTGCATATTTTTCTGTTCCCTCAGTCGTCCGGTGGGCTTTTGGATCCCAGTTGTCGTGACAGTCGGACCTGAACACGGTGGAGTTGGACGCGATATCAGACACCCGGAGTTGGACGCGTTGGAAACGTTGGACTACCAACGTTCGTTCGAAGGCTGCCAAGGGCTTTGAGCACCCTGTAGCCTTCCATTCTGGCTACGGGGTGGATGAGAATATCGGCCGAGCCCAGCAATAACAGGGTGACTCAACCTGAGTTGCAGCACGACTGCGCTGACACCCACGTGCATCTCTGCAGTGGGGGTTTCACGCTCGAGAAGAAGAAGTACGAAGGAGCTTGGTTAAGTCATTGCTTGCATTTTCATTTCTCTGGAGAGAAGAAAAGCTCATAAGACTCACTCACTCCACACACCAAGACTTCCCTTCCTCCCCACTTAGTATTTGCACTCTTGACTTTGTGTCTGAGTGAGTGAGGAGCGAAGCCAAATAAAGTGGGATCCATTCAAGATCGTCCACAGACTTCACAGCAACGAGCAGCTTTAAGGCCTCATTTGGCAAGTTTTTTTCTTTGCCTTTTTTTCGCAAACTGCATTATTTGGGCGGAGGCCTCTGATTCCCCCAAGGACTCTGCGCCCTCTGATAAGTTCTTCCCTTCCCTTCTTATTTCTGTTCTCGCCTCACCGAACAAATGCATCGCGCAGAAAAGAAAGAGAGAGAGCGGATTTCACAAAAGGGATTTTCTTGATGGGGGAGAATTTTTGCAATTGCGAAACTTCCCCTTCCTCTCTCAAGGGCTCTGCTGAGATCAAGCCTTTTCCTGAAGGAACGAAGAAAAAGGGAACAAATATGTGGAGGGAAAGTGACGAGTCTTCCACGTCCTCTTGAGAGGCAGCAGCTTTTATTGCATGCATCCCAAAATGCGTTCTTTGTCACTTATTGCTAGAAAGGAGATTGGATCTTTGGCGGAAAGATACTTTCGACTTTCCGCAGCTGACTTTCGAATCTGGGTAATGAGTGTGTAAGAGACAGACATTTACGTCACAGCTGCTGACTGAATGATGATTTGATGACCCAATGATGCAGTTGGAACTGCATTTCATCATCGCCCGCCGACGTGCAGTAAACAGGTTGCCTGCAGCTCAACTCCTGCGTGGACACCGTGTGTGCCGCAAAAAAGAGAGCTGTGGCGGTGCGCAAAGCGCCTGGACTGGGATGGCACTGCTCTTACCGCACTGAACGTACAGTATTCATTTGGTCATGAACAGGCGATCGTCTGCGTCCTGGCAGGCGAGGACACTCTCGAACATGCCTCACTGCGACCAGGGGATCAGCACCAGTAAGGAGTTGACAGAGGAAGTCGACAAAGCTAAAGGTTGTAGCGTGAACAAGAGCACCTCCGACATCCTTGCGGCATCGACTGCGCTGGCGGGTCAGACGACGACCGTGCTGCTACCTGGCGGAGGCTCCGCCAAGCGTGTTCATCGAGTCTGACAAGTGCTAGGACAGCGCGGAAGCTGAAGCTGGCAAAGGATTACGGCTGCTACGACGTACGCACGTCCAGGACTGCCACAAAGGAGGCATTTTTCTCTCTCCGCCCGCCGCTCCGAGAAAGTTGCACGCGAAAGTTTCCAATGGCAAAAATCGCCAGGAGAATAAAAATTTGCAACGGAAGAAAATGTTTGCCAAATGTTTTGGCCGCCTGAAGAGAGCCAAGTCCGTCCATCCTCATTTTAAACTTTCATGGAACCACAGGGGAGGCAGAGAAATTGTTGTTAGGTGCATCTGTATTTCTTAACTGTGCTTGCTCAAGAGCTGCACTGACTGAGGCGAGGAAGAAATCTTGCTGCGCTATCTCGCATGCCCAAAAGTCGCTCAGGCCTTGCAAAATTAGTCTGCATAACTTTTGCATTTCGATTATTTCGCTCTCGCCCTTGACCATGCGCACTCTCGTTCTCTCTCTCTCTCTCTCTGTCTACCATGTCAGAGTGTTTTTTCGCACTTTTTGCGATAGGCAGCAAAACGTCTCTTTCAGCTACCGGATTTCGCAATGTTCGTGCCAAAAGTAGAGGTGCGGTCGGTCAGAATTAGACGCGGACGCCTTCGGCATCGTTCTGACGAACACCACAACTCCCCCCCTCCGACGAACAAAACTACGGACAGAATGATGGAGCTGCTACTGAGCGTTGCCCACTCTACTTGGGGAGATAGCAAAGTCTGCCCTACCTCTAATTTATCATGATAGCAGTAGAAAGAACCTGAATGTGTAAGAGCAGCAGTTTAGCAGCAGGGCTAATGTTATGAATGGATGCAAAAAAGGGCAGGCGTAATAACAAGTCGTAAATTTTGTCTGCCGCCAAGAAGCTTAGAGGAAGCAGTTCTATTATTTGTCAGCGATTTAAGTGGCAGTTGACAAAAAAATAGAGAGAAAAAAAAGGATTTTTTTTCTCCACACTGTGTTCATTGATTTCCATCGAAATCTCGACATCCTCAGTCTCGTCCAGGCAGTTTTGGGCCCAGGCCGGTAGGTGGCATGAGTTGCCAGGCCTGAGAGAGAGAAAAAAGAGGCAGTTGGAATGGAAGAAGCAGAGGCAAAAAAGGTGGAAAGCCAAAAAAATGTGAGAATGTGCGTAGAACCGGCGCTCCTCGGGCATGCGAGCGATCAAGTCGCTCTTGCTGCGGGCGCAGATGCCGTGATGGTTTCGTGCTTCACCAAGATTTTTCCCTTGTCTTTTGCTTGATTAATAGTTGCCAAGACTAAAGATTTTTCAAGATCTGAGTGAGCGGAAATCGGTTGGACAACTTTTGCTCCTTGCCAGGAAAAAGAAGAGACGCCGGAGTCTCATCTTGGTCACGTATGGAATCGACTGATTCTCTCAGACACGACCAGTTTTCTGGGCTCTACCTTGCTCAGAAGCTCCAGACGCGCTTGGCACGCTCGAATGGCCAGGAAAACGGGATTAGGGTGGAACGCAAACGTCTCCAGCGCCGACGACGAGACCGTCGTCGAGGTTGTCGTCGCCCTCGACGTCGCTGCGTCGTCGCCATCGTTGTCGTCGTCACCGTCGTCATCGTCCACTTCGTCGTCGACAATCTCGTCTTCTGGCAAATCTCTCTCAGAGCCCATGTCAAGTCCGACCAGCCGGACTGGAGTTGGCGGAGAGCCAGTGGCGGCCGCGGCGGCGGCAGCCGCCGCCGCCGCGGCAGCAGCGGCAGCCGCCGCCACACCGCGGCGTTGGAACCAGCTATTGCTGCCGCCGTTCGAGCTGTTGTTGGCCGCCGTTACCAGTCTTGTCCAGATCGGCGGCGGGATGAGCTGCGGCGGGGATCTCAGCGGAGGCATCACGATGGAGTTCCGATTGAGGTCCAGCGCTTGACGCAAGGGCGGCGGCGGCGGCGGCGGCGGCGGCGGCGGCGGGGGCGGAGGTGGCGGTGCCTGTTGCGTGAGCTTGAACCTGGTGACGTTCCCGTTGGCGGCGATGATACAGCTCTTGAGAAGCGCTTGGATGGGTTTGGCCCGCAACGGCGTCGCCCCTTTCGCCGTGCCGTTGCTGGCGTTCATGATCTTTTCCGTCGCGTCGATGTTCTATCCGCCGATGGTCCTGTCCAACTCCTTTGCGAACGACGCGACAGACGAGTGCAAGGTCTGTCTGTGTGGATGCAATAGATGCGGAAATGTCTGTCTCAAGTCCAAACCACCTCTAATCTCACGGCAAGGTCTGAAGCACTTCCATATACAATCGTCGCAAGTCAATGCCTTTATTTCTACTTGTTATCAAGATACTTTCCCCCTTGTTCCTCAATGTGACTTTCACGTCCGAAGGCTGTTTCCGACTGCAAGGACTTTTGCCCGAATGTCTGAGAATCCAGGAGGAGGCATCTCTTCGAGCAACCCTCTCATTTTTGCAACCCCTCCCCCCCCCCTCTTTTCTACCTTCTCTCCGAGCTGCAACCCGCAAAAATTTGGCGCGTGCGACTTTTCCCCCTCCCTCCCTCCCTCCCTCTCTGCCGACCCCCCCTCCCTCCGACTCCTCCGTTTGGCGCCCGCGAAGGCGAAGGCCAAGACGTAGGAGCCGTCACACTCCTCCTGGCCTGTGTCAGTCAGGGTTGGGATGAGCAGAGGCTGAAAAACGGTCTTTCCACGTTCCCTGAGAGTTGCTGCTCAGTTGGGTGTAAGAAAGTCAGCATTATGCACTTTCCGCGTGTGGTAAAAGAAGTCGAAGGGTGGCTTTTGCGCAATCGCGCGCGCGCCCTCGCAGAGTTTTGCGCATTCTCTCTCTTTCTTTGTCCTTTCTTTGCTTTCTCCCTTATGCGTGTGTGAGAGAGACAGAGCAAGTCTGGCCTTGTTTGCAAATGCGTGCATCTCTATCATTGTTGTCATTGCTATTAAACGTTTTTTAAGCAATTCTGTGGCCTTAGAAGCCAAAGTCCGAACTTTGACGTCCGTTGACTTTTCGACGACCACCTGTGAAAGTGCCCGTAGAAGATCTGTCGCCAAATGACTTTCGGAAAGTCGCTTCTCATTTCTGCCATGAAAAGAAAAATCTGGTCAACAAAGGGAATGGTTTCTTTTCTTTATATCTGGAGATTGTGCACTGGTTTTATGGCATGCACAATGGGGGATCCGGTTTGCTTTTGCTTGCACCATTGCAAAAAAGTTTGAGTGAGGGTGAGTACGAAAAAAATCGAAGTTAGAAAGCAAAGAATCAGACGTCTGCATTGCTTGTCTGATATCAAGTGAACAAAAGGGAGGGGGGACAGCATTGTACCTATGCGCAACCACTGTATTGAGTCATTCGAAGTCATCTCACACAATTGCTACCCCCTCCTCCATCCCTCTCCCACCCTCTGTGCTTAAAATTCGCAATTTCTGAGTAGGGGTGATTAAAAAAAGGATAATCTCAATTCATTATGCAAGCTGCATAATCCTTCACTCCTCCTCTGGGTGGAATAATAATTCTGCAAATGCACCAGTGCAGAATTTAAGTTGGGCAGTTAAGAAAACCGGATTGGGATGGATGAAGAAAGAAAGAAGTTCACTTTTCAAGTCTTCTCCAGACAATTAAAGGGAGTTGGCGGAATTAATGTGCGCAATAAGAATAGCAGAGGCTCTCAAAGCTTTGGCACCTTTTTAGTTGACAGCCGAGTGAAAAAGTCGTGAGTCGCAAAATGCATTTTCAGAAAGTGCACGGAAAGGAAAACTTGGGCAAAAGTTCAGGCAGGGACCAGAGATGACATGATTTAAGAGGCTTTTCCATCCTGACTCCTCTTCTTCTTCAGCTTTTCAACAAACGCGTCACCTTCCCCCCTCCCTCCCTTTCCCAGTTGACCGAGGGGGGGAAATCTCATGGAAAAGTTGGTGAACGAGGCCAACGACGACAACGGCGACCACGACGACACCGCTGACAAGGGGGAGGCGGAGGAGGCCGAGACTCACATCACGAGCAACGACAACACTGTTGCAAAACAAGCACGAAAAACTCGTTCTTCTTCCTGCCTGCTTAATTGTAGGATTAGAACTGGCCTCCCTCCCTGTGTGTGCAGGTGAAAAACTGGCGAAAATTATGTCCCTCGTGGGAGAGAAAGCGCTGCAAAAACTGAGACTTATTTGCATGGGTTCTCCCTCGTCGTGCTCACTGCTTGGTGACGAGGACGGCGGCGTGGCCGCCGCCGCCACCGGCGGCCTTTTTGCGATGGCCTCGGTGGCCTCCATGGCCTCGCTGCCATTTGGGCTTGACCACGCTGGTGACCGAACGGGAGAAGGACAGAAAAGGAGGAAAGAGAAAAGGAAAAAAAAACCCAACCACGCTGTCCTTGAGCGCCCAATATCGAATTTCATGAGCGACGCTTGAGCTCTGCTGGGCCCGTCGTGCAACATCGGAATCAGCTGTCACATCTAAATTTTGTGCCTATGCAAAAAGGCCCAACACGGCCAGACTTTTTGCATGACCTTTGCTCTGCTGCAGCCAGTATTGACCGCTTCAATTTCGATAATTGCTCAATTTACTTGACCGTCAGACTTGGGTATTTGGACAGGCCCCCCTCAAAAAAGTGAGTCCATATGACTCTTTTGGGGGAGAATCGATTAGAAGGGCTCGTTAGCCTGGACTGAAAAGTTCACCAATCTTTTGGGGGGTGGGTGTGTTTGCTCTCTCCTCTGCGTACAGGGTGAGGCGGAAATTAGTACTCTGGGAAGAGTACGAATCAGCACACGTAAGAGTGCTGCATCATGTACAGTGGCTGCCGGCTACAGCCTCATTCGAGGCAGCCACTGTACTCTGAAGTGACAGAGAACAGAGAGCATTTGCACGGTCAACATTCATCAACACGTCAAGGTGGTCGCAAGTCACATACTTGGGATTTTGGGCATGTTGGTGGGCAATTTCGAAAAATCTCACGCAGCAACTAGGAAGTGCTGACGAAAAGCAGACTCATTGGCGAGAAAAATGACCGAAGACAGTAACGCAAGAGCAAAGACCGCAGTCCGGACTCGGTTGGCCAACGTGGTCAAGCTGCACGGACACTGAGCAATAACTTCAACCACGTCACATGTCAAAAGTGCGGTGTTGCCAAATCAGCCTTGGTCATGACATCACAGCCCAGTGTTGACCAGCTGAGGTCCCCCTGACGGGACCAGGTCACGACTGGACTCGACCACTGTGACTCCACCAAACAACTGCAGCACAAGATTTGTGCGTGGGTAGGAAAATTCGTCCCTCGCTTGGAAGGGAAATTTATTCATGCATGGGGAAAGGGGTGAAAATGCACTTCTTTGGAGACTTTTTCTGATGGCGCCAAATATGGAAGGGAGTGAGTGAGTGAGGACATCCGCTTTTCGCATGGAAATCCAATTTCGGGTGCATTTTATTCTGCATCCATTTACCTGGCACCTGCTTGGAGAGACAGAGCAGAGAAAGTTGACTTCTCGGCAAAGAAGCTCGGAAAAACAAGGCTTGGAACAAAACTTACCTGGAACAAATGTTAGGAGAGACTCAATAATATTATATTGGAGAGGAAACAATGAATTCATCTTCTAAGGCAAGAGCAAAAAAAGAGTGTGTGGATTTTGCCCTTCTTTTTTTTGTCTGGCCAGGCTGAAAGAAAGCAGTTGAGTCCCAGCCTCGACCGCTAGAGGCCGCCAGCCGCCAAAGTTGCCGAGAGGCCACGAGGGCTTTCCACACCGCCATCTGTGGAGGCTGCGCCGAAGGAGAAAGCAGCCATCTGTACGTAGGTACACGAACAAGGATAGGTGGAGAACAAAGAAGTGTCTTTCCTTCTTCAAGATAGTTCTCTCAACCGCAGCTCTGGTGAAAATGACAACACGTACACGGAGGACGTGGACAACAACTGGTCCAGGTCCATAGCATTCACGGAGTCATCATCATCATTGCGTGAATAGCAAAATAGGTCACAACTGTAGGTCTTGGATCATTCTATCATTCTGGGATCTCGACCGGCTCGGTCCTTGAGGGCGCCTTTCCAGCTGGGGGGGTGAAGGAAAGCATTTTTTGCCTTCTTCTTGCTCAGAATGAGGGAATGTCTGAAAGTGCTGCTCTCATTCAGGCCAGGAAAAGAACGACTCTTAAATATGTTACACTTTTGTACACGGACAAAGCACAAGAGCTTCGACCATTGTCGTCAGACTTGACTGACTTCATTTTTTCCTCTTCCTTCCTTCCTTGCCATCGATCTTTAGTACTGAAAAGCTCCAGAGGTCCGTGACAAGGACCACTGATGAATCGTGGCCCGCCAGAACAAAGGAAAGACTATCTGGGTCGAGAAAGCGGCCAAGGAAAGACATGAATATATTATTGTTATTATTATCATTACTGGGGGGGGAAGAGGGGGAAAAAAGCGTCGACCACCTATTAACCTACTAATTTGGACGCAGCAGCTGCCGCATGGAAAGTAGCAAGAAAGTAATCACCTGCTTAAGTGCGGATCGATTTTTGTGATTATAAATCGTGAAAGAACAACAAGGGGAAGGAAACGTTTGTAAGTACATGAGTAACATTAGATACAAGAAGACGAAGAAGAAGTGAGGCAGCTGCCACACACAAGAAAAAGGCCAGCGAAGGCCTAGTTTTGGGAAATACACACATCCGTCTGGGAATTGGGCCAAGTGAAAATAATGAACATGAACGTACGAGCTCGACTTGTGCTTGATAATACGTGAAGCTCACAGAGAAGCTCACAACATAGAGGCCTGCTTAGAAGAGAGAGGCCTTTTTTTGCTTCACTTTTTGCTCTCCGGCATTTTTTGCTCCTCTTCCCTTCCCTCTCGGGGAGAGAGAGCTGCTCACATGCGCACATGCGTGCGCACGCGCGTGCGTGCGTGCGTGCGTGCGTGCGTGTCACTGATATCCTCGTTTTTAGGTCATCGTCTGACACACATACGTATCAAAAACGTTCGTACTTCTGTTGCTACTGTGTGAGTGCGTTTTCTTTTTGTGCCTTTTATTTCCGTACATGTGCTGCTACCCAGTATTAGGTATTCTCCGGGAGAAATGAGACATGTCTGAAGATTTCTTCCTCTAGGACAGCTAGACAGATGGTTTCTGTGCCGCTGCTGGTGATGGGTCGTCAGCATAAAACTATGTGTTCAGCACACTGGCATTGGATGTAAGGCAGATACGAAGAAAAAGGGGTAAGTTTGGGGAAAGCCTATTTGTAAGACCTGCAGGTCTTCTCCTACAGTGTGGAACCCAGTCAGTTTCTTCGACACACCAGAGCTTGGACGGCAACTAGGAGGCCTTCGAAAGCTTACACACGACTCTCTCGTGGATCGACAGAAATGAGCACCCACACCTTTTTTTCTCTTCCTAAGGAAGGCCCCGCTGTTCAATAAGAAGCATTTAGGCCCCTCCTGGGCCGCCCTGTATCCATGCCTTTCTTTTCTCACGTGTGGCCACACAAAATATGACTTTTTGCACTGGAGGTGGCGGAAAGTCACAAACTGTTTGAACTCAGCAGGGGCAGAGAAGACTTTGGTTTTCCATTGCTGGTGCTGTGACACAAAATGCTCCGATACGAATCTCATAAAAAGGCAGAACAGAACCTTTTCAGCCATGAAGAAGAAGAAGCAGAAGGTGTGGCGTGACGGGAGAGAGAGAGACGGCTTTAACAAATATGTCTTGAAGGCAAAAAACAGAGTGAGAATGAAACACGTCATGTACACAGAATAAATACAGCTACGACGGTCTTTTTTTCACTCCTGCCTTCCTTCTTCACTGTGTGAATAAGTTGCTAGGATATGCACTCACTCACATGCCTGTGAAAGAAGAGAGGACAATTACTGTGCTTCTACACGTGTATGCACGTACATAAAAGGTCTGCAAAAAACAACAACAACAACAACAACAACGACGACGACGACGACGACGACGACGACAACGTATGCGTGTGCAAATCGGCCAATTAGCTGGCCAGATTTTTGCGGACGCTGCTGCTCTCGACGACGACGACGTGTGCAAGTAAGACAAACGCCACGCCTCCCTCGTCCCCCCTCGTCCCCCCCCCCCTTTTTTAACCACACGAGGCTGGAGTAAAAAAAGGCAAAGCCAACAAGATTCGAATTTTACCGTCTCCTTTCTCGGAATGACGCCTGAGAGAGCGAGCAGAAGCAGAGTGCACAATTTGCTCTGACAAAATGTCAACCAGAAGGAGCAGCTTGCGTGCATGAAAGAGACGAGGAAAAGATTGTGTCAAAATTTTGCAGCTGGATGATGGGAGCAAAAGCCACCAATTGGGATTTGAAGCTGCCTTATACAAAAAAATTCCACCCTCCCCACCAAAAAAAACTAGTTCTAGGCATTATTTATCATTTTTGCTGCCTAATTACTCAAAAACCGTGGTAAAAGAAGCCTTAGGTGTTGTCTCGGACAAAAGATGCACGCCCTGAGAGTTCCCTATGTAGGCAGACTACCTCGGGGCCCCTCTACACGTCCTACGTACGTGCAGCACTGCGACTACTGTGGAGATGTTGTACACATTCATACACCTGCTGCGTTTGGAGAATTCTTTTCCATCCCAGCGCAGCAAACAAGCGAGCGCTGGGTGTCAATGATCAATCAGTTTGGATCGACAGGAGAAAGAGGTCGACGGCCTCAGACCGGCAAGAATGGGCATACACCCAAAAACTTATTATGCCTAGTCTAGACTTTTGGGACAGCAACAATAGTTGGGGCTGTGGGAGGGCAGGAAGGGGTCATAGGAAACAATGTTCCAAGGCCTTATCGAAGAGTGACGATAAAGGTCTGAGCAAAATGTGGCAGACCGCAGACCGCCGTCTGGTCTCTGCCGCTGTTGTTGTTGTTGTTGTTGTTGCTGCTGTTGTTATCGTTACTTTTGTCATTCAAATTTTCATATTTTCCAGAGCACCTCGATTCCCATTCACACACGCGCACGCTAATGATTCCGTCTGAGCCCCTCCTCGGTCATTCACCCTCCAGTTGTCGACGGTGCGTGCATGTGTGATTCCCAGACAGTCGGAGACGACGCGGCCGGCGCGACTAGGCCTAACTACGGACGGACCGACGGACGGGAGGAGGGCAATGCCTCGGGTAGGCCCACACCGACAGCAGCAGCAGAGAATATTAGGCAGCAGCACCACCACCACCACCAACTGCAGGTACGTACGTACGAACGTACGTACGTACGTACGAGCCGATGGATGATGATCTTCGTTACGTGCTAGCAATAGGCCTCAAGGCCTAATCGGCCAGGGTTGCCACGAGTGTCCTTAGGCCCAGTTTCCGACGCGTTACTCCACCGGTCATCTCGTGCCCACCACGGCTTCCAGACACTCTGACGTGTTTCAACCCTCACAGTGATCGACGTTCGCCCCCCCCCCCCCCAACCCGAACCCCGCCGGCGGAGAAAAGAGAACCCAGCCAAGGCTTCAAAAGAGGCTATTTTGCGTCGGACGAAACATTTCGGCCCAATCGTAATTATTGCCTCTTCCCTCAGCCACCCAAAAAAAGATCTCTTCTGCTTCTGTTGTGTCTCAAAACGCACCCATGCGTTACGAAAGAAAACGCATTACGCTGCTCTCTCACTTCCATTATCGTCGGAGCGCCCCAAAAACTCTGTCAGACAACGCATCACAAATCGGGCCAGAGTGGATGATCGTACATAGATCTATGCATCATTAAGTGGGGGAAAGCAGGGCTTGCTTTGCTCGTTGGCTTGAGGACTGACTGAAGCAGACATCGAGCTTGAAGCGTGTAAGACACGCTTGCCTGATCTCGTCTGTCGCCAGCTTTGACGCCAGCCAGAGTGTCTGGACCGGGCGATCATTTCTTTCTTCCTCATGATGATAAAACTCAGACATGCAGTGGAAAATTCCCCTCATTCCCCTCCTCCTCCTCCTCCCCAACCGCCAGGGAACCTCGAGGGAGGGGGAAAAAAGAGGGAGGGGGAGGGGGAGGGGGGAGGGGGGAGGGGGAGGGAGGGAAATTGGGTCTGCATGCAAGGTTTTTTTATGCTGGTTTGGTGCCAGCTTCTCGCGTGTTTGGCTCACATGGGAGAAGAGGGTGCCAAAGGCCAATATAGCTTTAACAAAGTGCTACACAAATGTTATTTGTTCCTCCGTGTAAGGGGAAGCATATGGTCACGTCATCGAACGTAGACGAAGAAAGCTTCGCAGTCCCCGCACAAAAAAGTACGTGCACGGTGGAGATCTTGGCCTCCCCCCTCCCCCTCCCCCCCCCTCATATACACACCTTCATTCAACAATGAGAAGAGCGACTTCTTCTTACTTATGGACTCATTAGGCCGTCCCTTGTGCCATCCGAGTGGAAAGTTGTCTGCTGTCGTCGGCTGTGCTCGAACACGGACCTCTGACACACGGACTTGTCACGGACTGTAGTGAATGAGAGCAGAGCTGCCAAGTAACGCCGATCTGCCAACCACCTGGCGCAAGCGGTGGCCCAATCTGCGCAAGGTGTCCGAGAACTCCTTGTCCTTGTGTCTCTCCAGCAACGTCTGCGTGAGCGCGGTCAGCAGCGCTTGTCGGAGAAAGGGTTGTGGTGTTCAAGAGGGCGTTAAATCGCAGTTGTGTGAGTGTTCACAGGGTGAGAAAAGAGGAGCCGATAAATCGAATGAAATGGATTGAGAAGAGGAAAGAAACGGAGCAATAAATTACCACTCTTGCATGTAAGTACAACGGGGGGGGGGAGGGGGAAGGAAGACACAAAGTACGAGTCTTGGTCGAGAAAGTTGGGCAGTGACAACGTCTTTCGCATGCCTTTCAGTGACTTTCACAGCCAGAAATTAGGCATTTTCGTTGATGTCAGTCAAGTCTTCCTCTCCTCAGCTTTGTGTATGGGCTCGAATCTATCATCTCGAGAACTTTTCTTCCTCTCTCTGACTGGAGTAGGTGATTTCCTGCATGAGGAAGGAGGAAGATGGAGTCACGATGCTCTCAAGAGTCAGTCTTGAGTCCTCTTCTCCTTAACAGTCGAAGCCTCAAGTCAGCCTGTGCATGAATGTGAACAGGGATGCTTATGCCAGGATGAATCAGATCGCATTTGGAGGACATCAGTTCCTCGTTGTCATCATGGCAGACAGAGAGATCAGCATCTTGACGCCCAGACGGACAGACGGACGGACAGAAAAACAGACAGACAGACAGACAAACGGACAGAGAAACAGACAGACTCGTGCGAGGAGAACGACTTGGTCAAGTGCGTGTACGACGAGGAGTGGGAGTTCTTGGCCGACTGTGTACTTGCACGCGTACATACGACTGCTGAGCACGTCAGTACGTGCGTATGCACGTGCTGAGGTGGACGACAGAGAAGAATCAGGCAGAGAAAAAGCTCCAGCATGAGCAGGCATTGGCGAGAAGAGGCAAGAAGCAAGCCCAGCCAACCTTTGCTGAAATGCAGACACACATGAGAAAGGTTTTTTGCTCCCCCGACCAATCAAGAGGAGGCAGTTGAAGAAAAAATCCCCACTCTCCTCCATTCCTCTCTCTCTCTCTCATATTTGCGAGGCTTTCTGCTCTGCGAAAGTACATTTTTTCGGCATGGGCCGGGATGGAAAGGCTTGAAAAAAAGGGGTGAAAGGGGAAGTGGAAAGGACCGGGTTTTCTTCCTCTACAGTTGTCCCTTTTGCTTCTTTGGCCCTTTATTCCCCCGCTCCAAGGGTGGTTTCGGCCTTATGAGAGCCTCCCGGGGAAACAAGAGACTCCGCCCTCAACCCTTTCAAGGCAGTTTATGAAACTTCAGCAATGAATGTGCGCAGCAGGGCCGAAGTATGAGGTGGTATCGGCGGCGGCGGCGGCGGCGGCGGCGACGGCGGCGATGGCGGCGGCGACGACGACGAAGAAGAAGAAGAAGAAGAAGAAAGAGGAGGAGGGAAAAACAGGCAGAGGAGGGCGGGAGCGTTGCAGAAAGGCTTTGCTGCTTTTGCGCGCTCGCGCGATCGCAGCATGCGCGAAATGTACATGTATGTAGCTCTCTATGGGAAAAATTGCACGGGCGTCGGCGGCAGCGTCGGCGGCAGCGTCGGCGGCATGGCGCGGACTACGCCGCCGCCGCCGCCGCCGTCCAGGAGGAGACGCCCGCCGCCCCGACCGTCGTGTAGCCAATGAGAACCAAGAGCGAGAGAGCGAATTTTTAATGCGAACAAGCTGCTCATGCAGGGTCTGTTGGCAAAAAAGTGCAAAAAGATTGCTCTGCCACGTTGCTCGGCTACAGTGGCATCCCTGTTTTTCCTCTACCTCTTCTTGCTTCAATGTGGTTTTTTTGCGCTTTAGTGAATGTGACGGAAAAAAGTGGCACTGCCAGAAGTACAGGGGAAGTCCTTGACCGAGTGACGACGGTCATTTAATTCTTTTTGCCCCTGGTCTGACCTGACCAAGGAGAACAATTTCACAGGCGGGTTGGACCCTTGGGAGGGGTTCCTCGGCCGCGACGGCCGAGGAGCTGGCCAGACTGGCCACAAAAAAGGATGAAACAGAAAGATGAAGGGATAAAAACAGGGACTTGATAAACAAACTGAGAGCGAAAGTCACGTTTTCACACAGGACTGATGACTCATCTTCCCCCTCCCCCCTTAGGACTTCATGTCATGAGTTTATTTGTCGTAAGCATAAACGAAGTTTTATCCAATATCAGCCAGACAAAGTCTCCGTGAACAAAGACAGACTCACTCGACGATCAGTAACACTTCTCGGAACATTCAAATCAGTCCCTCAGTGATGGTGAATGGAGATGAAACTGCTCTTTTCAGCGGGATTCCCGGAAAACTGATTTGTAGAAAAGAAAAAAAAATAGGAGTCGTCTTGTCATTGTTCTTAAGTATATGTGCCAGTCCTGTGCAGTGCTCAGCGCTACAGGGTGTAGCGGATGCAGCGCGCACTGAACCAGACACAGGTTCTGAGAGTTGGTTTACTCGAAACCACGTTATGAATCGTCTGTCTCAAGAGCAAAGCAAGTTTCAGCCCCAGGGACATGCGACGACGACGACGGCGACGATGACAAAAACGATGGCGCCGTCCACGCCTTCTGGGCCGCGGACCTGGACTGTTCCGGACGTTTGTTCAAAGGCCGCAGCAGTCACCGAAGATGAACAAGGGAGAAAGTTGGCGGCCAAAGCAATATAACCCCCAAAGCCTCCTCTATTATGCGATAACATTTACATTTTACGTGCAAGGTCAATGCTTTACTCCACCAGCTACATTTCGTGTACCCTGTACTCTACGCGCGTCTGGTTGAGGAAGGTGGGTACGAACGTACGCACGTACGTGCATGCCCAGACGACGACGACGACGACGACTTCGTACTACTACTGCTACTGAGGGGGCGGGCGGACGTTGTGCGTGTGGACGACCGACAAGTGTGTTCCTCTTCACCTGCGCGTATAGAATGTTCCGCACAAGAGCAGTATATTAAATAACCTGGCAACAGCAAATACTCACTCGCACAATGCTAGCCACCGTTATGCGCTGCATCGTCAATTGAGAGCCCCCCCCCCCCCCCACTACTCGTATGT
>JAAUXU010005182.1_pt1 | contig 33497 bp, 33 predicted proteins | sample 7278151 | NCBI WGS metagenome assembly JAAUXU01 (sample SAMN14350113, study PRJNA611818) | marine sediment metagenome | isolation source: surface marine sediment (1.8m) | place: French Polynesia: Moorea | collected 2018-08 | reverse complement strand
AGTGGAGGACACAGCAAGTATTGAGTACGGAAGTATTGCTCCAGCACGAAAGGCTGGAAGGCAGCTAAGTGCAGCTCGCATGAAGGTTTGGAGAGCTTGTTCAGGCACCGTGTGCTGGATGGCTGCAATGGATGAGTCGACACCACTGCTGATCCTTTCAGCTGCGATCAATCGTGAATATAAACGTGTCTTCTGTGTCTTTCTCAGTGCTTCCATGCCTGGAGAAGCACATTATCTTGACGAGTCTTGGAGTGTGACTCAAAGCCCTGTACTGTGAGGTCGAATAATACATCTATAGAATAAGACAAAGACTGTTCGTAGACATGACCACAGATATTTTTAGAAGCACGTCACCCTCATGAACAGTTTCTGCTTGGGGGGGAAAGAAGGCATTGCGGACTACGGCCTAAGTAAAATTCCGTGACCTCCGAGGTCACTAAGGCCTCGAATAACCTCAATTTTTGGCAGGTCATAGATAGCTGAAGGGCGATGGTCCTGCAAGAATCACGTTAAGAACAGAGTAAAGAGAGCCAGGACTGCCAGAAAGCAACGTTACGGAGCGGGAGTGACGACGGCCGGAGTGTCAACTGGTGAAGGAACCGGAGCGACGAAGGTGACAGAAGTGCCGTCACCTTTGACGTTACCCTCGTAGTTAATAAGTGGATGGTGCTCAACATCTCCGCACAAACGCAAAGGTTGATTTTTTTTTCTTGCGTCACGTAACTGTGGCAGCAGACAGGACCCCTAAGACGTCGGAATCAGCATGACGAGGTGCAGGTTTGAGCCCCCCCAATGCGGGTGTATCGATTTTGGAGAGTTGAGAACAGGTTGAAGTTTGCCCTGAATGCCTACGCTTGCTGCTTTTACCTACGCTAAATTTGTCACTGAAGTCAGACTTAGAAAATCAACAATTGCCTAGTGACAGCGCGACACCTGCTGACGATCGTGACTCAGTACACAGACGTCCCATTCAGCTGAATGATTATAATGTGAGCCACAAGAACTGCGTTTCTTAACATAACTGAACATATGTACACGATTGTTGTTTCCTCTGTCAGCAGAACCATGCGTCACTCAGAGTCCGACCCGACCTGGGACTTCTTCAGGAGCAACTTGGAATCTTCGTCCTCGCTCTCTTCGTCTTCGTCGCTGGGATCGTCGTCCCTCACGATGTTCTCGTCATCAAGTTCGTCGTCATCGTCGTAAGCAGAACCTTCTTCCTCCTGCGGAACAGAATCCGTTATCTCGACTGAGCAATGACATTACATATGACAGTACATATAACGAAGGGCGACAAGTCCTTGAAGACTTCTAATACTGGGCAGGGCTCAAATAGAGCAGGCTCGGTCAAAAAAAGCACAACTGCAATGTACTGTGAAAAGGCTGCTCCATAGGCTCCAAGAGCTAAATTATGCAGAGCAGTAGCAGTAGCACATAAAGTGTAAGCATCATCCGGAGGAACCGATAAGCAGGATTAAAATATCTGCCTCTATAGACTTTTCATTATCCCGTATAAAACCGCATAGCAGTTCAGGTGTCTTCTATGTGCTGGTTTCATAGGATCAAGCCAAGTATCCGGAGCCAGTACCTCAGACATAAAGAATACTTAAGGCAACTATGTAAAAGTGTGTGATATGCATGACTTACAGATTCCTCCTTCTTTTCCTGACCATCTGGAACCGAGGCCGCCATCCGGTTGATGTAGTTCTTTTCGGCCTCTTCCAGCTCAGCATCTTCATCTTCGGAAGACTCATCTTGGCTTCCGTCAGATTCGTCTTCTTGGTCTTTTTTAACCCTCTTGGCAGCTGTCAGCCTCGCCTTCTTCTTTGGCACCTCCTCATCAGCATCAAGTCCAGACCCTTCATCATCCAATTCTTCGTCCTCCTCCTCATCACTTTCATCCATGTCAGGGTCCTTGGTCTTGAACACCTCGACTGTGCCATCAGGGTGAACCGTAACTGTAGCCCCCGGTATGGTACTCAGCTCATCGGTAACCGGTCCTCGAGGAACCCGACTTGGCAAAACGTTGACAGGGCCGATGTCGTTGGGAGACACTGCAATAGTACATATTCAGCACAATACATACTTTGAAACATGCAATGTCCTGACTTACCTGTACTTGAGTGTATGGGTATGGCCATGGACGTCTCAGCCTTGATGTGCACCGACCTCAGGTTCTTCCACCCTCCAGGATAACGATCACGAAGAACCTACGTAAAAACTGGATGTGTAAGAAGGTGGGGGAAGGCATGGAATAGTAACGCCAAAAATGAACAAGGTGGACGACTCAGGAGATGGGAACTCTTCGTGAATCAATCGGAAACGGTTGTTCTCCACAGAATCTCACAATTTTCCCCGACAACTCACCTGACAAGCCTTAGTGATGTTCTCGACCAACTCGACCTTGCCCATGAGGGCGTTTCCCACCTCGACCATGGCACAGGTACCCCGGTGGCCGAGAGGTAGCATCACAGTTCTCAGGGCTTTATCAATCTCTGACCTCAGGTCCTTGGCCCGGAGGTTCGCAGGAATTGGGAATCTAGAAACAGCACAATGAATCCTCTGGGGCGGGCAACCAACTCGTCTGCTCACTTCTTCCTCCTGTAGAACGCCTTGCCGAGGAACTTGGGCAAGAGGCGGACAATCCGGTCGTCGGCGAGGATCCTGTCGAAGCGGTTGCACAGCGCAGTCTTGCTCTCGAATGTCTTGTACTCCACCTGGGGAACAATAAGAATACAGTGAGGGACCTGAAATGTTATCTCTGTCTTTATTTTTGGCACCGCAGTTGGACTTATTCGCTTTTTACATTTTTGTCGATTCTAATGCCCATTGTTGAAATGGACACTGTAAGTCCTGCAGGTTAGCATATACATAGCATAACTTTATACGAAACACTTACCTTGAGCTGTCTGAGTGGCATGACCTCACTGATAACGTCCTTACCGACGTTTCTCTCCTTCAGGAGGCTCGCGTACTTGACAGCGGTCGGTTCGTGGTCCTCCCGAATCCCCTTGACCTCGTCCCGAACCAACAGGCACGCCTCGAACGGATCAGGCAACGGGCAGTGGGGTAGAACGCTAAGAAGAGAATAGTTCTGGAGAACAGCTCAATTGCTTCATCAAGTGCATCTCTGTTCGTACATCTTGACGAGTTGCCCCGGCCCATCCTGTGGCAGCTTGACCGCAGTCACCTGAAGGCAGATCCTCTCTGACTCGAAGAGATCCTTAGATTTGGCCTTGGCAACCTTAAGCAAGGCGTCCACCACCATGGATACCTGTACAAAAACGTGATTTTAACTCAAAAGTCTGGCTGGATCACAGATTTGTCGCAGCTTCTAGACCTGACCACATTCAGAGTCTTTCAGCAAACTACAAGAAAATGCCTGAAGCTTCAAAGCTGTCCAGCTTCGTGCCATCTGTCTCTTCCTCTAAATGTAGCCTGTGTCGCGTACAAGACCGCAACTCTCATGGCTTGAGCTGTCCAGACTAGTCCCACATCAGAGACGTGTCACATCCTGCCCACGAAGCCAAACCAAGACATACCTGCTTTGGATCCATCTCCGAGCCCAGCTTGATGACATCTTTCTGCTTCTGCTTCTTCTTCTCCTTTTGCGGTTTCTTGGCGACCGATTTCATCCTGTGAAAATAGCAAGAAACATATACATGTTGTGGTGCGTCATATAGACTTTACGGGTAGCATCTTTATTTTTGTTCTCTCCACATAAATTGATCTTTGTAGTCCTACTTCAGTGAACCGTGCTGAGATTTAGAGCTTAATACACGTAGCGAGTTGACAAGACTAGTGCGAGGGACTGTAGCACCAGCTGAGCTTGGCTGATCATTGATCATCAGCAAACTCCTTCGTTTCCTTGAGATCTATTGACAAGTTGTTGAGGAGGTCAGAAAAAAGGTCAGAGTAACTGGGATGATAGACATTCCATTGACTCTGGCCTCAGTTCTGTCTCCAAATTGCATGTGCCTCTCTTAAGAGGTTTGTCTGACTAACTGAGGCAAGACTATACCAATGTTCAGTCTTGTCTGTTTTTCATTGACTTGTCTCTTCGTCATCATAACCGGGCATGATATTCCTCAAAGCCTCCTTTAGTTCCTTGTTGGCTTCGACGTCTTCCTTCTTTATGTCCTTGCGGCAGTTGGGGCACGCGCTCTCTGTCTTAAACAAACGCTTCTGGCACTCTCTGCACATGTTATGGCTACACAAGGTAGACATGGGATCCACGACCACACCCAGACACACAGGACATTTGAAGAATTCTTCAACGAGGTCCGTGAACTCGAGCTTGGAGAAGACCTCTTTAGTTAGGAGCTCATTCCAGATTTTGGTATTCACTTGGTCAGCCTTTATCAGGCTCTGGAGATTGGGATCCACTTTGTAGACGGTCTTCCTCATCTTGACTGGGCCGGACTCTTGGTCAGCCTTGCGCTTCTGCGGGGGCACGTAGTTCGGAGGATATATGCATGTGTACCCATTCGCCTCGATCAACTTCTTGCCTTCTTCAGTCCAAGGCGCAGGGCTTGGGTCGTCTCGCCTGAGCAGATACCTCCACACGCGGAACCCAGCCTTTCCCGTCTCAGGCCAGTACTTGACAACTTTGTAGAGGCCGTCATAACGACAACCCTCCGCAGGGGCGTACTTCGAGTGCTTCAGCAGCTTGCTCGTGCGTAGCACCCTGACCGGCTTGCCCCCTCTCCACTTGTCACCTGCGTCGGCGCCATCGTCCTCGTTGACGCGAGCGTGACAGTTCTTTGCCAGGGCAAGATTGTATTTCTTCAGCTCTTGGTGAAATGACTGGTGAGCCTGGCGCTTATTGCCAGAGAGATCTCTTCCACCGCTCCCCGTGTAGAAGAACTCCTCACCATTATCGACGTCATCCTCGTAGCCTCCAGAAAGCGCGATAGAGAAGGCGCCCTCGTTGGTCCTTCCATGAATGCCAGTGACTATGGGGCGATGAACTCCCTCCTCACCAGCCTGGTACCTGTAGAGCCAGGACATGCCTACCTCAATCCCCGGGATAGCCCCGAAGTGATTTCGCTTGACTTTTGTGCACTCCTTCGTCATGCCCGCCGTCGCCATGCCGGAGCCCCAGTCCCTCTTACTTTTGGATGACTTGGCCTTGGAGGACATCTTCGACTTCTTGCGGCTGTCCTTCAGCTTCGCTCCAGGTGCAACAATTTCGTTCTCGTCGTTCTTGCACTCTGGACAATACCAGTCGCCCTCGGGCACTTCCTCCAGGCCCACGCAATAAAAGTGGTAATAGTACTCGCACTCGTCGCATATGAGCTGAGCGTCGCTACGATCCTTCTTGCCGCATTTGTTGCATCCGCACTCCGTGCAGTTTCGAGCTTGACCCTTGCACTTCCGGCACTCCGGTTCCGTCAGATCGCTCGGATTGCCGTCGTAAATGTCCTCGACTTTGACGACCTCTTGTGCCCCCTGTGGCTCGGCCTCCGGTCCACGAGGTGCAACCTCAGGAGACACTTGAAGCGACTTTGCAGTTTCACAGGTCTCGTTCTTGACCGACTCCTGCAGCGGCATGGAGAATACCTTCTCCGTGATCTCGATGACTCCATTCAGCTTGACATCATAATCGAACAGCGTGTGTCCATCCTCGAGTTGTTTGCCCATGTGAAACAGTCTCTGCCTCTCACTGGGCAGTCCGGTGAGTTCCTCGATCTTGGACCTCAGCAGCGTCACCTGGGACTGCTTGGACAAGTCCCTAACCGTGTGGACGGAGCCGTTGAACCGCACCCTGACGTACATCTTCTACAGCGCGCCCACTTCTTCTGATTTAGTGTGAACGTCGCGATTTCAAGGACCAGCGGACACTGTTCAAAAAGTTGCTTCATTAACAAATCGTGATCCGGCGCCAACCACTTCTTTGGGTGGGGAAAATGTCAAAAAAAGAAAGTGCTAGATGTGTGTCTGTCTGTGTCGCCCACCACGCGCTTCAGGCTCACCAAGCGCTTCAGGCTCACCAAGCGCTTCGGGCTCGCCACGCGCTTCATCAAAAGCAGGAAATCGGCCCCGCCAAGAAACGGACACACAGACTGACACATGCACATTCGGCCCTGACGCTTTACATGATCGAGTATGGGTCTGACTTTTACCTTTCCGATTTCCCTGCGATGTTTTATGCCCGGTGCGAATTCCACACTGATTTGCACGCCATCCAAAACAAACCAACGTGTTCCAGCGTTTTCAGCTGTTGGGTCACGGCAGCGTTGCCAGATTTGTCAGAACAAGAAATGCCTAATGTAGAAAAGCCACCAACACAAGAACTGCACAACGCTGTGCAAATACTGATACGTTGTCTCTCCGAAAGTGTGTGAACAACTTGAGGTGTCTGAAAGTTGGCGGGCAAACATGGTATCTGGCAGCACTGGCTCACCTTCTTCCCGCCCCCATTGCATGCACTGAGCAGAATCCACGGAGAAGGAAGGATAGATTGGACACAACAGGTTTGTCAGGCATGCCGAGCAGCCGCGAGCGCCCCCTAGCGACGAGAGGGAGATATTAACTGTAGCCAGAAGAAACTGCGCCCAAAGCTGATCCTCGCGGATGTCAACTTGTCGTCGTGGATGGAAGACATGTGGAGCAAGGACTTGTGTTGGTCACGTCACGGCAGTGGACGAAGTACGTCACACCGGGAGGAGATCTGAAGAACCTGATAAGGAAAAATACTGTACTTAGAGAACATACTAGGCAAGATGGGTGTCAGGTACTGCTGCAGCATTAACTGCTCCAACAACAATAAGGTAAACCCTGAGCTGCACTTCTTCAAGGTTCCGGCAAATGATGGCAGAGCTAGAACCTGGGATCAAAATTCTTGGCACCAAGACTTCCTCAGCAAGCCAAAAACACATCTACATCAAAACATCCTCTTCTGTGAGAAGCACTTTGAGGAAGAACTGTACTTGCAAGAACAGTACATAGCTAGCTAGAGGATTTCCGTATTGAACAGGGGTTTCAAGAGGATGTTTTCAGTCTGCTGCAAGAGAGAGTAAAAGATAATTATGACACAAAGCAAGATGTGATTTTTGGAGTTTGGAAAGATCGAGCTGATGCCATGCAATATCGCTCAACAGTTCTTGTCATCATGGTGGCTGGGATGTGCTCACACTGGAAGGAAGCAGTTATGAAGAAAATAAGCTGATTGGAAGCCAATATGTGTAATATATAAAAGATGGCTTCCAATCAGCTCAATTTAAAATTTTTTTTATGAACATGAAGAGTTGAATACTTTTTATTTTATAACTTTTCTGCATGTGCAGTAGTTTTTCAAAGTTTATTTTATGGCCTAAGCACTATTTTCTTCATAACTTTTTCGGCTGCAATGACAGTGGCCTGAAAACTTCACCTGAGTTATATCATGAGTATGTAGATTCATGAAATGTTGTTGACTGGAATGGGTGTTGTCACCCCAAAAATCATGTCCATAAACTGGCCATTCCATGGAGCTGTGCTTCTGGGAAAATGCAGTGCCTGCTCACAAGCTTATGACAATTACGACAATTGCCCTCTGTTATCAGTAGAGCCTGAAAAGTGGGAACAATATGCAGTGGGGGTGCTGGTGGAGGGAGATGCTACCAGTGCTTTTGCAACACCACTGTCATTGCAAGATGAGTCATTGCTGATGGATTTCTCAGGCTTTTGCTTCTGCCGCCTCCTCTTGCTTCACAAGGGAGTTGTGATGCATGCACACAAGGAAGAACCCTTTGCAGTGCTGAAAAAAAGTCAAGGAGGCAAAAAACTGTCCGACCTCTGTCTGCATATGAAAAAATATCCCAAGTTCAACCTCTATAAATGTACAGATGAGTTTGTGTCATACATCAGAAAGCTAATGTAAGCCGAGTTTTCAAAGTACATTGATTGTCATGGTATATGTAATACAGCTGCTATAACTGCCATGAAATACAGAGGGAATATTGCTATATGTCAGCTCCATGTGACCCGATTTGCTGTGTTTGTGACCCGCACCATGATTGCGCATTTTGTGGAAGATGAAGAACAGCTATGTCAAGGCTTCACGCAAAGGTCGAATGAGGTGTTGGGAGCTTTCAAGACTGATGCATTGTTGACTTGTCACATATTGGATGGATGAAAGGCATTGAGTGTGTTCAAAAATCTTGATATATGTTTAGTTTCACATCAATGCATGTTTTGTATTTTGCACAGCACAGTACCCTTTGGATAACTAACGCATCCTCTGACGCAGTGTAAGTGTGTTCAGTTTGCATTCATAAGTACGATTTATGTCAATTTTAACAATGTCAAGCAGTGTTCAGGAACGAAACCTTCCATCATCCAAGGAATCCGTACATAACTTTGTACTTTCACCCTCCCGTCGCCAGGGGGTGGTCGGGGCTGCTCGGCACGCCCGACTGGCCCGTTGTGTCCACTCTATCCTTCCTTCTCACTGCAGAATCTGCTCAGTGTTGTACGCAGGGCTGGGTCGAGCCGGTTTCTTCGATTCAACTTTTCAGCTTCGAGCCTGTCAGTGCCTCTCAGGGCTACCGAGGGTGGGAGGGTGGAGGCCCTAGGACGACATCAGGCCAGGGACACGCCAAATGACGAGGAAAGTTAAGCTGTGTGTTAAGCATGGCAAAGTATGGATGTAACCGGATCAGATCTGATCCAGTTCTCATCTCAAATCAAGTCGATTCAGTCAAAAAAGGTCTATTTGATGCATTTCCATCACCTCAATGTCATTGGTTTCCACTTAAAATACATCGCTTACAAGATCAATTTGGTCCACACACCAGACAATGAATTAATCGTCACCTTCATTCTATGGGCACAGAGAACACATCAAGTATACATGATCACTGTTGTCCGCCATCCAGCCAGGGAACTGTCACCAAAGGCATTTTGTCACCTTGATTGAATAAGGTATACAGAGTAAATAGGGTGTGTGAGATAAACAGAGTGTGACTTGTGCATGCGATTTATCTTTAGTGAGAAGTGTCTACTTGGAGCAGCCTGAAAGACATGGATAGCGTTCTTGACATGGTCGTTGACTAATGTGTGAATCTATGAAATTCAACAGTTACTTGTGTGCCCTTTAGGTAAATTCATCGACCTAAGACACTGCCACAAGTTTCAGCACCGACAAATGTTTTGAGGTTCTTCAGGGGGTTCGTCATAAGCACATTCTTAAGCTGAAGAAGAAGCAGGACTCAATTTGCAAACATGAGGACAAAATTGAAATTTTTCTTATGTCTCCTTTTTCCCCCGGAAGTTCCTCTTCACTATGGGCCGCCTGCAGTTCACAGGCCCGTGGGAGGAGAAGTTCCGTGTTCTCATCAAATCCCTGTCGTTGTCACCAGGTCTACACTATTGGTTCATTAGTCTTCCATCAGGTTTGCACTGCTTTTGGGTGACTGAATGCCCATTTTTGCTCACCGTAACTAAGTGCAGGTCTGAAATGAGGTTACGGCCTGGCACCAGGATTTCATGGGTGTTGTGGCCTCTGTACTGGGTGGATGTTTCGTCTTCACCTGAAAGTGCGCCCAGTAGAGACCACCGAGGGTGATGGATCCCATCACATGAGTCCAAAGTGGCACTTTCTGTTACGCAGCCCCACCCACCCACCCATGCACCACAATTGTGGCCCAAAGTGGCACCTCTTTGGTATGCTGGGCGGCCCAGGGTGGCGCCTCGTTGATACGCCGGGTGCCCCCCTTACGGCAATTGCGGCCCAGGGTGGCGCCTCGTTGATACCCCGGGCGGTCTTCTCCCCGCAAGCCTCACACAAGTGGGCACGGGTCTCTATGGCGAGAGTGTTGCTGGATACAAAAGCGCCGAAGGTCCGCGGGGGACGTCCGGAGTGGCCCTATCTCAAATTCGTCGGGGTCCACCTCATCTCAGCTTTGTGCTTGGCATCAATGTAAGACCTTAATTTAGCTGTGTTTAGTAGTGATGTCTGATGTCAGACTTGACTTATTTACAACATTCCCTGGGAGACAAGACAACTCCATGCCAAATTTGGTCCAATTCCATTCAGCAGTTTGACTGTCAATAGACAACACAGATTTTCTAAAAAGACATTTTTTGAAAACCACAGAACTTTGCAGCTGAGTCTCCTTCACATAAAGTCCGGCATAAAAGGTGTGCAATTCTGTGGTCTGGATCATTAGGACGCTTATGACTCAGATGATATCATCACTGATATGTTCACATATTCAGGTCAAACTGCTCAATTAAGGTTGCATATTGAGGAGAAAAAATGAAATTACTGTTTTGGGGGCAAAAGGAGGCGCCAAGACGAAAAATTGTGTATAAACAAAGTTACTCAACGCCTCAGAATGGGAGAGGGATGAGGTCAGATCTGACCGTAGGGGTCATTTGTGGTTGCTGATTGAGCTTAAAGACATTTCAAGAAGAAATAATGTGTCGATTTACTAGAAAAAAAATTCTGATCTCCATTTCTAGAGTCTTCAAGTACTAAACAAAATGTCTTTAGTATGTTAATCAATAATTTTTTTTGTTATCTTCCCTGGGCCAATTTCCATGCCTTCAAAAGGCCTCTGGGCCCCCTGGGCAAAGAAGGGCCATGTTCCCAAAGAAAACATGATCCTAGGGGACTGACGGTGCTAGGAGCTCAAGTTGCACCAGATGAGCTGCAGAGACCTAGAATCAGGCTCCAAACAAATAAAATCGCTCACCTCAGTGGGACATATTCAGCCTGATTGATAAGATCTTCCATCTGTCCTGTTCGTGTGTCTGTGTGAGAATTCCCTTAGTTGCCGATCCGAGTAGATTGTGCTTAACCAAAGTTGTGAATTGTTAATGCACTTTACACGTCTCCAAAAAACATTCTTACAATCAGTATATGAGACAAGCGAGGACCCGACCAAAGTCTCTAAGGTTGTGTAAGCTTTCGCATGCTAAAGATTTTTGCTGTGTTGCAGAGGAGGAAGCAACGATCGGGTCGAGATCGTCTGCTGAGACGATCGTCAGCTCGTCTAAGTTGTGCTTGCCATAGAGAACCGCCACAGGTGAGACCTCCATTCATGTGCTGTTGAGGTGGAACGTAAAGATGTGATTCTTGGGCACAATGATGAGCACCGAGGTTCAATGCGGAGGCGCCCATTTGGTTGCTCAAAAAGAGGCCAACTGGAGAGGGAGGATGGAAATTTGGCCTTTTCAGTTCTAAGGTTACAGAGAACAAGGGGTGACACTTGGACATGAACACAACCGAAACAACACACTTGGCTCACGAAGCCAATGGGCAAAGACGCTGGCTGCATCGCAACTCCCCCGGGTCACCACAGAACTGAGCAACCTCTCATCCCAAACGTGGTTCTTGCGAGCTTGAGGGTCATCAAAAGCTGTCACATCCAAAAGCATCGTTGCTTATTTTGTTAGGAGCCTCCTTCTCACATTTTCTGACCACCTCAACATGGAGGTCCAGTTTTCAGTTTCCTTGGTCACCTTCAAAAGACCCAGGCTGACCTTCAAGGTCAACTTAGAGTAATGTGAAATGCGTCATTCAGATACTCAGACTCAATATTGAACACACACATCCAATGTTTTGAGTGCCCATTCTGGTGCTACAGTACTCAAAAGTTAGCAAGGTGGAAAGGGAGGCCTGAAATTTAGCTTTCTGAGGATAAAGAGTGATGATTTGTGTGCTTCCAAGCAAGAGTGCCACACCCACGCATATGTGGGCAGAGGCTGGGAGGTTCGGGTCAACACGACGCTCCGTGGATGCAGTGATCTTTCGCATGGTATGAGAGACGAGCTTACTGCACACATGCTGTAGGCCTCACATGGGCCTCATAACCCCGTCACACTCGGTGTGACATGGACAGAGCACACAGTGAATGCGGAGAAATGAGAACATGACGTGGGGACTTTGCTGTCGCAGGAACGTTACTAACGTGTCACGTACTCTACTCCTATCATCAAATTAATTTGCTCTGCCTTAAATCTGCCGGATGTCCTAAGAGACCTAGATTAAAGTTTACAGCTGTTGTCATATTAGTCTCAATGATGTGTACAAATGGTAATTCTACTTTGCCTTCTGTTATATGCGGAGGTGAGATAAATCGAGATGTGACACACCAAAATGACTGGTTTGAGCATTGCACTGAAGTGGAGAACAGGACTTTGAAGGCAACCCTTAGTTTGGGAACAATCTCGCAAGTCACATCATCAACTGAAGCTGGCCAAAGCTTGGTTCTCTGCGCACTCTTCAGCCCCATCGACAGCTGTGTAGACGAGGTCGTCCTCGACGAGAAGAACATCAACTCGGTGGGGCTGCAGACGTGGCGCAAGAGCCAAGAGACGCAGCTGTTGGGCGCAATGAGAGCGGTTCTGTCTACAGCGAAGGTGACAACGGTCAACTTATTCTATAACTTTGCTATATTGTTTGAAGAAGGCGCTGGACTCGCACCAAGATGTAGCATTGGCCACTTCGACTTTCAGGAACGCGGACACACCAACCCAGTGGTAGAGACAGTGCAGTGGCGATCATGGCAAATCTGACCCCGGAGAAGAGCCACGACAAAGCCTGGGACGACTGCACGGCCGTCGGCTTCAAGTCCACTCCGCTCCCCACCGAGCACACCAGAGGGATAGTGATCACAGCCACGTCTCCAATAGCAGGAAGGAGGAGAAGAGGGACTCCGTGCTGGGGACGTAGGGGAAGTTTGTGAAGGACGCCGCAACTGAGCTCGGCCTCGAGGGCCCTCACCTGAACACCGGGCACTGCATTCACAGGTAACCCGCCAACGGGGCACCAAACCAAGGGGCGACGACAGTGGACCGCTAAAGGCACTTTGACATGGTGCAGAAGGGGGCGGCGCTCAACTACACCACCGAAAGCAAGGACCACCAGAGAAAGATGACGAAGATCGCGGCTGGTGGATGTGACACTGTCACTGCCTCTGTAGCCATCACTGCGTCCCAAGGTCAAGCTCAAACGACTGAGAGCACTCAGCAAGTTTCAAGCCTGCACCGGGTGTCACACGCTGTCCAGGCGACCAGGAACAGCACCGCTGGATCGCCCAAGGGGATGTTCACCTCCAGCTTCCTCATGAGGCCTTTCAAATTTCATTATGAATGTTTCGTGATTGATTTCGGCTCCAATGACGTCTAAGCCAATAAAGTACCTGAGATACAAAAAAGTAGCTAGGGTCCAATCACATAGCCAGGACAAAGTAGGTAGAATCCAATAAAGTAGGTAGAATAAAGGCGCTAGGATAGAGCAGCTAGAGTAAAGAAGCTAGAGCCCAAGAAAAAAGTTAGGATCCATTTATATAGCTAGGGCCCAAGAAAGTGGCTAGGATCCACTAAAGCGATGTTCGACGCCGAGAAAGTGGAAATTGCCTGATCTGTCCTGACTATTCTGATACTTTTGAAGCAGAAAGATGCCGTTAGGGCACTGTTGTGTCGTCATCCGCCTTTCCCTAAAGTCGTTTGTTTGGACGAGGCCACCGCCAAGATGACTTCGGATATCGACCAATGGCGACAGAGTACTCAGGTCTGGCTCAGCCACCTTGACGACGCTGACCATCACGTACAGAATGGAGCCCATCCTGGACTCTGACTGGGTCCTGGTCGGCGATCAACTTGTCGGGACTGGCGAACCCAAAGCACTTATCAGAGGTCACGCTTCAGCGGTCGCTCGAGAGGGTGAGGACGCCTCAAGCATTGAACGCAGCGGCCTGTTCGAAGTTAGGTCGAGGTTGCCCTCGGAAGCCATGTCAATCAAGCCTCTTTTGCGTGATGCTTTAGCAGAACCAGTGCAACAAACGACTCCTCCGTCTTTCTCTCTCGGCTGGATCCTGCCAGGGTTCTACAAAGTCGGGCCGAGAAGCTTCAATCGCGCTGTTCCCCAGATTAAACCCAAGAAGGCCCCCAAATATCATATTTTTTCTCGTGCTCGATTCCGGGAAGTCGTAGTTCGCCGTCCCACTCGCTTTCTTTCGACCAGAGCTTCACGCTGTTCTCCCTGATCGCCTCGGCTCTCAAAGTTGAGACGCAGCGACCGCAGCGACTCCGCAACCCAGGGAGCAAGAGCTGCCCCAGGCTACAGCTGCCAGTGCTAGCCTAGGGTAGACAAGAAAGGAAGTGGGAGTTCGGTTAGCTCAAACCTCGAGGCGTCTGGGGACGGCCTTCAATTCCGACGTAAAACGCGGCCTTGCTCGGTCCTCCCATGGACTGCCTCCAGCTCAAGTGGGACCGCAGCTCCACCCTCAGCCGCCAGGTCGCCCTCTTCCGGGAGGGGTCCGCCTTCACGGATGTGAGACTCATGTGCGGAGGCGGCGTCCTGGAAGCCCACCGTTGGATGTTGGCCTGGAGCTCGCCCAGGCTCTCCGACCTAATCCGGGCGTCCCCGCAATGCTGTCGGCAGTGCGACACAGTCACCTTGGTGCTGGCGGACACCGACCGCCAAACCGTGCAACATTTCCTGAACCTCCTCTATGCGGGCAAGACCGTCCTACAGGGAGAGAGCGAGCGAGAGGAGCTGAAAGGCTTAGCCAGGCAGTTAGAAATAGGCTTTCTTCAAGAGCTCTTCGCCAAGCTCGAGGTACCCAGCAAGAGGACGTCGACCGGCGAAGAAGACGAGGAATTGTCTCCCGCCGCAAAGAGGGCCAAGAACACCATCGACGACATCGACTGCTGGCGCTGCACCAGAGACTTTGCCTCTCAGTCAGAGCTGATCAATCATTTGGTCACCTGCGAAGACAGCAGCAACCTCGAGATCACATGTGTCACTACCGAGAGTCAGCAGGACTACGGGTCCATCGAAGTCAAACAAGAACCATTGGAGGAGGATGAGTCAGCAGCCGAGCTGGAAGTGTGTGCCTACTGCAACTGCGCTTATTCATCCAGGGACATGATGCTGCGCCATCAGTGTCGCACTCACTTTAGAAGGCATCTCAGCAAAGAGGTCGGACACCTGCCAGCCTGTCCGTTCTGTGGCAAGCTTGACGAGAACCCAGACGAGTTGCTTATCCACGTCGGGCTCGAGCATGGTAGGCTAAAGAAGATTGTCTCCCTATGCAAAGAGTCCGCCGACGACCTAAGCTGCACGCACTGTCAGCAAGTCTATCTCGATAGCTCCTCTTTCATAGACCACCTGGCTTCCACGCACTACTTACCCGAGCTGAAAAAAATGTTCCCGGAGCAGTCAACCTGTCCTACCTGTGGTGTACTCATTTGCAGCCGGTCAAGATTCCTTGGTCATATGGTCCATAAGCACTTCGCTCTCTTTAAAGTTGTGCCGGCCTCCATATCAGAACAGTTGTTAAGGTTGATGTCCTCGGAGTCTGTGGACGAAGGCGTCGAGAACAGCGACTCCGATATCCTCTTGAAAGACGCTGGGGCGACATCCGTGCCTGAGGCTCACATGGACTCCATTGACTTTGACGACGCAACCAACCCAAATCTCATTTGCCCGCTGTGCGAAGCCGTGTTTGAGACTGAGGAGCAGCTCAAGAATGACTTGGCCAGCCACTACGTGGCCAGTTTGGCGAGGATATTTGGCTCCAATCTGGAATGCTGCCCCTTCTGCAAAAGCAAACATTCGGATGACTCGGAGACGCTGACCCACATCGCAGTCGCTCACAACCAGCTGGAGAGGGTCCTGCCACTGGTGGTCAAGAAGATGCTGCGAGGCACCAACCTCTTTCCTGCTCGGGAACGAGCCGTCGAAGAAGATCCGGAAGTTGAAAATGACCCACCGGTCCCAGAACCTGAACCTCGAGTAGAACAACCTCCAGCGGACGCGACCCCGATTCCTGAGAAGACTAAGCCTGAGACGTCAGCTTCACCCTTAGACGGCCAGCAATCCCTTCGAGCCCGAAAGATGCTGTCCGACGACTGTCGATGCCTCATTTGCGGGGTCAGGGTCAAGTACGTGGAGCGTCATGTGTCGGACACCCACATCAGGAACGAGTTGGAGCCTTTTGTGGACGCCGAGAAAAGTCAATGCAAGATCTGTCAGACAGTCTTGGCTGACGCCAGGAGCACCAGGACTCACGTGGCAAGAATGCACGGCTTCTTGGACCAACTGATCGAAAAGATCAGAGGCGAGAAGCAGCCAAGTGTAGCTCCAGCAGAGAAAGTTGAAAACAAGAAAGTTGAAAGCAAGAAGCCAAAAATCGCCTCTGCGTCGTCATCGGCTAACCAGACGAAGCCTCAATCATGCCCGCAGATGCCTCTGAAGATGATGACCAACAATACCTCGTTCGGCCAGGTGCGCTGTCCAATGCCGGAATGCCAGGGTTTGAGCAGACGCTTCAACACTTGGACCAGATGGAAACAGCATCTCTACACTCACGTCAAGGATCAGATGGGGGCGCTGCTGCCCACAGTGGAGAAGAACTGCACGCTCTGCTCACGTTCTTTTAACTCGCGGAAGGAGACCCTCTTCCACATAGCACTAGTCCACAATCGCGTGTTCTCCTCGCTCCCCCATGACCTGGTTGCCGACCTGAGAGCCCGCGGCATGACCACAGACCCCAATCGCCGGACGTACACTTGTCCAGCATGTACTGAGGAATTTCAAGTAGTAGGAACCTTCGCACTAAAAGCCCACCTCTTCAGCGAACACTGCGCCAGCCAGATGAGGTCTAGTCTGTCCTCGAGGCTGGGCAACGTTTGCTGCTACTGTGCCGAGGCAGCCTCGGACGTCAACTCCAACCTGAGACATGTAGCACTGGTGCATAACAAATTCGCAGATTTCTTACCGGGGGAAGTCATCGAGAGTCTCGAAGAGATGGGAGTATTTTCGTCAGGTAGCGTCCAGACCACGCGAGATCAAGGTTCTGGTGCAAACCCCAAAGGACCGGGGAAAAACAAAGAAACGGGAGCGAAGCCGACGCCCCCTCCCAAACCGTCGGGACAGCCTTCGGAAGGCTCTGGTGGCCGACGCTGGAGAGGCAAAATGCGCCAGGGTATGGACTACTCGTATAGGTACATGGGTCGCCCAGTGCTAGAGTGTCCTCTTTGTGGACGCGCAGACTTCCCCAACAGGTTGTACGTCAAGCGCCACCTCCTCTCCGCACACTTCTCCCAACCCTTTAAGGACCGCTATGGCGGTCACGGAAAACTGTGCCCCTTTTGTCATACCATCCAGTCAAACCAGCAGGATAACTTGCGCCACATTGCTGCAATGCACAAGAAGCTGACCACTGTGATGCCGAAGGCGTTGGTGACAAAGCTGGAGGAAAACAACATCGTGCCCCAGGGATCACCCTATCTTGAGCAGGAAGAAGAGTTCGTGGAAAACAGTGAAGACCAAGGCGGACTCTTGAACGGAAGAATTGAGCAGATGAACAGTGATGCTTCCGCACAACCGTTATTAGCATCTCTGCTGAAGTCCGGGGCACACGGGGACCAAGCCGGGTCGATGACTGTTGGCGGTGGTCCTGAGAAGGATGACTTGATCAAGTGCTTCATCTGTGTGGATGAGATCCGGAAGGACACCTGTCTGGAACACCTGACGGGGCACTTTTCAGAAGAGCTAAGGGAGTGTTTCGAGAACGACATCGCGCTGAATAGTTGCTCCCTGTGTAACACGGAGTTTTCAGGAGAGCAAGAGGCCCTCCTGCACTTCGGAATCAGTCACGGGAAAGTCAGGGACTTCCTCAGCTCTGCCGATCTCGCCCACATGGAGGCCGAGAAGTGGATGCCCGAAGGATGGCTCGAGGAACGACTGGAGAAGGATGATGAACCAAATGGCTTGATTGACGCGAGCATGGTCGAAGTAGAGATGGATGTGGACGACGAAACATTGAGTCAAGATCAGGTGAGCTTTGCATTGGCGGCATACTTGGAGGGAGAAGAAGAAAACGTTGGGGTTGGACCCGAGGTATGTACCAATGAACGATCCTCTGAATCCCGGGCTAATAACGTTTTATCTTGTCCTCGATGTCCCTGCACCTTCAGGTCCAAGTTCGAGCGCGGCAGCCACTTGGTGACAAAACACTTCGCTAACTGTCTCCCAGGTGAATTGGCCGATCGATTGGACAGTTGCTGCTGCCCAATCTGCGAGCAGCAGCAAGAAAATCAAAATTGCTTACTCACGCATTACTTCATCACCCACTCTAAGTTCGAGGTCCTCAGTGACTTAACGGGAGAGGATAGGGAGTGCCTGTCCATGATAGCGAGTCAGAAGGACAAGGGGGATCAGGGGCAGTCTGCAGAGCAGAAAAGAAGGCCTCTGAGAGACAGGAAGCTCACTGCCTTGCCCGAGTGCAGGAACCAACTGTACAAGCGAATGTCTTCTATGCTAAAGCGAGATTATCCAACAACCGATAAGAAATGTCCTCATTGTGAACATAATAGCGAAACCACTGAAAAGGCACTGAAGCATCTGGCATTCCAGCATTACCGATGCTTTGACTACTTGAACAAGCGGGAGCAGCAGAGATTGCTGTCGACGATGCAGCCTGTCTGGAAGGTCCAGTCTGGTGATGAAGACGGGGTCGCCTTTAAATGCACACTTTGTCCACTGAAGACTTCATCGCACCACGAGATGAAAGAACACTTAGTCGCTCATGTGTATGAAGAGCTCAAGGAGCGGCATGGCGACTACTCTGGAAAAGACGGCACCCATTGCTGCTACAAATGCGACAAGACCTTTAAGAGCTCCTTGGACAAGGTCTTTCACATCGGATCCTTTCACGGCAAAGCCTCCAAATACTTGGACATGCCCTCGAGGCGACTTTTCCTGTCGTGCTTCTCCGTGCAGTTGGACGGCGTTGCCAACCTGAACAAAATCTTTGGGGACTCTGCCTACGTCAACATGGGCAATGAGAAAGCAGTGGGACAGAGTCAGCATTCTTTGAACCACGACAAGGATGCTATGAGGACTTAGAGTTGGTTCTTTTTCCGACTTTCTTGCACGCACTTGGTCTTTTAATACTGCAAAGCAATGATAGTGTGACTTATGACTTGTGACTGTGGGAACCACGAATGGTGTCATGTCCAGACGTTTAATATACTAACAGATTGTACGTTACCCTTGTTACAAGAACAATCACGGCTTCCACAACTGAAGCAAACTTATATTCACTGAGTGTGCAGATAAGATTCTGGTGAGGGTGGTAGCAAATTCCGATGACCTCCTTCTCGTGGATCTGCAATACATTCTGTGTTGAAGCACTTCTCAGAAGTCAATGAGTTTCTCTAACAGTTTCTTCGTCAGGGTCCTCTCAAGCTCTCTCGAGGCTGCCGAGAAACAGTAGAGGACAAAGTCTTCTCTCTCTTCAAGGAGAGATGTAGCGGGGCAATGAAATCTCCGAAGCTGAAGGCATTATGATGTACAGAGGAAAAAGAAGTCTCAACTGTCCTGTCCCGCCATGTTGGTGACTGCGACCATGTTGGTCCTGTTGCACACGACGGTGTGGTCGGGGTTCTTTGCCAATAGGTGCACACTGTTGACGTGGATGTCACCACCCGCCGTGGAACTTCCCAAGGACTTGAATGTGATGATGCACTCATTGGCCATCGCGTTCCATATTTCTACTGTGCCATCAGAAGAACCTCAACAAGCCAGAAACACAGCATAGAGTGGACAGAGGATATGCCAAAGCATCACTGAATATACAAGCATAAAAAACTTTGCATAGAAATCTCCTGTCCCGAAGTGATGTTTGAATCTTTAGTTAACTGCAGTAGTCTACATCCCCCTCCCCCGGAGATAAAGTAACGATAACGTGGCGCTATAAGTGATGTAATTCTGACAAGTAAACACAATTGAGTGGGCTTCTTCAGCGCTTCTTTTATTCAATACTTACAATATCACATATCCTGTGACATCTGATGGAAATGCAAACTTCCATCAAAAGTGACTTTTCAAGCTTACCCAGAGTGAGAAGCCAGTGAAAGTTGCTAAACTTGTTCACAGCACCTGTCTCAACATGGCAAAGCTTTGACATGAATGGTGTCACAACAGATAACGATTCTTTCTGATGATGCCCCTCACTTTCTCCTCATAGAAGCCCAACATGCTTTCAAAGGCTTCTGCTCCCGTTCTCACCAATTCCTGCATGACTTGTGATACTTCTCCGTTGTTCAAAACAGTTTGGACCAAGTCTTGGGATAAAGTCTGTCGCATCTCTACTGCCTCCCTCAATAAAAGCGCCCTGACAAATGCAGTCACAAACTCTTCACGCCAAAAGTTGTCCTCGCCCAGTCCTTTGGGAAAGGGGCACCCATAATGATCCTGGTTGGCCTGGTGATGGAGTCTGCGGGTTAAAAGGATGAGACACAAAATTTAAGTTTTAGCTACTTTGCTGCTGTGTCTTCATGAGTAGCAAGAAGTGTAGAGATGCTTACTTTAGCAACGTGTATTTGCAACAGAGAGGTTAAGGAGGTCAAGCTGGGCAATAGGGTCAGAAAGGAGGAAAAATTCTCTGAACGCAATATGATAAAATTTGATAAAACAATTGCCCAGTACCAAGGCCACGACATCTGAGTTGCTACTGTAAAGGGAAGAAAGTCATGGTCTCCTACCTGTGGGCAAAGCCCTGTCTGCTCATTCGAACGGCCTCCGTCACCTTGTGACACACAAGGCACTCAAAATGCTCCAACAAGTTGCCCTTGGCTGCGGCATCCCTGTCAGAAACACCCCATGGTCGTTGGTTCACGTGCTTCCTCAGGTTGGGATTGGCAATGACCTTGCCGGAACCACTGAACTGGTGCTTGTGGCGCAAGTGAAGCTTGTACCTCACGTCGTTGGCATTAAGGTCATGCAAGTGCCTGCAGGCAAAGATTGTGCAGACATTTTTTAGAAGACTGATTCAGGAGTTATATATCAATATATTGTGCGTATGTCAGTGTAATATTAATTATAAATTACCTGGCTAGGTCTTGTGTTGAATAGAAGTCTTGTACTAGAATGGCTGAATCATTTTGAGGAAGAAAATCATCCTTCACGTTAGGAGCACCGTAGTAAATAGGGATGGTTCCAACCTTCAGTGAGTCCCAGAGCTTTTCAGTCACATAATCTTGGCAGACGGCATTTTCGATGGCCAGAACAAACTTGTACCTGCAAGCACGAGCGAGTCTCAAGCAATTCCATGCATATGTGACATTAGGCTCACTTAGGAGCAGTCAGGAAGTGCATGATGCAATGCAGCAGCCACCACCAATGTACAGTTTAGAGCAATTTTCTACTCATGCTTCGTGAATGATGGAAGACAATGTTCTGTGAGATCCACATCAAATTATGGTGTGTTCCTCGTTACACAATGCATGGTTGTGAGGAGGATTTGGAGCAGTTCAAGTGTTACCGTTGATAATTGGGTCCTTCAACCTTCACTGTTTGTTACTCTTGGACTGATTTCTGTACCGACTCCAGGTCTGAGTGCACAATTTCATGTGGAACTCCCAGTATCAGATTTACTTTCCGATCAGAGCTAGTCTGTCCTCGGGTGTCTCGATCCTGGCAGTTTTATTGTTCAGGCAGGTCCCGTAGGAGTCGATGTCGATGAACCTGGATAAGTTCGTGACAAAGGCATCCCTCTGGGTCGGATTGTCACAGCTTGACTGCAAATATATCACCGGGGAAAGCTTCTCCTCCTGCTGGAGTCGACTCTTCTCTTCCACCTTAACCATAAACCTGTCGAAGATAAGAGAAACAAAACTGGAGAATCATGATGCCCATCTTCAGGTATCTTTGGACGCAATCATGGGCTATGCCAGACTAAGTTAGGCTGGCGACCTTTGAGGCATTCAGTCCAGACCTTACCTAGTGTCCACAATGGCTTCCAAATTCTCCAGATACTGGGTTGCCAGAGGAAGATCACTCTCTGCTCTGAATGTAGCCGTGTAGTTGAACAGAGCCAGAACAGGCTCGAAGTTGAACAGCATGTTGTTTTTAGGACTCTCCTCATGCAACAGGGCCCAATCTTCATCTAAGAAGGGGGGAAAGACTGTACTGAAGAACCTCGTTCGTAGGCCACCTTTTGTTTGCAACTTAGAGTTGGAAACGGGAGCTCACTCACCATAGAAAGTGAAGCCTATAAAGAGTGCATGAGTATAGGTAAGTTTCTTCTTTTTCTTACCTTTTCCCCTGAACGGAGGTAGGTCAGTCTCCATGAAGTCACTGCCATAGAAGAAGGTGGCCTTGGTCATAGGATGGTCGAGGAGGTCCCTGTTCTTCGTCATGATGCAAGAGCCGAGACCGCTGCATTCCCTAAGTCTATAAAGGTGAGTGAACATAAGACAGATGCATTATTCAGGCTCCACTTCTTAACTGAACCTCTCAGACGCCACTGCAGATGGGGTCCACCAAAGGAGAATGGGTGTCTCCAGACGAGATTCCTTCAAACTACCGTTTCTCAGCAGTTCCAGCTCTTGCTTAAGGTGTTCGGACCAAGATGTGCGAGCATCAGAATCGTCTGAAATGAAGAAGCTCATGACCTCAATGAAAAAACGGCATAATTCTTCGAAAACCTTTCATGATGACTTCATAAAACCGAGCTCCCAACATTGCTAGGAAGACGGGGAGTCCAACCAAAGCAATGGCCCGGACCCTCCATTCCATGAGCCGCAACACTGTCATAGTGATTGCCACTGAAATGAAAAGAGACTTTGGTACAATCCCGGTGGAACAGAATCTAGTCCTAGCACTGACGCACATGACCAGGCTTAGAAATCACTTGTCCCAAGAAAGCGCTTCAGTGAATGATCTCTGCAGCCATGCGGAGGGAGAGGAGGAGAGACTGGCAGTGCTGGACTTCCTTCATGAGTGAGAATTCAGTCACTGGTCAAAGTCACGCACCACTTTTCAGTCATCACAGAGATTTGAGTCACTTGAAGCTTGCACCCTTTATCAAGGAGCTTGGAAATCAACTTTGGCACGTCTACTTGGGCTAAAACAGGTGAAGAGTTGCAATCCTGACGTACCTCTGAATTATGCTCAGGTAGAGCATGGACACTTGCTAGAAAGCTCCAGGAAAGCTCAGCAATTGTCATTATTTCAACCATACTCAAGACTTCTTGTTTTTGTTTTTCCAAAGCCTTCCCTAACAAAAATATAGCCTGAAGATTTGCTCCAGACATCACGCAACCTGTCTCAGGCGAAGAGCAAGCTGAGTTTAAGTATAATATTTTTATGTGTACCATAAGAATAGAACAAAGTTTGATAACAGTAACAACACTGTCGAATGACGATGAAAGTCACAAAGATAGAGGTCCTCAGGCATCATCGGCTGCTCACATCCCGGAGAATGATTCTCCTGCTAACTCTCGGGGTTTGGGGTAACTTTCTGGCGGCCGAACGTTCTTCTGGCACACCACTGGAGCAGGCGATGCCGAGGATGCCCCCCCCCCCCCCGGTACATCTTCCTGAGGCTGCCAGGAATAGCGACTGCCTGACAATGTTTTACAACACAGGTCGAGCCAACTTCAAGCGTGCAGCCCGTGGATGTCCACGTCCACCAAGATGCTTCAACGTCTTGCCTGGCCATTGCTCAATGTCGAAAGACATCAGCGTTGCTCTCCGGATGGAGCAGCCGCGAGTGAAAGAAGTTCCTCACCCTGGTCTATCGTCATGAGAGTCTTAGACTCCGGTCACATCAGTGTCCTGTGACAGGAAATACATGTCCCACTGCATGTGGACGCACACTCTGAACATGAAATAAACCTTTTTAGAAGTGTACAATCTTTCATACTTTATATGCGCGCTTAGTATCTGTTAAAAGTAAGACGAGGCGCTGGAAATATGAATGAGTTGTACATACAGGTCAAGTGACACAATATCTACTGCAGACACTGTAGAGAGCAAGTTGGAACGCGGCGCGTTCGACCGGCAGACCTTGACTTCTGTACAAAGCACAAATGCCAAGAAGGGTAGGAAACAGGTGCGACGAGGCCGCCTCCTCAATCCCGCTGCGACTCTCGAGGAAGCAGGTAACAGGACACTCCGTTGTAGCGATCGTCGCTACCCTTGTCGTCATCACCTGGCTCGAGACGCACGAGAACTGGGCCGACTTCAAAGTCTACCCGTTGTTCCGGTGGCAGCTCTCGTCTCTCTGACAGTCAACAAGGTGCGTTCAAAACAAACACGTTGCACATGTAACAGAACTGAGTCAGGACGATGCTGTTGAGGAGACATTGCTTGCATCATCCGTCTGACTGCGCCTGTCAGAAGGAACTTACTGGCAAAGGTTGGTCACTGCAGCCTCGTGGACACTTCCAGTCCGATTTCGTAGGCCTTCGTAGGCCGACAGAGGGCGGGTCAGCAGAGCGATCTGTCTTGACAATCAATATTCAAGGCCATGGACGGGACGCGCGCCGAGGCGCACGCACGCGTAGCCTGAGCTGCTCTTTGCAAACGCAACGTCATCCAGCGTCATGGACGCGAAAAAGATCTTGTCCAGTGCCCAAGGTCACCTCAGACCAAAGAAATCTGCACGCACGTGTTTTTGTTTCAGGTCCTCCAAGGTTACTCCTTCACCCCGGAGGCGGCGGTACCAGGTAGCCTCCGCCAGGGTCGTCATGGACAAGGTGAACCTCGTCGCGTCGTTGGAAGCCGCGAATCCGAAGCTCCCAAACGAAAGGCTCCTGTGGAAGCCGATGAACATAGGTAACCACCAGCTGGAGTTGCTGCGAGAGGTTATCAATAAGGAGAAGGGGCTGCAGCTCGGGGATTACGCTGACTTGCACAAGTGGTCCACCAACTGCTACGCGGAGTTCTGGGAAGTCTTGTGGCGTTACCTGGACATCAAGTGCTCCGCCCAGCCCAGTCTTCCCGTGGTCGACGTCTCCAAGCCAATTGATGAGGTGCCAAGATGGTTTGCTGGAGCAAAGCTCAACTATGCAGAGAATTTGTTACGCTACGGCGACGACGACAAGGTTGCCTTCTACTACACGTCTGAGCGCGTCGAGACCGTCGGAGTGAAGAGCAAGACGTTCGGCCAGTTGCGTCAGCGCGTAGCGTTCCTGGCGCAGGCACTCAAGCGATGCGGGATACGGAGCGGGGACCGCATCGTCGGATACTTGCCCAATTTCCCAGAGTCCGTAGAGCTCATGGCAGCCACAGCGTCCCTGGGTGCTGTATGGAGCTCCACGTCGCCGGACTTTGGCGTCTCAGGTGTCCTCGACCGGTTCAGACAGATCCGGCCTCGAATCATCTTTTCTGTGGAGGCCGTTTCGTACAACCTCAAGACCCATAGTCACCTGGGAAAGTTGCGCGAGGTTGTCCAAGGTCTTCCAGACCTGGAGAAGGTAGTCGTGATACCATTCTGCCACGACGAAGCCGACATCGATCTGGCGCCCCTTGGAAGCGACAAGGTTGAGTTCTTCTCCCAGTTCGTAGGAGACGAGTCCGGCCCAGTCCCAGTGCTGGAGTATGAGCAAGTGCCTTTCGGCCACCCTTTGTTCATCATGTTTTCTAGCGGGACGACGGGTGCGCCCAAGTGCATGGTTCACAGCGTGGGAGGGACGCTCCTGAAGCACCTCTGCGAGCACCGCATCCAAGGTAACCGCGGGCCCAGCGATGTCGTTTTGTACTACACGACCATTGGTTGGATGATGTGGAACTGGGCTGTGAGCGCGCTCGCGCTGGGGACCTCCCTCGTCCTGTACGATGGATCTCCGCTACTGCCGCATGCAGGAGCGCTATGGGACTTGGCTGACCGCATCGGCGTCACCGTGTTCGGAACATCTGCCAAGTGGCTGGCGGTGCAGGAGGAACGTGGCGTGAAGCCGCACCAAACGCATTCGTTGAACAAGCTGTCCGTGATTCTGAGCACCGGATCACCGTTAATGCCGCACAGTTACGACTATGTTTATCGCGACGTCAAGAGCAACGTCTTGCTGGGCTCCATCTCCGGCGGGTCGGATATCATTGCGTGCTTCATGGGCGAGATCTCGGTACTGCCCGTGCACCGCGGCGAAATCCAGGGCCCCCTCTTGGGTTGCGCCGTCGAATGCTGGGATGAAACCGGCTGCGGCCGCCGTCATGTAGAAGGGCGACCGGGTGAGCTCGTGGTGACTAAGCCTTTTCCGTCCATGCCCGTGAGCTTCTGGAACGACGACTCCGGCAAACTCTACAGAGCCGCCTACTTCGAGCGCTTCCCGGGAGTATGGACACATGGAGACTTTCTGCAGGTGAATGTTTTTAAACTGACCTGATCTCGCCCACCCTGGTCAAAGGTGTTAAAAATGCGAGTTTTGCTAGGTGGACTCCACGACCAAGGGGATACTGATGCTGGGCCGCTCCGATGGCACCCTGAACCCCAACGGCGTCCGCTTTGGCAGCACCGAGATCTACAGCATCGTCGAGAGTTCGTTTCCCGAGGTTGCCGACAGCCTTTGCGTAGCTCAGCCGCTCCCGGGCGTGGGCGAGCGGGTCATACTTTTTCTCAAGATGCACGATGACGCCGGGTCGGAGCTCCAGGAAGACCTCGTCAAGAGGCTCAAGTCTAAGATCCGGGAAGAGCTGTCGGCTCGACACGTGCCCGCTCTGATGCTGCCGATCGCGGACATCCCATACACCGTGAACGGAAAGAAGGTGGAAGTGGCCGTAAAGAAGATCCTCTCAAAGCAGCCGGTCAAGAATTCCGGGGCCCTCGCCAATCCAGAGAGTTTGGATCTGTTCAAGGATATTCCCGAGATCGAAAGGATTTAAGGTTTTGATAAGCAGCTTGGCTCTTTAAAAAGTATATTTAAAGCAAAAATACCATGCAGTTCAAGCATTGTGCAAGAATCAACGTAGGAGATCTGGAGGACTTTTATTTCTTCCTATTCCACTTTAAACCTCTTGGAAAACTCTTCCTGTTGCTTCTCCTTCCACTCGGATTTGACGCTCATCCGCTTCAAGTTGCCGTCCCTAAAAGGAGGTCGCTAAAGTTAGTCTGGATTAAGAGCTCCAAACCAAGATACTGGATCTCACCACGTGAGGTCAACGAGTCCTCCTCTTCGGGCGATCTCCGCCTTGACCCTCCTAGCGAAGTCAACAGACGTCTCGTCGTCCTTCTTCTGCATTGGCGGAAGGTACCAAATGTCACAGACGATGGCCCAGGAGGTCATCATCATGAAGATGTAATGCAGCATCCCGTATTCAGATGAGTTCCAGAAGGCGTCGCCGAACCTGGCATCGTACTTGATGGCCACTGGATAGATGGTGCCGCCAACCTCGAAGCTGCCTTTCTTGAATTGCATGACCGAAGTGTTGTTGATGCAAGTGCCCTCAGGGAAGATTAATATTGGCAACTTGTTGGGATCGCTCACGTGCTCACGAAGCCTAAGAACAAAAGGTCACAGTACAAGAGCTGCCACATTGGGATGGAGTCAACGGCGCACGAGGAGTAGTACCTTTTTGTGATGAGCGCCCTGTCTTTGGCCTCTGAGCGCTCGAACCAGATGTGACTCGCACACTTGGAGAGGATTGTTTGGAACTGCCCAAGGAGTCCTGTGTGCCGTTGTCCTATCTGAAACCCTTCCAACCGTAAGTTTGACCACAAAACACACGTAGAGGGTTAATTTGTAACATCACTGCATCCACCAAGACCACAGCGGGAGCCACTTCAGGCACCTTTCTGCCAGCCCACTTTTGTCTCTCGACTCCCTTCTGTCAAGTCAAGAATAAGGTTATGAATGCTCTCTACACCATCTTTTGCCCGCTCCCAATGATTCCTCCCTGAGCTGGTGCAGCCAGGAAGGGTACACGAAGCTACGGACGCACGCCCTCGGCCTCTCAGACAAGTTCAACTTTGTCACGACATCCAGCAGGAACATCATCGTAGCCAACTTCTAGTATGTGAGGAGCCCCAGAGACGAGAGACAGCAGAGCGAAAGACAGGAGAGTGAGAGTGGTTCTTACCAGCGCGTAAGCGTTATCACAGGCCATGACTAGGACGTCGATGGGCGAGGTGTGATTGGCAACACAGATTCCTCTGACGGGCTTATTCTCTTGGTTGTGGTGCGTGATGACAGCAGAGATGGCGCCACCCAGAATTTGGAAGCAGCTGGTGTACACCTGGTAATGGAGACGCTTCTTGAACGCCCCCTCGGGCAACGCGCCGACGAACACCATGCAGATCGTGAGCCATATCAGCTGGAATGGGAGACAGCAATTGAAATATCCCAGAAGAGCGATAGCAGGGGCACCCTGGACATGCAATGGCAACGAATTGATGTCAGAGGACCACATGCTGGAAATCCCCTTGAGTAGAAGCGCCCTGCGCCAGAAAAGGACAAGTTTCTGTTAGCCCCCTCAATGTCCCTCGCAATCAAACTACCCCCGCATGTTGGACTGGTACAGCTACTGGCCTGTGCAGTCCGAAGCTCTCATCTCAGGGGCCTCGAAATCTGCTGGAAAGAAAAGTACTGGCTGCTCAGCTCTAGCCAGTGCTGCGAGGAAGATTCATCATTCATTTTACTCACCCCGAAGAGGAAGATGATACTTCTGCCTGGCAGGAGAATGAAGTAGCGGACGATGAAGCCGATGATCCAGATGATGGTGAGGCGGACGTTGATGAATTCGAAACTCTGACTCGTCCTCGTCAGTAGATTCCACGTCTGCCATGGTAACAGGTGCGAAGCCCTTGCAATAATTGCTTCAACCTGTGACAAAAAGCTGTTCTCACCTTCAAGTCTTCTGCGACGAAGCGTTGAGTGACTTCGTCTTCAATGACGGCGCCGATGCCGGTCTTGATGTAGTCCAAGATGTCTTCCAACCCGAACTCTCGCCTGAACGTCTCGGCCGAAACGACTCGACCGGACAAGACCTTCTCGGCCCATTTCTTTGTCATCTGCAAGTTCAGACCATGACACACGATAGAGGACGCTGGCACGATAGACGAGTTTTACCACTTCATCCACGACGCTTGGTCGATCGGGAGTGAGAACCAAGTTGTCGCTCTTGCTGATGACATTGTGCCGAGTCTCCCTGCCGAAATTTTTCAGGTACGATCTGCGCTCGTCTAGGGACTGAAGGGGAATTCGGACAACTTGGCTATGTACTACTTTACGAACACGTTGTTGTTTCGCCTCGCTCGTTGCTCACCGGTTCCTCGTCGGGCTCTTCTGCCTCCGGTTCTCCTTCTTCTTCCTCGCTCTCAGACTCATGCAGGAAGAACTTGGCCTTTGAGTCTTTTCTCCGCTGCGAGTGCGCCTCCTTCGTGATCTTGCGCGCGAACTGGGGAGAGTTGGACTTGGCCGGTGGACTTCAGGTACTTTTTTGCTCCCTACCTCGAAGATGGCGACCAGAGCCCTGACGTAGACCCTCCTGATCCCCAGAGACTTCCCGAAAGACGCGAGGAAAAGGACGAACGTCAGCAACACGAGGAAGGGGGGCATGCACAGCTGCAACAGCAGCGCGCAGGACCCGGAGAGCGCGGACATGGCGGCCTCCTCACCCGGGCCACGAAGACCACATCCAAGTGGCACAAACCGGAGGACCACTTGAAAAAGTAGACGTTTTTGTTTCTGAGGGTTCCTTCTTCCACTCAGCTTCAGCTGATCAGCTCAGCTAGATAAGGCAACGGTTACGGAACTTAGCCTTCGTCAGCAACCTCTCGTCCAACGTCAACACCGTCAGATCCAGTTGAAGGGTCAGCAGATACTTCTGCAACACCCTGAGCAGCTCGAGAAGTGAGCACAGCGAACGCGACGTCCTCGAGTCGGCCTCACCTTTGAGGTAAGAGGCATCACACCCAGAGCAGCTGCTGATAGCTATGATGATGACACAAGTGTCCAGACGAGAGTGGATGCTGATGCATACGTTGAGGTACTTGACAGTCCGGAAGGATTGCATTTGCAAGATTCTTTTTAATAGAGTTAACCCAAATTGACTGTATGTACTGATTGGAAGAGGGATGAATCATGGAATTGAAGCGACAATTCGATAGGCGAGCGTTAGGGAATACTAAGAAACAACCTGCGGCAGTCACTTCTTGGATTTCTTCGGGCTCTGCACGCCCTTGACGAAGACGGTCAACCCCTGTCAACTGAGCAGCTTCAGATCGGCCGGGAAACTCGGGGACGACGTGGAAAGGTCACCAGTTGATTTCAATGAAGCGGCTGCTGCGGCTGCCGCTGCCGCCGTCGCGGCTCCCTTGTTCTTGCCCCCGGGGGACAGAGCTACAGTCTTCTTCGGCGAGGAGGCGAACAGCGACTTGGAGATGTGAGCTGTCGGCGTCGTCGCCTCCATGATTGGTCCCTGTCTCACCTCTCTGAAGTCCTGTAATATGGTGATCGCCTGCTCGAGCGACAGCAGCGCGGCATGCGAAGTCGCCTTCAAGATCAGCAAGTCCTCGTCCAGACAGTGCGGCCCCTCTAAGGCAGCAGCAGAAGGGAGGGCCTCGATACAGCGACAAAGCTCGTCGTTCTTGATTTCGGCCTGGTGAATGATATCGTGAACGGAGCCGAAGGCATCGAGTAACGAGAGTGTCAAGTGCTGGAGTTGTTCCGACGGGCGCCCGTTGACGCTGAGATGCGAGCGAGCACCGGGCGGCGTTGGAGGCATCTGCGGCTGCTGCGAACCCGACGCAGACGCGGACGCAGACGCCGACAGTTGTGCTAGCGCACGGTCATGGGCATGGATGGCGGTGCGCAAGCGGTCGACCCAGACCTGGCGCTCACGAGCGTTGCCTGCGCGCAGTTTGAAGCTCTCCCCCGAGGCAAAGTTGACGTTGAACGTGTGCGAGTCCTCATCGCTCGGGAGGACGACAGCGCCAGCCAAATGCTGGCGGCCTCGGGGACTCCGGCCTCGCTTCTGCGGATCCCTGGTGCTGCTTTCCATTAGGTAATATTCCAGGTGCCCGGTCTCTCTGTTGAGCACGAACCATCTGTACTGCCAGCCTTTGACCACGTTGGTGAACTTGTTCAACTGCCCCTCGAAGACTGCGTCGCTGCCTCCAAGCGGATGTTGTTGTCGCTGCTGGTCCTCCCCGGACGCGCCCGGAGAAGCAGCGTGTTCCATGCTGACGTGCACGACGTCAGAGCATCACACGTTGACAATCAGACGATTCGGGTCCTTAAGTTTTTAGCACCTTGACAGCTGTTGTTTTTTTTTTCGCCCTGAAGTTGACGGAGATGGAGAGACAGGGTTCCTACTTGTCTGTAAAGTACTTCAGGGAGTGCACGACTTTGAAAGGGCTTTTATTTACAAAGTGAGCGCTTGTCCGCGTGATTTTGTTTAGCTCACCCGATTTCAGTACTCCCTAGGATATTCAGGACCCCTCCTCAGTCACTGCCTCTCCATGTTGATGACCTGGGCGAGGGTGTTGAAGTTGGGAGAGCGCTGGGAGCAAAGGGACCTGCCTGAAAGCTGAGACGGAGCTTAGAGGCGGAGAGAGCAAAAGGTAAACAAAAACTTTTGCGCAGCGAAGTGATCGACATCGTCCGCTTTCGCTGCGGAGGCGGCGGCGGCTGCGGCTGCGGAGGCCATGGCGCGATTCCTGGCCGACAACTTGGGCCTCGGCATCTTCCGACGCTCCAGCTCGCAGGTAAAGTGCGTGTCTGTCGGCAATATGAGGCAGGACCTGTCGACACCGTCCTCAGTCGCTATTGCCCAGCTTCTCGTTGACTGTCTTGCTGTCTGCTCATTGTCCAGTCCTAGTTTTCATCCGCGCATTTCCAGGATGAGCATCCGCCTCCCGAAGTTCGCGTTACAAGGAACGCGCCTGTCAAGCAGCTCAGCGAGGACAGCGCGAGACTCCCGTACGAGCGCTCACCGCGGCAGCAACAGCGGAGACACTTGAGCGTCCCTGAATGTGATCCCCCGCCTGATCTTGACGCTGACTCTGAAGTTCTCCGACAAGACGACGTCTTTCGACTTTTGCCGCATCTTCCACCGAGGCTTGTGGGAGCTCAATGGAAGCTCGCGTACTCGTCCGCCAGGGACGGTTTTAGCCTGGCTACGCTTTATCGAAAGATGCCTCCGGGTCCGGCGCTGATCGCCATCAAAGACACCGCGGACGGGTTCTTCGGCGCGCTGGTCGCCGCTGTTGAGGGACTCCGCCCCAGTGCCAGGGAGTCATTTTACGGTACGGGCGAGACGTTTCTGTTTCGCCTACGTCCCGAGTTCCGCGTGTGGAAGTGGACGACGCAGAACGACTACTTCGTCAGTTGCGGCATCGACAACCTGTTGGTGGGATCCGGCGAGGGCCGATTTGGCTTGGCGCTCGATGCCGACCTCAACGTTTGTCGTACTCAGAGTTGCGCCACTTTCGGCAACGAGCCTCTGACGCCGGCAGAGGACTTTGTGGTCCACACGCTTGAAGTGTGGACCTTTGAGTAATCCTTCCCATGGTGGTTGTGCCTTCTCAGTGTTCACCGCTCAATGGTGCCAAAGGAACGAGCGGCGCAAAATCCAAGGTTGTTGCATTTTAAGAATCTCGCTTGCAATGGAAGTCTTCGAGAACAATGTGTGTAGAAACAAGTTTAAGTGAATCTCGCTGGCCTATTCATACATTATGTGATATACAGTACATTTAGATATGCATGATGTACTCTCCTCTCTCTTTCTCTCTCACACTGTTGTTGATGAGTCGTAGGACAAGCTTGTTGGTGAGGTGAGATGAACAGTTTTTTAGTTAAAAGTTTAACATATACGCTACTCTTCAGTGCGACTAATGTTGGTCACTTTAGTAGCTCAAGCCAAAGGTTTCATCATCACGGACAGTTGTACTCTCTGACCAACCAAAGCTTTGTTTGCCTGCTCAAAGTTGACGTTCTCTTGTTCAGAACACCCCAAAATGTAGTGCAGAAACTGAGTGACACCTACTGGTACTTCTATACCCCCTTTTTGGAGGTGTCCCAGATGTAGCCATTGCTACAGTTTATATCTTAAAATGAGTCATTATGTGAGGTTAACACTTTTACTTGCAAGTCAATCATGTCTGCGACTCTTCAGAGTGGCTTAGATCATCTTCGGTCACCTCATTGGCATGTCTCAAGTCAACGGTTTCATTTTCTGTCTTATTCTCTGTCGTTTACATTCTGATCATTCCAATGCTTTGTTCTCTTGTGAGGCTCAGGGCCCAAAGGTTGACCGCGTATTTTCCACATTAACTGTATTGAAGCTTGTGAACATTCCTTTGAAGTCGTGCGTGTTCAGCCCTCACTCGGCTGGAGATCAAGAGCGATTGAGATGATCTAGAGAGAACTCGCGCTCGTCCGACCCTCCAGCACAGCTTTGGTCGTGTCGTCCTTCGGGCACACAGACCTGTACTTGCACATGTACCACGAGAACATGTACAGCGTGTGCAGTAATGGCTTTGTGAACCCGGACAAGTTTCGGATGCAATGTATGTATTAAAGGAGGAATATGCATAATACATGGAGACCATTGGTGCTAGAAAGCAAAACATTTTAGTCAGCTGTTGCAGCAACAAGTACTTAACGATAGAGGAGCAAAGAAGGTCGACATTTGTGGGGCTCCAACCACGGAGAGGAACGTCCAGCAGAGATGGTGAGGCTACGCAGGCATCTCAAGGGTACATTGTAGGAGAACTTTTGGCATAAGGAAGTCCAGCCCACCGACAGGCCTGCCTTGAACGAGCATT
>JAAUXU010096080.1_pt1 | contig 33506 bp, 37 predicted proteins | sample 7278151 | NCBI WGS metagenome assembly JAAUXU01 (sample SAMN14350113, study PRJNA611818) | marine sediment metagenome | isolation source: surface marine sediment (1.8m) | place: French Polynesia: Moorea | collected 2018-08 | reverse complement strand
CCAAGTCAACTCAAGTCGATCCAAGTCAACTCAAGTCGATCCAAGTCAACTCAAGTCGATCCAAGTCAACTCAAGTCGATCCAAGTCAACTCAAGTCAACTCAAGTTAAATCAAATCAGATGAAGTAAGCGGAAGGTAAACAAGACAGTTCAAAATAAGCAAGTAACACTTCAGTGTAATTCATCCTAAACAAAGATTACAGCTAAAGTATTTGTTGAGCTGTGAAATCTCGTAAAATGCAATCCCAGTGAGTGCAATTTCGCCACTACCATTTGCAATTTCTGATTTTGTTTCTTCACAAAAGTGCTCAATCATTACAAGATTTCTCCATTGCAAATTTGTGAGAGTTTGTGCAGAAACTTGATTGTTCTTCATAATTGGCGAAACTTTGCACTGCAAAGCAACCCTTGGTCATTCAGATGGAGTGGGAGCAGCAGTCATTGGCACAAAATCTGCAAAACTTTCATTCAGTTCACTTATGTCTAATTTCTAAGGTTATTTTCGAATGTATCTGATGCGTTTGGGGACAAAAATATGTCAAACAATATATTTTATTGACGTCATGCCATAGTAGCAGTGACCATTGATTTCAAGTGGTTGAAATCAATGATATCTCCATCTATAATTCACACAATGCATTCAAAAAAAAAGTGTTCTGTTCATATCAGGAGACTTTTTGTGACCAAAAATGAGTCAAAAGTGATCAAAGTGGGTTTTAAAGTAAGTGACATTTTATGTAAGGCATATTTTTCCGGCCTCTGCTAAGATGCTTGAAAAAACTGGTTAGCTTCTTTACAGAGCTCGTGTTAGTGCTTGCACTCACTCAGATTCCTCAGGATAACAGTGTTTGAGCCAAGATTGTGGGCAAACAGCCAAAAAGAGGAGGGAAAAAATCGCAGAAAAATGCTTTACTTTTGTCCAGGATGATTTAGTTGGAGGCTAAGACACAAATCCGCAGGCAAAACACCTCCTGCTCACCTTTCACTGCTGAGACCTGGCAGAAGGACGCGGCCAGGAGGGCCAAGGACAGCAAGAACCACCTCATGTTCTGCTTGTTGTAGTTCTTCGTCGTCAAGACCTGTCCGGTGGGGCAAGACTAGGAGGCGGGGAGGGCCTTGATGGACCTGACAGAGACGTACACGCTGCAGACGAATCAGACGAGACTGACTCCATTGTCTTACCTGATGCTTCAAAACAAGGAAGCAGTGAGCAACTGGAGTACTGTTAGTTTGCTTCTTGGCAACCCGCGAGCTTTCACATGGACTGGACACACACGCACACATACGTACTGGACAGGGTGTCGCAAAAAAATTGTACAAAAATTGCGTCCTTTCCAGCAATTTGCTACGTTCGGGTCATGCTTCACAGCGAGAGGGAAGGGGGGGGGGAGACCGGACTTGCCCATGATGACCTCAACTGCTGCGACCCAACTTTGTCATTCTTCACAGGAAGGGGGTGCGTATCTTACCCACTCCTTATGTCCAGTCGGGTCATTTTCTCTCTGAATGAGCCCATTTTTTATGCCCTCTTCCAGGAAGGAACGTCTGATCCGTTCCACTAGACCAGACCGATTTTTTTGTACCACACTGTATATTATTTAACGCAATTATCACGATGCATTCCCAGAGCTTCACATTCTTAACATTACTAAACGACTACGTGTAAAGCAGTTATTATTACAGCATATTTATTGTTGGTTCACAGCCATGTACATAACATTTCCTGAACAGAGGTCGAGGAATCCTTTCTCTCTTTTTCTTCGTTTGTAAGCAGGAAGAATGTTAGACTAACATCATCGGGGCCGTCGGAGTCATCGGGGTCATCGGGTTGGAGGGGGGTAAACAAGAGAAAAACGGGGAAGACGAGGAGGTTTTTTAGTAGCAAAAATCGTTTTTTCTGATGCCATTTTTTTTCCCAGTGGAGAGTTGATTTTTTGCGGCTCATAGTGCATGTGCAGAAAATGGAGTGCGGGAATGGAGAGAGAGTTAGAGTTAGAGAGAAAGAGCACAAAAATGTCTTCTTCACAGATTGAATTGCTGCCTGAACTGCCTGCCGTTGTAGTTCAGGCCGCCGTTGTTGTTGAGCCTCTGCGGGTGTGGATGCTGCGGATGCTGCGGATGCTGCGGATGCTGCGGATGCTGCGGATGCGGATGCTGACCCAAGTTGTTGTTGACGCTGACCTCCCCGCTCGTGTCCGTGTCGTACTCCTCGCTCTCAGAGTACAACTTCCGGCGCATCTTTTGGTTCCGGCCGAGAGATAGGGTGTATTCCTTGGACTCCTAAGAGGGGCAGTAAAAATAATTAATAATAATAACGGTGACTCCATGCGCGACCAAACCACAGGGTGGATCAGTTCCAAGTTCGACATGGAGCTGCCTTTTAACCCAGGGAGGCTTATGGGAAGGGTCAAAGTCGACCTCGGAGGTCGCCTGAGGTCAAACGGTTAAGTTGCCATTTCCGAGCAGAAGGAGGCCTCACAGTGGAAAAGTTCATAAAATCAAAGTTGCTCAGCACCTCCACAAAATTGGGGATATCAAGGTGAGGTGTGAGCCGACCTCGGAGGTCCTCTGACGTCGCAAACTCCAAGCCTTTTTAGCTTGTGAACTATCTTTAACTCGGTTAGCCACCTCGAATGACCTTCGAGGCCGTTGCTCATGGAGGGGGCCAAGAGCATGGACTGCTGGACCGCGCGGAGCACGTGGACTTCGTGAAGCAAATATTTTACATTCATATGATTATGATACATGCTAGCTTTAGCCGAAGACGAGGTACCCGCCCCAACTGGGGTTCTTTAAAGATCAAACTAAAACGCAGATATATGGTGAAGTTTCGAGAATTCCCCTTTCCTTTTTTATTTAGTGTTTCTGAATCTGGCAACTCTGCTCCTTCATCCTCCCCTTTCTTCCCATCTGCCACTGTATGTTATTTTGTAGAAAGTGCAACTTCGGACCTCGATTTCGGCCTCGAAACAGCCTCGAAATGCACTTTTGACCCACCCCCTATCCCCCGGCCCCTGCAAAGTAGTGCTGCTGACCAAGTTTGGGGACCACTGGCCCAACAGTGGGAGTGTCAACCCTGAGACAGAGGTACAGACAGACAGACATTGGGCTTTATACATATGATAAAGATCCTATATTCACAAAGATATAGTTGCCACTGCGAGTTATGTTTTTAACTTGTTACTGCCGAGAAATAGTTGATTTTGCTTGCTTTTTTACACTCAGAACTTCCCGAACCCACTGTGTGTGTAGCAGTGACGTTAAAACAGACTTTGACCGTGAGGTCCAAATTTAGAGTTACACTTGCAGCACAATGGAAAAATCGCAGTAGAATCCATACCCATTAGCAACGTCATCCGGAGCAACAAGTAGAGTAACTAGAGGGATAGGGCAGTATCCTTTATTATTAACATTTTCGTCATTTTCACTCTGAGGGGGTATCAGACGTCTACACAAAGTTCGCGATGTAGCCCCCAAGACGCGCATGATCCCCTGGAAGGCCACAGGGCAGGTCTTGATGATGTGCTCCTCATTGAGGACGGAGTCTTTGATCTTTTGAAGGAGGTCGTACTTGTGCTTTGGCGGCTGGTCCAACACTTTTCGGACTAATTCGGACCAATACATAGAGTCAGCAGCACCAGTCTTTCTGTCTCAGAAAGAGCAAGGGTTGCCATGTCATGTATGGTCACAATAAATAATAAAGGCATGTTTTTCGTTCTCTTGTGACTCTTGTCACTGTGTGTCAAATGATGGTAACAATATACGGGACGATTCCAGCTTTTGGTTGCAGTCCAAGCTTACTGATCCAAACTGTGGTTAAGAGATATAACAAGGAGGAACCTTTCAATGTGAGTTTGAAATGAAGAGTTGACAAGACGTGTGTCAAACTAACTAGCGTTGCCAGGAGCGCTGATTCGTTTTCGTACAGCAGCATCGGCTGGCAAACCTGCTCCCACACCCAAACCTGGACTTGGACCCAAAAAAGGGGAGCCTAAAACCTCTTCGCGTAGACTCGGATTATGTTTGGTCTCAGGGATCTACGTCTTGCATGGGTTACAAGAAATAAACTTTGCCTTTATGTTTTAGTTTTATAATAACCCAGCAATGCCAGGTGCCTCGGCTAATAAAGATAATGTTGTAAGCTAAGGTTGTAGAGACCTACCCTAATTTTCACAGTGTTGGCCTCGTCGATGAGCTTCTGTTTCTGGTACTCGGTCATCTCCAGGTTCTTGATCCTGCCCAAGGTGTTGCACCTCAGCTCCGCCTGCTGTCTTACCACCGGAGTCACGTTGGCGCTGTTGTACAAGACGTTGTTCTTGCTCATGGTGTCGAAGCCTTTGCTGCTGTTGAAGGGCGGCACGGGCGGCTGCTTCCGTTGGATTGTGGCGTACAGCTGGTGCTCGATGGCAGCGTTGGCGGCCGCGGCCGCAGCAGCCGCAGAGTTATTCGCGGCTGCGGCGGGAGTGCCGCCGAAGGTTGCCTTGGGGATCTCGCCGTACCCGATTGGACCGCCATGAGGAATGTGTTCTAAAAGAAAGTAATCATCCATGAACGGGAAAAGTTGCGCTTGACCTCGATCTTCGAGGTCGTTGCGGCCTCGCTCTCATGGCCGGCCGAAAGTTGGCATTCATCTGTACTTTCCAACACTCACTCTTTTTTAAACAGACGCAGACGCCGACGGAGGCGAGGAAGAGACAAAGCGACGAGACCACGATCAACAACAGCGACTTGAGGCCCAGGCCCAACAGGGCCTCGCCCACGGAGCGCACGCCGTTCCCGTATGGAGCAGCACCGGAGTAATTTTCAGGCAAAGTGTGCGCGTTGTAGCTGGAAGAAAGGGGCGGGGTCATGGTTGCTGCTCTCTTGGTACTCGCACAAGTGTTACCCGATGGAAGTGCTGCCCGCCTGGTTGTGCGCAGTGACCTTGAGGTGGTACTCGGTGTCCGGCATCAGTCCGCGGATGCTGTACCTCGACTGAGGCAACAAATCGTTGGTCACTGAAAAAAATGAGGGAGATGAAGTAACTTTGGAGGATCTTTCGGTAACTTTCCGAACTTTTTGGAACTTTCTCCCGGGCAGAAAAGATGAGTCTATCGTTTATTCACCTGTGGTCCAGGAGTCTGTGGTCCTCAGCTTGTACTCGACGACGAAGTAGAGGATGTCGCACCCGTGGTCCCTCCAGCGGTCGAGTTTGAGCGAGATGAACGAGGTGTTGGCCGCGATGAACTCCTGCTCGGGCGGCGCCGAGGGCCTCTGTCCCCGGGTGCGCACGGTCAGCACCTCCGACGTGGGACTCGAGCCCAGCGCGTTCACCAGCACCACGTAGGTGTGGTACTCGCGCCCGCAGTGCAGTTGCGACAGCGTGTGCTCAGTGCGGTGCCAGCCGACCTGTTGGCAGAGGTCTCTTCTGTACTACCATACATTTGACATGACGTACGTATCTGGAGGTCTACGCAGAGATATTGATTGAACTATCTGGCTGTTTTTACTGTGGAGCATTGCTGGAAAGTTGGCAACACAGACAATTTGTACCCTACTTTCCGGATTTCGACTTTCTAACTTTCCGGAAGAAAAACCTGTGAAAATTGTCTTAAACTTCATCGGTTAGTGTCACACCTGCTGTCCTGGACAACTTGGTGACAGAAAGTGAGGGGAAACCACGTTGGAAAGTCAATGTTCCAGGGTTTATGGAGTCCTGCAGAGCGAGTACAAGTACTTGCAGCACAGTGGTGTGGTACAAAACTTGTCCAGGTGCTATTGTTGCAATCGCAAACAAGGAAAAAGTACTTGTTCGCACCATTGACGTTTTCGCTCTCAGTACAAGTTACTTTTTCACCGCAGTACTTTAACAACTGACTGTCTCACATTCTGGTATCAGTCAGGGAAGTTTATCTGAACCCACAACAATAAATGCGAATGAAGCACTTCAATACAGGTGTTATTAATGGTCAGATGTGGAATTAGCTTTTTCAGGAAAAACTAATAATTTTTGGAAAAGTTCGAAAGTAATAAAACATTGACACACGCTGATGTTTTCTAGGAGACATGATAAAACTTCCTTGCACAAAACACTGTCTCTACCAACTTATTTTTCACGTAGACTTAATGTGCAATTTTATTAATGTGAGTTTTGATGACTCATATTAGACGAATTCAACGCTCAACGGACGAAGCAAAACATATTTATGATAAAAGCCTTGATATCTGCCTCGTTCGTTGCACTCGCGCTCACTCACCTCTTCACTGGACCACTCTCCGTAGGTCATCTTGTAGCTGATGACAGACTTGGTGATGGGCGACCGGCCGTTGTTCGCCACCTCCCACCTCAACGTCAACGAGTCCGGCGTCGTCTGCACCACGTGAACCAGTGGAGACTCCGGAGGCACTGCAAAAAAAAACCTCTCGAATAATTGCTGCTTTCTACAGACCTTGGCCAAGTTGCTTTACTGCACCATAAAGCAACTGCTATGGAACACAAAGCCAATCTCCTTTTTTTCAATCAGGTTTACAGGCTTTTTCCTCCTTTGATGAAAAGATCCTCGGTCTTTTATGCGTCTATCTCGTAGGATGGAGGCAATTTTTGCAAAAAATGAGGTTTTGCAAAAAAAAAGTCTTGTATTGACCTTGCACGTAGACGACGTGGGTGATGCTGTCGCTGTTGCCCTGGTCGTCCTCCACGAAGCAGGTGTAATTGCCCTCGCGGTCCTTGGTGATGGTGTCCAGCCTCAGGCTGCTTCGGGCATCGACGATGTTGTTGCTGCTGCTGCTGCTACCGCCACCGCTGCTGCCGTCGAGCCAGCTTTGTTGCCTGCTGTTGAAGAACCAGGTCTTCTTGTTGCTGTTGCCCACGGACCCGCACGGGAGGGACAGCGGCTGCCTCGAGGCCGCGTACCAAGCAGAGCCCAGAGAGGTCACGCGAACAGGAACTGGAATGGAGGGGAGGAAAGAAATTGGCAAACTTTGGCACAGGTGGCAAAATCATCTACGTGGTCGACGTTGCCAAATGTCTGCGACAACAAGATTGGACTGGTCAGTTGGGTTAACAGCAGGGGGTGGGTAGATGAAGGGTTCATTTTTGCAATGTTTTGCATTGTTGAATCGATTGAAGCGCACCTGAGTCTTGCGGGGTTTGTGTGACGACGTTCGAGCTCATCCCCTCGCCCACGGCGGTGACCGCGGTGACCCAGAACTGGTACTGCCTGTCCTTGACCAACTCGTCCACGGTCATCCAGTGGACATCGGAGAGACGACTGAACTTGGTATGGGTACGGCCGTCACTTTGGAGAGCCCTGCAAAAGTACAATCAAGTATAAAGCGAAGGTTATTACACATTAGTGTGGGATTCTTAGCTTCTTCAAGAGGTGTAGGACTTAAAAATATACATTAAGCCGTGCATTCAACAAAACTTTGTTGCTTTTTCCAAGGTGACCCTCAACCTTCAGTCGGATGTGACAGCATAATGCTCTTGGTGAGTAGTAGCCAGGAGCATTTTTTGCACTTCATGTGGCAATCCTGCCCACTGGTGGAGAAAAAACACGCAGTTTTTTTAAACTGTTTCATTTTATTTGTGACACACGGTGTTCCTGGAGGTACAGACGATATCTTCTTCAACACTTAAGCTCCCTTAAGCCCTTTTTAACGTCGTCAGATTGCAAAGCCTCAATTTCACCAAGTAAAAATCCCCTCCAAGTGTTGTTGTCATTGCTGCTGCTGTTGTTGTCGTAGTCGAGCAACAACTCACTCCACTTCTTCTGTCATGGTTGGGATGCCTCCTTGGAAGGAGGCAACATTGCTTCTCTCGTTCGTCATCTCCCTGATCTCCGCCAATGACTTCGGCGGTGACTTCAGCTCGTCGGGGGCTCCGGGCTCAGCGCCTGGGCCGAGTGCGGGCACCATGGGCGATAAGGCCGCGGGCGCAATGGCCATAGGGACTGGAGCCTCAGGGCCAGGGAACTATGGCGGGACGGCGGAAAGCTACAAGACCCCGAACTACACGCAGTACACGAACCAGGACTTCAAAGGTCTACAACTTCTAATACAGTTATTCGCAACCCCTTCCAAATTCTGCATTTATGCACGGAACCTTGAAAAACCCTCAGACAGGAGCCCTTTTATGAGTGACTGGACAAAGGTCCGCACTTTTTCATTCTTCTATACTTATATTTATATATACTTTTATAGTGGCAAAAATATAAAGCGCCCTGCGTGAGTGGGTGTCCGTCTGCGTGTCTGTGTCCTCCATCTCTGGACCGCTCGTCGTCGCTATCATTGTCCTCATCCTCATCTTTGCCCCCACCCTCGCCCTCGCCGTCCATGCACTTCGCGCAGTTCACGCACTTCACCAAGTTCAAAGTGTCTACTGACCAAGTTTGGGGACGATGGGTGCAGGCACGGACAGACAGACAGACAGACAGACAGACGGACCTCGCGCTTTACATGTATATAATAGATCTCCACCTTATACATGGCTTCCATAGTAAAGTCCAAAGTGAGGAACAACCACAAAGATTCTTTCTGGGAAGAACTGTTTGGACCCAACTGCACCGGACACCCAAGTCCTCAGCAGACATCAGCTGGTGCTCCAACTGCTTCTGGAAGGAGGCCGGATAATATCTGTGCATTTCTTTTTGGCCCAGACTGTACAGAAAAGTAGAACGTATAAATAAGTTTGGTCCTCTCAGCAATTCTCAAAGTTTTTGTTCACGGCTCCTACGGCCATTTCTTAACTTTTGTTTGACATTTTTTGAAAGACTTTGACAGCTTCTCAGCAAAAAATGCATGCAAAAATTGCATGAAAGAATGCATACAAGAAAAGGTACTCTGCTTTTTTGGCTGACAAATGAACAGTACAATATGAAATTGCTTAGCTTTGGTTTTGCGTTCGGCTGAGTCATCTGCATTTCCTCAGACTTCCTACCCAACTACGAGGAGATGATGGACAAGTCCATGTCCAAGGGCGGCGGCAGCGGCAACCTCAGCTCCGTCAACGCGATGCTGCAGGGCTTCATCGAGCTGCAGAAGGAGCAGCTCGAATTGGATAAGGCCAAGGCTGAGGCAAACAAAGCCAAAGTCGACTTCGCCATGGACTATGACGACGCGAAGGAGGATGTCAAGAGGGCGACCGCCATCTTCCTCTCGACCTCTGCCGACGTCAATAAGAAGAACAAGACAAAGACGGAGACGAAGACAACTTTTGGCGGCCTCGACAAGACCTCGATCTTGAAATTACTCAATTATTCCCTCCCATCTGGGAATCCGCCTATGAAACAGCCTTCTTTATCTCCCATTTTGGCGGAGGCTGCCAAGAAACTCCTCTCTCTGTCCCGGCGGCCAGGAAAGTGGAGGCCGGCGGCCAATGGGACAAAGGTAACCAAACCTCAGCTGGTGCTGAGCTCACGTCCGGCCTCGAGAGCAACGAGCACAACAAGCACACCCTTGTCAATGCCTGAAACAAGTACGACTGCAACCACTTGGCCAAGTACAACTACTTGGCCAAGTACAACTACGTGGCCAAGTGCCCCAACTCGGCCAAGCGCCCCCACCTGGAAAGGTGCTAAAGGTCGCGTGAAGGCCTCTGGGCCGCGCCAGTCATCATGGGGCAGAACAAACCGCCAGTCTTGGGATTACTTGCGACGGAAGGTGCGCCAAGGCTGGCCTGGCGCAAGTGGAAAGTTCTTCAAGCGCCAGGGTCAGCAGAACTCTCAGCCGCCAGCACCAGCGCCAGCGCCAGCGGCGGGAGGGGCGGCGCCACCGTCCTTCTGGCAGACCCTGGGCAGCAAGGCCACCGACTGGTTCAAGTCTCAGTCGTCACCTCAGACATCATCCTCTCAACAAGCAGGTGGCACAGGACAGCCTTCAGGTCCGTGGTCATCGCCACCAATGTCATCACCCCCGCCACCGTCTTCCCAAGGTTCGGGTTGGTCATCAGGCAACAGCCAGCCGGCAGTCACAGGTTCAAGTCCGGGTGCCCAAATGTCCTCGCGTTCATCAGAAGCTCTAATTCCTCATGGGAGGGTCTCATTGGAGAACCTGATGCCTGCGCAGCAGGACGATAACATCCCCAACTTGTCCTTTTCCCTCAATCCCACCACGACGCCGACATCGCCAACAACAACCACGACAGTGCCGAGAACAACACCAAGACCCAGGGCCAAGACACGTCCAAGTGTCCTCGTGGTCTCGCCTGCTCACCTCAACTATGGCATGAGTGGTCCAGAAATTCCGTCATCTGCAGAAAAATCGATTTTCATCAACTCCCTCTTGTATGCTAATGCTGAGCCCAAATGGCCTTTCCCAGAAGAAGAGCAGCCAATTTATAAAAAAGACCATCCACTCTACTACGTCCTCCAACAGGGTGTCGGGCCTTTAAAGAGATTCTCTCCTCTGGCCATTTACAGGGTGGACGGGGCCACCCCTGTGGCTGATGACGGCAGCTCCGGCAACGCCATCGCTCAGCTGCTGCTTGACCCCAATGACGGCGTAATCGTCGAGGATGAGAGCCCCGGAGGACTCGTTGGAAGGGGACGCATTTACTCATCGTCAATGCCCAGGACAAAGAGAGATGCGGAGAAGAACCATGAAAAGGAGATGAGATCGGGCCAGATGCCTGCGGAGACCCATCAATATCAGGCAGACGGTGGATCCGCGGACACAGATGACGACTACGCACAGGTTGATGGCGGACAAGACAATGAGCAAGATCCACAGAAGAAGGCCAGGACGCTACAGGTGGGCTTCGTGCAGTCGGCGTTGCCGCCGGGGTCGGTGGAGACGTTGAGTGCCGGCGGGGGGGCCGGGACAGGCAATGATGGGAAGGACAGTGGGCACGAGGGCGGCGGCATCACAGTCAAGGTGAGGAGGAACAACAAGGAGGAAAGGAAGACGCTAGACTTCTACTTCACGTGGTGAAAAAAAAATAGCAAAACAAAGTGCACAAATCTTTGCAGATTCTCATCCCACCGAAACTTCATGGAAAAATCACCTACGACTAAGAGAAAGAATCGTCTACAGTGGATGCAGACAAACAACATCTTCTTCATTCGGATGCTTTGGGGGGGCTCAAATTTGTTCAAGCACTGTAAATACAAAGCTGCAACTTCTTCCCTTGAGGGGCGAAAAGAGGAGAAGTCGCAGCTCAAGATCGTATGAGCCACATTAAACATTTTTGCTGATCGGCTGAATCACGCTACGTACGGTTTCTTGATGATCGTCAATGGAGGCATTCGTCAGGCGCGATTTTTTAGACAAAAAACCCCTCTAGATCGCTCTAGAGTGGTTATTTGACTAATTTTGGACAACTCTTAGTCGACCAAAGAGTGAAAGCAACATCACATCCCGAGTGACCAGTGTACATGTCATATTAGGTGACTTTCAAGAGAAAATGGGCTGGTCACCAGCTCGGTCATTCCTATACCGACTCCTCATCAGATCAGTGATCCCTGGACTAGCGATGCGTCGGGCTTTTTTCGAGCTCGAGCCGGGTCGGGCTGGCTGAAAAGAGTTTTCGAGCTCGGCTCGAAGCATCTCTACAATCAACACGCGCCAGTTGGAAGAAGATTTGTGAAATCCTCAAGTCTCCACTTCTATTTTCTAGCCATGATATTGATAAGCAGAGTTCCCCAAAGTCTAAACTTAAGCTTTTAGTCCATCCTTGGGCGACTACAGTGGAATCCAGATAAATGGGACCACTTTTTGCACATAAAAAATCTAACCCAGCATCGGGATAAAGCGCAGAGCTAAATTAAGACTTCAGGGTTGCTATTTGTTGTTGTTTGGTCCCCGCACCTGACCAGACGGACACCAAAAGCGTAACATCTGATACGTCCACACAGGGGATTGGGGGTAAGGAGAGATCCGTGCACTTTGGCGTTTTTGCTCCACATGTCATAGATGGAGTTTTTCTTAATACTTCCCGCTTCAAAAGCTCTTTGGCTCCTACAAATGCCAACGTTGGCAGTTACGAAAAAGCCCAATTATCCGATCATACCGAGACTAAATGTTCCTTCTCGACGATACATTTTAAGGCTCAGAATATCAGTTACGCAGAAAAAATCCCAACTTTTCGAAAGCCCCGTTTATCCGGATCTCGATTATTCGAATCGTCTATCAAGGGATTTCTGCTATTAGTCGACCTTCTTCTTCGACTAAGTCAACATCCCTAGATCGTACCAAGGGTTGATCTCGGAAATGTTGATCCTTCAACTTCATCCAGATGAACTTTGTGACGGACGCGTCAGAAACAAAGCCAAAGCACCTAGTCTCGATGTCCGCATCCAACTTGTCAAGGGTGGCATGGATGCAGTCGGGCCGGAGCAGTCACAACACGTGTTGGGGATGAAGTCAGCACCCCCGGTGTCCCACTGGCGCCCGGTGGAGGCCTCCGGAGCACCTTCGTGGGCAATCTCACTTTCAGTCGACCGTCACAACGGGATCCAGGTGTGGGCTGGAGGACGGCCACGCACCTGGAGACCAGAGCTCCTTCAGGAACCCGAGTGACCGTCTCCTTGCTGGTGTGGCAGGAGGACCTCATCTGGCTGCCGTGCTCCTGTCCGGTTCTAAACAGACTTTTTTTGCTCCGGGTCCCAAGACACCGCTTGAGTTCACCTCTCACCCCGAGTGGTGGCACCTTCGCCACAGGATCTCCCTGCACACGGACGTGCACCAGCGTCTCTGACAGAAAGGACGTGGATAGAAGTAAATCCGAGCTCATCTCTAGCCTGGTCCACCTCCAGGTTTGACTCGAACCTCCGATTCGACCTCGAATCGATCTTATTCGGCCTCGAATCGACCCTATTCGGCCTCGAATCGACCCTATTCGGCCTCGAATCGACCCTATTCGGCCTCGAATCGATCTTGTTCGGCCTCAACTGAGTTCCACTCGATTCGCGAGATTCGCCTACATCACTAGTTGGCGCAGACCTGGTCTCTGGGGGCGGCCTCCGGCACGTCCTTGCCGTCTGTGTCGTCGTGGAGCTCCTTCATGGCGTACACAATATTGAGCCAAGTCTTGCTGACTGTCTGAATCCCATTCGAAACTCGAGGTATCATTCATCCTGGGCTGAAAGTGCAGACTTTGTCGCTCTCGTTGCACTCCTCATAGATCTTGACGAAGTAGACGTCCGAGATGAGAGCCTCTATCTGTTTCCACTGAGAGCGCATTCTTTTTGTTTTTGCTGTTCCAGATCGTATGATCCACCCCAAACGCGCAGGTTTCTTTACCGCTCAATATCGCGTGCCCCCTATGTTCAAGGCTGCAGACGGAATACCGTATGATGCGCCGCAGCTGCGTCTCTGGCAGCTCCAGATCGTGCGACGCCAACTACTCGTCTGTCTCCACGCTGCTCCCCCTGCTCTCCTCCCCCCTTCCCTTACCGTACGACCGCGCTTCTGTTTTTCGCCGCTCACACGGTGCTTTGGCCTCACCTGACGTATACGTGGTAGCGCTGCACGATTCCATTTGTGTCCTCGGGCTGCGTCCAAGTGACTACGATGGCGGAGGCCGATTTCACACAGGCCTTAATGGCACTCGGGGGACCTGGAACTGCGGAATAAAACGGCTATAAAAAGACGCATCTCATTTCGCAGATTAAAGAGGACGACAACAACAAGCAGGTGTGTTCAAATTGGATGGCTTCCTCCTCTTTCCCCCTTTTTTTTATTTCGACAGACACATTTTTTTATTTTTTTTAAGGGAAGACGACAAAGTAATTCGAATTCGTGCGAGGTCTTTTTTCTCTTTTTATTGTTCTCCACTCGACCAGACCAGAGTGTCGACGTCGCGGAAAGTTGCGACTCTTCCTCCCCTTCTCCATGTGTCTCGAGTGGCTTCTCTGTCTGGTCGAGACTTTGCTCTCATTCCCCGATTAGCCCAGAAAAGAGGACAACTTCTTGGCCAAAGTTTAGGATTACTGCTCATGGTTGGCACACACGGAAGCTCAAGGGAGCGGAACTCGAATAAAACGGGCTCTCTTTCTCCACTTTCAATACAAATGGGCCAAAGCCTTAAGAGGGGGATGAAAGAAAGAAAGAAATTTGCTTCTTTTCCCGCAAATTAACGACTCAGCACAAGAAAGTAGCAGAAAGGAAGGCTTTTTCTTTTACTTACCATCGCTGTGCGTGGCGCAGGTGACGACTGGCGAGTACTTGCCGTCTCCAGCGGCCGTGAAGGCGAGTACCTGGATGCTGTAGTTGCTGAACTTGGCCAGGTTCTCCAAGACGTGGCTGGTGCTGGACGACAGGCGAGAGATCTTCGGCATCGGCAGGTCCGAGCGGGGGATGCGCCCGGGCAGAGGGGAGTAGAGCACCTGTGCAGCGAGCAGCACGTACATGAGCGGGAAAGTTGCCATGCAGCTGGGGACCTTTCCAAAACGTTTGCTGTAGCTGAAGCTCCACTTCAATCAAGTCTCGGAAAGTTGTCCATAAGCTGGGGACTTTTCCCCCAGACTCAACACTACAATTGCTCAGTTTGGACATCTGCATGCTGAGGACGTCCCCCCCGGGGGGGATGGTCCAGCATTGTCATTGCAGCCTGCGTGGAAGTGCCAGAAAGTCGTCCCTGCAGATTTCAGGGCTGATGACTTTCCAGGACCCGACAACGTGGCAGTTCCGGAAAGACTAAAGCAACGCCCACCTTGTATCCCTTGATGATCCCGTTCCTGAGGTGCACCTGTGGCTGTTGCCAGCTGACCTGGATTGTGGTGGACGTGAGGGCCACGCAGTGAACTTTCTCAGGGGGTCCGTCAGGAGCTGCAACAAGATCTCCTCCGTGACTCCATCACCATGTGCTCCGTGATGATTCAACTCACCATCCTCCTGAGTCCTCCCCAGCGAAGGTGTTGCCAGTGGGCCTTCACCGTAGCTGTTGACGGCCTGGAGGACAACCTCGTATTGGCAGTGCTTTCGTAGCCTCGACAGAACGAAGGAGGACCCCGACCTCGAGTGGTCCAACTTGTCCACGTCCAAGAATCGATAATTCTGGGAGCTGAAAGTCGAATATGAGCTATGGATTTCTTCTTCTGTGTTCACATCTAAAGTTGACTCTTCTTCGTCAGCTTTTGTTGATTCTTACAGCTAGGTTCTTTTTGACATCATCATCTGATATCATCATTTGATATCATTCATCTGTGTAGTAGTATTCATCTATGATTTTTGAGTCACCATTAAGGGGCTTCGAGCAACTAGAATAGCTTACAATACCCTTGTCAACTGGTGTCAAGGTCGTGGGAGACGTTTGACTCCTTTGACTCGTTCGCGAACCTGACCACGGTGGTCTTGGGGTCGCTGACAACGTCTCGCTGGCGCAGAGGCCTTCAGAGACAGCAATCCTGCAGATCTACTCGCTGGAGGCGGGGATGTGGGCAGACATATTGTCGGTGATCTTGCTCCAGAGATTGTTTAAATATTTATGAACTTCTTTGTCACGCTAAAAAATGTGTGGTAAAGTTAAACCACTTAATCACACGCTGGCTTTTTCATCGTCTTGAACACATCCAGCAACTCCAATTTTTGAGTAAGAATCAGCTGTGCTTCTCTTCAGTCAAAAAGTCTCTTTTTGCGCAAGTTTTTGAGTCGCTTTTCGCCAAAGAAATGTGTAAAGTGTCATGTTTTCGATCCCAGATTCTCACATATTCCCCCCGCCCCCTCTAGTAATGATAATTAATTAGCTCCTCAATGACTGAGTCGTCTCCTCACAGCTGAGTGAGTGACTCTGCTCTCCTTCCTCGGTGATGAAGTGAGGTCTTCTGGAGCTGACGGACTTTTAAACAAGCCCCCTTTTTATCGTCCCTGCTGCTGCCGAGGCTGCGGAGGCCGCCAGCAGAGGCTCCTCTGGCAGCCTCTCTCCCATCCTCGAGGCAATCGTGCGTGTGGTAAAAACTTTGCGCGCTCACTCGCCGGCATCATCACACTTTGACACTTTTGCCTTGGAAAGAGGAGGAAGAAAGGCTGTGAAATATTTGCACAGAAGCCTTCATGAGGGCCTTCGCAGCCGGAAGTCGCGCCTCCATGCACGCAGCATCATTTCCGGGCAAGAAAATGGAGACTCTGCCCTCCCGCCCAAAAAAACTGAGGCAAAAATGGGCAGAGGAAGAGAGAGAAGAAGAGGCTTTATACATGCATTGTTGGAGGGGAGATTTTGTGTCGGGGAGATAAATTGCTCGGGTGATGACTTTGCTTTCAAGTGCGTTATTTGACTGAGTAAAGGAAGAGTTGCTTGTTTTTTTTACTTGCCGCAGGCTTTGCAGGCAGCATCCGCTACACTTCTCATGCGCACAGGGTGAGTCAGGAAAAGAATTCACTGCTACTGTGTGTTTCAGCAGAATTGGTGGCCTGAAGGAAGCTTGGAAAATGTCTCTGCATGGGTGGCTTTTACACACCCAGGCATGAACAGTAGATATGCACTTTACGCCCAATTTCGGATTTTTGCAGCTCCAGGGCCTTGACGACCCGAGGGCGTGGGACGCGGAGGGTGGGGTGGGGTCGGGGTGTGTGGCCTGAGGGTCATCATGGCCCGAGAGCAGTAAAATCCGAAAGAGGGGGAGAGCAAAGGCCTGGCCCACACGGACAGTTGTAGGCCTGTTCTGGAGTTTACTATTTTTTTGAGCAGCCATTTAATTTAATGGTCATAGGCCTCAAAGCTCATCCCCACAGTTCTAAGTAGCTCTGTAGCATGCGGTAAAGTGCCATTTGGACCCATTTAGTCAGTGTGTCGAGCATGGTGTAAAGTGCCATTTCAGCCAACTGCCGTCCAGCCCCGTGTGTCTTTAGCATGACGTAAAGTCATTCTGTACACCCCCTACTAGTGTGCCGCAAGCCAGGCACGTAAACTCAATCTACATCATGTTCATCCCTCCTCAGCACCAAGGGTATCTTCTACCGGTATACATGCATGTACATACGTCATGTGTGTCTATATAGACATCCCAAATTAATCGCTATTCGCTACTGATTCGATGTGTCGAAATTGTTCGGTCCAGATGACATTTTTTGCTCATAATTCAATGATGTTTCATATAGGGAGCTGGGATTCTCCAGACTTAACAGAGTTGGTGCTACAGAAGTTGGCAGGCCCACGGGCTGTTGGTACAGGGTGAGGATGCAAATTGATCAGAAGCTTCCAGGCCAATTTTGTCCATCTCCAGGGAGCCAATCACATAGCTCCTCGATGCTGGTGTTAGCTGAGAGCTTTGTCAACAATCACTCTTCACCAAAATGAGGAAGCCCAAAAGTGTCAGCCACACCATTATCACAGCCACTGCCGGCGTCACCTCCCAGTCCGTGTGCAACGTCAGGAAGGCCCACGGCCGCTCCCAGCGCAGTGCCTGCTGCATCAGCCATGTGAAAGCATGTAAGACATGAAGACCCAGACTCAAAAGTGGGTGCCCATTTTTCCGACTGTTGGGTCATGAGTCAAGGACTTTCACTGTCCAAAACGTTTATTCCCTCGCGAGTAGGCTGAGGAAAACAGTTATTTTTGTGCAACTTGAGCTTGCCACAGTGTGCTCTATACGCGCACAGTGTGATGCAACAACCAGGACCCAAAATGTGAGATGCCCATGACATCAACTGGCTGACGTTGATCGTGAGCAAGTGCGAAGTTTGGGTGTGGGACTGGGTGCAATCGAGCCAATGGAAAGCAGACATTCGTGCAAAAAAACCGCCACCTCCATACTACATAAACGTATGCCACACAATCATACTATAAATCATGTAAACACTTCAAGGTGAGTCACAGTAGCTGTGAAAAAGTACCAATATTTTCAGACTGTTCTCTTCTGTTTCTCGATATGATGTGAGCAAAGTGTTCACCACTTATGCTGAAAAGAAGTGACAGTTTCATGTTCGTTGCAGCATTAAAAACATTGAAAATGGCGACAAGACTACAAAAACTAAGGCTGTGCATTTTATGCTCAACGCACAAGTTGATTCTTTCTACAATGGTTTTGACGGTTTGTCAGTTCCACCAAGTCACCAAGAGTATGAAAGGGGGGGGGGCATCTTGGGAGCCCGAACACTCCTAGGATATTTTTTTTTAAGATTTTGGACCTTTGTTCTGGCCACTTTTGCAAAGTTTTAAGTTACCACGAATCGAGAAAGTCCCTCTTATAACCATGAACTTAAAAGGATTGAGCTGCATAGGAGCAAGCAACTTAACTGGCAAGCATGAAATTGACAAAGTGGAAATATGAACTTGACAGTGATTCAGTGAGAGCGGAAAAATATGTTGTCATTGGGCGAAAATACATTTTCTTTAGTCAACAGTGTTTCATTGAACTTCACTCGGCCAAATAAGTGAAAACTATGTTGATTTTGTCGCAATACGTGATTTGGGCTGAAAATTGGGTGGAACATCTGGAATGGGACAACATATTTTTCATGAGTCTGACAAAATCAGCTGTGAGCAAAGATGAGATTGCGAGTGAGTTTAAAAACACATCAGTTACAACTAACAACCGCGAGTTTAAAAAGGAATCCAGTCGTTGGGAGCAGCCAGCTGCTACAGTAAACATGGTGGAGGAGGCTTCAGAATGATTGAAGGCCGCTATTAAGGCCGAGGACGCTCATTCTAAATGAGTTATCTAAATTTAATCCCCTGACTCGAGTTCACGCAAAAAACACTCACAACGAGCTTGCATACGGTTATAAGAGGAAGAAACAAACAACCTTCATTCATGTTATTCAACTCTTTGGAATGCATTCTATTAATACACTGACTGTACTAGTGGAACACTGCGCTATACAGGGTACAACCGTGGTGGTACTTGAGTCGCCCTCATGAGCTATTCCTATAACTTTTGTCATCATAGCAAAGAACAGCAGGTGTACCCTGTATAGGTCAAAAGCCTGTGACACCCTGTACAAGTCCAATGTCTGACAAACCCAGTTCAAGTGTGTACAAGTCTTGAACACCCGGTATAAGTGTGATGCCTAAAATGCCCAGTTCAAGTGTGCACAAGCCTGTAACACCCTGTAGAAGTGTGATGCCTAAAATGCCCAGTTCAAGTGTGCACAAGCCTGTAACACCCTGTAGAAGTGTGATGCCTAAAATGCCCAGTTCAAGTGTGCACCAGCCTGTAACACCCCGTAGAAGTCCAATGCCTGTGACGATCAGCCCAAGCCCAACTGGCCTTTGACACCCTGTACCATTCCAGTGTCTGCATTGCTGCGTGACACCCTGTAGCTGCTCGCTCTGCTGTGATGAACTCTTTCTCTCTGTCACCCACAAGGGGGAAAATTGTGCCTGTGAAATCTGGACTGCGCCAACGTCGAGTTCGCAACTCCGCGAAATAGGAAAACATTCATGTGTGCGCCATTTCCTGCCCCTGTCAAATCCACACACGCGCGCGCGCGCTCTCCAGAGCCAATTTTAATGTCTCTACATCAAACACAGGAAGGCAGAAGAAGTTTGACAGATGTTCTGGAAGGGTTTCCCCCCCCCCCCGTCTAAGATAATCCTTTGGCCGCCCTCATCCTCTTCGCCTCCGTCGTCTGCAGCCAGAGAAGGACTTGCGAAAATCCCCTCTTCACGTTGGCGATGGAGGAGGAGGAGGTGACGAGGGACATGACGGAAGTGAAGCTCCCCAACCAGACCCGGTTGTTGGGCATGGAAGCGTTTTCGGACCTGGGAAGTCACGGTGCGAACTTGAGTGGATCAGATCGACCTTGCCAAGAAAGGAGCTTTTTTTTAACGGAAAAAAGAAAGGGTTTTTCTCCATTGTCTGACCCCCCCCCCCTTACCCCTTTTACCCCCTGCCTTTAAGCGATCGGAAAATCTGGCCAATAAATCTCTCAACAAGACTGATCTCAATTTATCATCACCCACTTTTGGGCAGTTTTCCGCCCACTCTTCTCATTGTTGGCGCAAAGGGGAGGGGGGAAGGGGGAAGAAATAGAAAAAAAGTTGATGCTTTCAGAAAGTTTCATAATTTTTTTCCTGCCCCCTGTTAATGGCACGAAGCCTTCACCACTTTAGCCACAATTTTATCAAGTCGACAAACACTTTTTTCATTGCTCAAAGACTTTGCAGAGATGCTACTTTAACGAATTTTCTCCTAAGGAACTCAAGGTGGAGGCTTTTATTCTGTTGGCAGACCCCTCTTTTGTACGGCGCCGGAAGTTTGAGAGCGGAAACTCCAGAGCTGCTTGGCAAAGGCCAGAAACCCCTACTTTTCTTTACCCCCCCCCCTTTTTTTCAGTGGCAAAACACAAAAGGATGGGAAGAGAAAAGAAAAAAAAAGTCCTTTGTTCAAAACTTGCCAAAGGTATCACGAGCAGAGAGTGTTTCATGCACCATCATGGACGACGTGTCAAAGTTACTTGGTTGTGAGCCACCCTGTACGGATTTTTCGGGGTGCAGCTGCTCATTTGGGGACAATTAGAAGCCTTCATCATCGTCATTGTGTAAGTCAAGGCCAAGGAGGCCCCAGAGACTTGGCCTTCCCCCCCTCCATTTGAAGGGAGTTTCATGCCTCTCCTAAAATGGTTGCAGTCCTTCTGTTGGGGCCGCGTTGTCCACCCATATGAGAGCTCTGAAGGCCCCAAGTCTGGGCATGCTCAAGGCCAACACAGCCTTCAGTAGATTACGATCGTCGCGGAGAATAGCAAAAAGGATCTTTTGCATAAAAGCAGCCTTAATGAAGCTGTAGTCGTTTCCACGGAGGTCACACTTGAGGCGATAAAGGCCAAGACTCAATCTCCAAGGCCTCCAACTTTCATTTAGGAAAGGTTGTTACACTGGATTACCAACCGACCCGGGGTGGAAGGACAGAGGGAGGTTTCAAATCCACTTACTTGTACTCCCTGTAGCCGATGTTGTACCTCACGATGGCCCCGTGCTGGAGCCTCTCCTCGGGGTCGTCCCACATCAGCTCGAGGGCGGTGGACGAGATGGCGGTCAGCCGGACGTTCAATGGCGGACCCGATGGCTTCTCTCCATTCGTCACGAACTGCCAGGGTGAAAGAAGAGAAGGAAATTGAATTTTGTGCGTGGTCTTGGACGGCCACGAGCTCGACGACGACGACGACGTCGGCGGCGGCGACCTCGACGACGGCAACTTGTTTACCTGCAGGACTTTGCCCTCCTTGCTCTTCCCTAATTGATTTTCCGCCAACACCCTGAGGTGGTAGACGGTCCAAGGCCTCAGCCCGGTCACGGTCGTGTCGGTCGTCACGCCAGGGAGGATGTTTTGCTTGCCCTCGGGGTACCAGTTTTCTGGGAATAGGCAGCACCAATAAATTCAATTTTGTCCACAATGAGACGTGATTGGCAGCGCCAAAACATGTGTCAAACCATGCAATACACACAATCTCTGTACTGCACACACACGCACGCACGCAGCAGTAGAAACATTGGAGTAACTTTCAATGCTTTCCCAACTTTCACATTTGTACGCTCGGTCGAGATGAGCACGAGGGAACAAGAACTTTCCGCAAAAAAAGTAGTCTCAATTTAACAATATTTTGAGACTTGAAGCTTTCATCTCTGAGGTCAGAGTTGCCTGTGACGGCGTCAGGAGTGACCTGGACAGCACCAATCGAATCGAACAGGCCCGAAAGTTGGACGGGCTCTTTGTCAGCCCGACTGCCATCACTACTACTTGCGACGACGCGCAGAAAGTCACCGGCCCGACTTTTTAGAGCCCATTCCATCACCACCATTTGGCAACTGTGCACACAAAGTCAAATTTTGGTCGTTCTTCACCGCTTGGAATTGGTGTCAGCTGATTGGGGGTCGGGTCGGGTTCTGGAGAACGAGAGTTTGGCACACCTCTAATATTTTGGCGTGTTTGTGTTGGAAATCAAGTCAAGTCAGCTGAGTCATTTGTCAAGCCAAGGAAGCAAAACAGGGCAAGGTGTGGAATGGGAGCAAAATAAACAAAGCATTTAAGTCAAGCCCAGTACACAAAGGACACAAACATTTTCAGCTACTGCATCTGTCACAAAACTATAGACACACTTCGTTCTAGGACTCGAAACTCTAGTTCGAACTAGGACTAGAAATGGGCCTTTGGCCATAAGTTTAAGATTTCACAAAAAACTGCTTCTTTCTTTAGGACCATTTACTATGGGCACCTTTAACTCAAAGTTGTATAATTAACTACTTTGGCAGTGTTTACAACATAGAACTTGTGTGTTTTGTGCAAAAATGAGTGCTCCTCGAGGAAAAGTGCACATTAGTTCAGTTTTAGAGGAGCTCCTTAGTTTTCCGTCGATTGTTCAACACTTCGGTAGCTCAATTCTGTCGGAAGTTATGGATTAAGAAAAAGTGTTTACCTCACTTACTACACACAGAACGTTATACAACTTTGAGTGGAAAGTAAATGGCCCTTAAAAACAAGGTGTCTTCCTAAAAATCTTAATAGTTAAGCCAAAGGCCAAAAATTATTTTTTGTATTATTTTCCAAAAAAACAAAAGTCTTTCTTTGAACATATACGTATGTCCACAAGGGTACACCTAAACTGTTCACACTGAATACGCACACATAAGAGTGTTATTCTGCTCACCAGTTTGTTCCTTCCACTGCACCACCAACCTCTCCACCCTCGGGGACGCGTTTTCAATGGTCCAGCTGACCTTGACGCTCCTGCTGGAGATCTCGAGGAGGCTCAAGTTTCCGGGCGTCGGCGGCGGCTCTGCAAAATCCGGATGCAATATTTGCACGTGCCAAAACAAAAGAGGCTCTTGGGTCCCTCCTCACCCCAGATCGTGACGTCAATGGTGAAGTGCGACTTCCCGAACGCATTTTTGGCGTCACACGCGTATCTGCCTTCGTCCTCCTGGTCGGCGTCGTTCACCCTCAGCTTCGAGGTCACTCGGTCCAACTCGCGGATCTCAGTGGTGCTCGACTTGCCGGGGATGGTGGTGTAAGCCATGCCGTTTTTGCGCCAGTTGATGCTGAGAAAGGAATGAAACATGTAGCAGATCCTGCTCGAGGAATTGGTCACGTCTCCTTACCTGATGTGGTCGTCGCCCGTGGCCTCGCACACCAGCTCCATGACCTCTCCGGTCCGTCCGGTCACCGGGCCCGAGTGGGCGACCTCGAACTTTGGCGGGGCTGAGGAGGAAATGCATGACACGGCTTAGAAAGAACCCCACCTAAACAGATGTTGAACAAACTCTTGCTCAGTCTGAAAAATTGCACAGGAAATGGTGATTCTCTCAAGCCTCCTCCAGCCCGGATCACCACGGGCTGATGCACACGATCGACCCACAGCGTCTGGTCCGGATGCGGCCTCCGAGGCCGCCCAGACCTCCAGCCCTTTCTCGACAGACGCTGATGAGGACACGACTTAAGTCAGATCTTAAGAAAAGCTGTTGTGTGACTGAAGAAGCTGCTCAGATCGTAGAGATGTCTGCCAATTCTGCCCAAGCCCGAATTTGTGTCAGATGCCCAATCTGAGCAGTGCTGAGGAAACACAGTACAGAAAACTTTCTGTACACATATCTTTAAAGCTGTTCTCGGTGAGTCAAATCAGTCCAGGGTTTCTTCCCTTGACGAAAGTCACACTTTCTTCTTACTTCTCATTGCTTAATGAAGAAGTGCATAAATAGGGGAGGAAAGTTAAAACTTTCGTGAAAGCTCCCTAATTAAAAATTCTTCCTGCCTGTTGATTGACGGAGGAAAGTTTTCTCTTTCTTTAAGGACTTCCTAATTGGTCCTGCCAACTTGGGGATGATTTTTGACAGGGTAAACTTTAAAAAGGCAATGAATGATATAAGAATTCGCTATTATCATCATCAACGTCAGAACGGTTGTTTTTTTACTATGACACCTCGGAATTTCAGGTGAAGAATTGTAGCAAGTTACGCGACCAAAATTGCAAGTCTGTTTTTTACCTCTCATTCTTATGTCATCATGTTTTTTTTTTGGCAACATTGCACTTTTTGCTCGACTCTTATATTATTATTATCATCAACTTTTTGCCACTTCGCGTGGCCTTTTTAGGGTTTCAACTTACTGTTTAGGTCTTTAAGTAGGGGGTCGAGGTCTAATTATTATTGTTCTTCCTAGAGCTTGAAAATTTGTGACACGAAAATCACCTAAGTATGAGGTCATTGTGATATGGAACAGTAAGAACATGTGACAGGAACATCGAGATTCGTGACATGCCTCTTGGGCCTGTTTTTCACTGCCGGTGAGCTTGGGGCTCAAGGCTCTAGGGATGTTGTTGATTCGACTCAAGCTCACTGCTCTAAACTCAACTGGCAAAAAGGCAGCTCGAACCCATCCCTAGAGATCAGAGCTCACACACACTTGATATAAAAAGAGCCCCTGTGTTCAGAGCGCTCCTCTAGCTATGTTGGTGAGGGTTGTTGACCTCTTTTGGGTGGGTCGGGCTGTGTCAAGCTGCACTTGGGCCCGCTAGGGATGGGACTGGCAGGGATGGGCCCATCCCTGCCCGACTCACCGGCCATCCCAGGCAGGAAGAACCCGCAGGGTCCTTGCCTTGTTGTTGGGTCACATCTGGCACCAGGATTTGAGTGTCAGGTTGTTTCTCTCAAAGCAGACAAAGAAATAAAGAATGGTTGGCGTAACTTTTGGCAAGAATGACATTTGGCGTGATTTTTAACTCACAATCACAAGGTCATTATGACATATCACTAATTTTCTAGCTGTAATTATTGCTGGGAAAAGAGGTTGTGGCATAAAGTTGCTCCTAATCAGGCTGGAGATCTCCATTTTTTACTGTGAGAGAAAAAAGCACATTCAGCTACTTGCCAAATCTCATTTGACGCCAGGGGTTTCTTTTTTCTCCCCCTAATCAGGATTGTGCTACAGCACAGTAAGGGGGGGGTGAGAGGGGGGTAAAAGAGGGGGAGGAAGCTCAGTGTGGCTCTGCTGCTGCTGCCAGGAAATTTTCCCATGTTGAGTCTAGCAAGATCTTCCTTTGAAGATTTCTGCTTCGTCAGATTGATTTTAACAAGGTAGCAGCAAAGTAGGAGGAAAACTTTTTTCTCTTTGATGCCATTAAATAGCAACAACTCCCTTGGGAGCTGCTTTCTAGGTCAAAGCAGCCTTTTAGAGGTCATAATCTTGACTCTGCCAAACAAGGAGACCCTGACCTGGGCCTCCATGGCCAACTCGGCCAGACAAGGAGACCCTGGACTGGGCCTCCATGGCCAATCCGGGCAAGGAGACCCTGACCTGGGCTTCCATGGCCAACTCAGTCAGACAAGAACAACTCACCATTGACCTTGAGTGCCACCGACTGCGACAGCGGCTCGTTGACCCCGTTCTCCGCCTCGCACAGGAACTGCCCCTCGTCGGCCTCCGACACCTTCTGGATGAAGAGGGTCCCGTTCATCAGCAGGCGGTAGTTGCGATACACGGGGCGCTGCAGGTTCAGCTCGAGCAGGGGGTGGCGGATGTTGGAGTCTGCGGGGCCGACGAGAAATACAGGTTGGTTCAGAAAAGGGGGAAACCGAGAGCTTCTCTGCTCGAGGCACACAAACAAACAGACAAAATATACTGAGTGAATCAGATAAAAGTCGAAAGAAAACATTGCAGTGTGAGACTGGCAGAAGAACATCTGTCTGCATCCTTTGTGGTACAGTGTGAGGCAGCAAAAAAGTGATTGCTTCTGCTCTCCGTTCCCTCGAGTCGATTGCGGGGGTTCTTTTTTCCTGACTCACTCGGTGAAGCTGATTCCTGAGAGAAAGTCCAGCATCTCGTTAGGGCAGCCCAAAGTTTTGGTGACGTTTTCCACCCTTCCCAGAAAAAAAAATACTGACTTGTGATTGTCTGGGCCAAAAAGAAAAGTCTGGACTTTTTGATTTGGGCGAAACAAAAGCCCAAAAAGCCAAATTCTGGCAAATGTCAAGTGTAGAATCGTCCTTGGCAACGGGCGAAGATGTCAAAGTCCTTGTACTGAGACACTTTCCGCCAAATGGCTTTTTATTATTATTATTATTATTTGGGAAAGTCGATAGTTCGATCTTTCCACTGCACAAGATCCTTTCTACTACTTAAGCATTGGGGAGAGAAGTTCAGAATATCCAGAAGCAAATGAATTATGAGGCTCTTGCGCTTGGCGAAAACAGGAAATGAAAAAGTGGGCAAGTTTTCGTCTACGATCATGAATAGGGGTAGGGGGGGGGGAAAGGGGGGTCCCCGACTCTTGAGGGCCCAGTGGAGAAATGTCATCAGAGCTGCCGCCATAAATAATCTGGCAAACGAGCAGAGGAGGGGGGAGATGAGATTGGGGAATCCCAGAGTCTCTTTTCTCAAGTGTTCCATGGAAGAATGTGTTTCCCTTTTTTTTAAGGCCTTGGCTTGGTAAAAAAAATCTGGGAAAGCAAGATTTCTTTTGTGGAATAGGCTTTTTACCTGCCAGCTTCCTCCACGTGACCATGGGCTCCGGGACGCCGGAGACCCTGCAGGGGAAGAAGACGTCCTGGCCCTCGACGGCCTCCAGGTCCCTGGGCCGGGAGATCCACTCGGGAGGAACTGGAACGAGAAGAAAAAGGGCTTCTTGCATCAAACAAGGCTGTTGTTGTTGTTGGCGCGAGTTTCTGGTGCAAAGACGAGGCTGTGCTGAGGGTGCGAGTCTTTGGTGCGTGACAGCAACTAAGAGAGAAAAAGGTCCATCAATACTGCTCAGTTTGGGCCAGGTGGAAAATCGGGACCGCCCGGATTCGGGGGCTACCGGAGGGAGACCTCGGACAGCCGCAGTGGTGGAGACCGGAACACGCAGATTTTCTTCAACTCTTCCTTTGTTTCCACTCATTCTTGCTCTGGTCTTCTAAAAGCCAACATTTTATGAGGAATTGCCAAAGAAAAAGTTAAATGAATTACAAATTGGCCGCAAAGAAGCGGTTTTTATTACTTGCAAAATCAACTCTGATCCTCTCGTAACAAGAACTTCGTCTCAGTGCAACTTTTTCCTTGCTAAACACATGTGATTTGGGCCAGGGAAGGAGGAAATGGAGACTTTTGCCAGATCATCCTCGAGTCAGGTCCTTGAGCAGGCAAAACTTGGCCCAAATCTCGATTTTTGCACTCATTTCCGTGGCAAAAATGAAGCATCCACTGTCTTTGACCAGGCCCAAACCCCCCAGTGAAATCCCCAAATTGACCACTTTTCGACCTGGCCCAATACACACACAGGATACGTACGTGGGTCTCACCTCGGGAGGGCCTTTAAGACGCCTAAGAGCGCGTGAAGTTTCCCTTTTTTTCTCCTCTCCAGAAAACTATTTCCGCGAAAATTGAGGCGCGAAAAATGAAAAAAAAAACCACTAAAAATTCGCTCTGGGGTGCGAATCCCCGTCCGTCCGTCCCTCTCCTGCAGCCAGGTATGGCCGCCACCGTGTGAGGCCCCTGTGGGGACCCCATTTTTGTGGGCTCACACTGCAAAGAGCGGAGCAAAAAGGAAGAAACCGACGTCACCTCTTTTCTTTCTATTTTCGCAGCCTTTTCTTTCCCGGAAAAAAGAAAACGAGAAAGAGAGAACGAGACCGTGTTTACTGCGCAAACTCGGGCGAGAGCGAGAGCGAGAGCGAGAACGAGAGCGAGAACGAGAGCGAGAACGAGAGCGAGAGCGAGAGCGAGAGCGAGAGCGAGAGAGCGTCACAATAACAGCAACAAAAGGAGCACGCACGCGCGCACGCATGAAAGTTGCCATCATTGTTGGTAGAGAGAAGAAACTTTCCACGAGATCTCCACTCATTTGCGGGCGAACGCACAATTTGGTCCTGATTCTGAAGCAACAACATCGCGGTCGAGGGCGGCGGCGGCGGCGACGGCGGCGGCGGCGGAGGTGGAGGTGGAGGCGGCGTCAGCTCTGCCAGACAGAACTTGATTAAATGCATTTTTAGATCATTTCTGCCAAGCTCTGCCAGACATGTTAATGAGCAAAGTTGTGACACTTTTCTTTTTGTGCTGTCCGAAAGTTCCTCACTCTGTTTCAGCGCAGGCGACAGAAAAGGCTTATGGAAAGACAGCAGAGGAGAAGCTCCTAAAAGAAAGTTTGGCCTCCTAAGGTGAAATTCGAAGAGGAGAGCGAAATTGGGGCTGCCGGAGATGCCAACTCTGAAAAAAACTCGCCCAGACAAATGGAAAGCGGCCTCCGAGGACGGGATGGCCGCAGAGGCCAAGTCGGGCTCAGGGTGAGGCTGGCCGAGGACGTCAGGCCTCCACCAGAGCAGAGATCAAGACGTGACAACGTCCAGAAGCTGAGGTCGGTGTTGGTCCTGGAGACTCTGGACAAGACCCAAGAAGTGCAGGGGGTTCATGATCACTGGGGAAAGACTCTCGGGCTTTGACAGGGACTGAGTAGAGATCGTTCGGTCTGTTGCCGGCAAAGTGTTCGCCATTGATGCCGGGAAAGGGAACTTTGCAACTTATTATAATTAAAACATAAATAACAGCAAAAAGTTGCAAAACATTCCAAGGAGGGTCCAGGGTCCTTTCCCCCCTTGAAGGGGGCCTGAGCCCCGAGCCCCGAGCCCCGAGATATCCTCACTGCTAATGGAAATGACCAAACTGAGTCAGACAGGCAGATTTGGCCCGATTCGATTCTCTTGAAACCGATTTTCCCCTCAACCCCAAGTTGGCAGCAGACTGCAGCAGCTGACCTAGGAGATTAATCGGCTTTCTCAGCAGCTGTCTACAAAGAATGTTTAGGCGCGTCTCTGCCGTGACCCTGACCATGGACAGGTCCGAGGCCTGGGCGAGGACCTGGACGGGGTCGAGCTCGACCACTTTGCTCTTCTCGAGGATCTCTCACGCTTTTGCCGTCCATAAACAAAGTTCCCTTCAAAATAGAGATGGTCTTTTCGTTTAATGATGCCAAGATAGGTGTTTGAAGTGGTAACAAATCCCTTTTTTCCACATCACTCCAACAGTGAGCTAAAAATGAGCAAGACACAATCCTTTTTAAGTCACCCTGTCACTTTTGACCCGCCACCCAGTATTGGAGTTCTGAAGCCCATAGGATCTTTGAACGATGAGAATGAATCTGTTGATTATCTGAGCTTTCCTCAACCAAACTGACGTAAACAAACACATGTGAATATCTGACTTTCCTCAGCTGTGGCAGGAAATAATGATAAGAATACTTAAATGTTGCGTCTTCTTTCTTCAAAGTTGGCCAACTGTATGTGCATGGCTTTTATCATGGTGAAGGTGACCAAAAGTGATAGCTCTGAAAGTTATGTGGAGCAACTTTCTTCCCAAGCACATCTAGGAAAGTCCTCCATCATCTATCTACTGCCTCATGTCCTTTGGGATCTATCTAGCTTATATAACCTGGATTAGTCCTGGATTAGCTCCGGCTTAAGTCTATTTACAAGTCTGAGCGCCCACACTCACTCACTCACCCCTGATGGTGAGCACCGCGGACCTGGCGTGCTCGGCCACCTTGTTGGTGGCCATGCAGCTGTAGTTCCCGGCGTGGGTCGTCTCCAAGAAGGAGATGCCGAGCATCGAGGTGAACTCGTCGATCCGGCGCACCTGGATGGCGCCGCCCGGTGCCACCTGGGCGTCATTCTTGCGCCACTCGATGTCGATGGGCCGATCGCCCTCACTCACCGTGCAGATGACGCGCACGCGCTTCCCGCGGGTCAAGTTCTTGGGGAACGAGAACGGCTCCACCTGCGGGGAGACTTTGGGGTGGAAGGAGGAGGAGGACGAGGAGGGACAAAGGGGGGAGGAAAGAAAAGAAACTATGACAATAACATGAATAAGTGCGACTAAAGCTAAGCTGTGCGCGTGTGTGTGCGTGTGCTGAACAAGAAGTGCTCGTCTAGGATCTGGGTGCAGTTGTGCTTATCATGCAACTTTTGTCTAGGTGCGCTGTGAACTCGCTCGACGAGACATTGTTTTCATCCTGACCCTTGACTGTGAGCGCCTGCGAGTGTCTGACCGAGCCGGCCGCGTTCTCCGCCACGCAGGTGAAGTTGGCGTTGTGCTCCGGCCGGAGGGGGTCGATCCTCAGCATCGAATCTAAGTGACCCTGCTGGGTCACGGCCACTGAGCCGCGGCCCCCGCCTCCAGATGGTGGGATGAGTTCATCGTCCCTGAACCAAGTCAGCGAGATCGGGGGGTCCCCGGCGGTCACCGAGCAGAGCATGACCACCCTCTGGCCCAGGAGGAGGTCGGTATCGACGCTGAACTTGTTGATGGCGGGGGGAACTTTGTTTGCAGGGGGAGGGTACGAGTAAGAGGGGTGAAAGAAAGAAAAAAGAGAGAAAGAATAGACTTCATTCAGTACACGTGATCAGGGTTGCCACAGGCTCTTCTACTATCGAGCCCGTCTCCATGGCCAAAGAACCGGCCGAGTCAGACAGCTTCCCTTAGTAAACTTCTGCTTGTGCCCTTTTTACCCCCCCCCCCCTTCGGAGTAGGGGAAAAACCCTCAGCATCTTTTTGTGTGACACCACAATGGACGTGATAAATAGCGCAGTCCCCGACTTAAGGCGCATTTGGCCGACGCAGCTGACGCCACAGTCGCGCCCAGCAACTCTGCCAGTGCAAACGCCCCCTTGGCCGACTCCTCGGAATTAATAAAGCCTCCCTATTCAGGCCGCCGGCCTCATTTTATGCCTTGGCAGTGACGAGCCAAAATGTTCTTCCTTCTTCTCTAGCTTCAATATCATCTTGGGCAACCTTGAAATTTTTTTTGGGTACCAAAAAGGCTCAGCTCTAGATTAACACACTTCCTCCCCCCCTTGGCCCATAAAAGCCATTGAGCGAAGGGGGGGGGCGTCCCTCCCATTCCTTTACCCCCCTCCCCCCCGCCCCTCATACGGAAGAATATGAGATTAGCCCAAGTTTGGAGAGGCTCTTCTGGAAACGTCATCACATCTTTAAGTGGGTGTTCCAAGAACAAAAAAAAGGGGGACGGGGGTAGGGAAGAAAATCGCACTCTTGGGATGAAGGGATAATGCTGCTCCTCCTCGGTGATAGGGGATGTCCGTACCCATAACATGATCGTATCTTTGCTAACGGGAGGGGGGATTTTTTAACTAAGGGGAGGGGAATACACGCGGTGGGAGGGGCTGCAGAGAACCCCCTCCCCACTGGAAGAGATTTTTTTGGAGATGCTTTTGCGCTGGATCCAATTTGGCGACTTTTTCTTCTGCAGATCTTCAGTGAAAGGATGAGAGGAGCATTATGGAAAATGGCCCAATGCGTTTTTCCATTGGAACATCTTTTCTTTCAAAAAGGAGGCAAAATTGCATAAGAAAAAAGGGGTCAAACACCGTGGGCAAAAAGGGGCAAAAAACGAGAGCTCTGGGAGTCATAGAGACCTCGTGGCTGCCCTAACTTTCACTTTTCTTCTTCCCCCTTCTCCCCCTTGACGTTAAAGAAGCCCGCGAGAAAGAGATGTTGACTCTTAGAGGCCAAGAATTCAGCCTCCGCTTATATGACTTTGTGTTGATCCCTTGATCTCTGACAACGCTGTTTGTGGCCTCATAAACCAATAAACAAGTGTCCAACTCTCCCCCTCCGGGTGATCATCATTGGGAAGAAGAAAACAGCTTATGACGGGGGTATTTTTTGGGTGTGTGTGGAAGTATGTGGATACGCGTTGTCCGCTCATTCTCACCTATGACTTTCAGTCTGCCTTTCTGCGACGCCACCGTGCCCTGCCTGTTCTTGGCCGCGCACTCGTACTCGCCGGCGTCCTTCAGAGAGACCTTGGTGATGTGGAAGCTGCCGTTGGAAAACACCTGATGGCGTCGATCCACAGGAAGAGTCTGACCATCTGACGTGAAAGAACGTGTTGTTAATCATCATGACAACAAGCTGAGTGAGCTGGGTAATAATAAATAGGTGATCACGATTGTGTACTTTTATGTGTGAATCCATCTTAACATTGGTCGTGCAAATCCATCACCAACAGCTGCCAGGACGTCATCAGTACAGGGTGAGTCATTCCAAGGTGTCGACCTGGCAACCCTGACGTCGATAGAAGAGCAGAAACGTGCTCACGTTCTCCCAGTACGGAACCGACAAGTCCGACGGCAGCTTGGACTCGGCGCCGTCCCGCACCGTCCCCTCCGTCCCTCGCCCACAGCCGGCTTTGACTTTTTCATACTCGAGTCTTCGTTGTCTGGTCGAGCTGCTTTCTCCTCTGCTCTGACGCAGCGTCAGCAACAAAGGAGCACCGAGAGTCAATTAAGCCTCAATTAACGCTGAACCCTCAGTGCCAAAACCATCCTTAGTAGGGGAGTCACCCCCCCCCCCTTTAAAATGGGCGCTGGGCCCGGAGTGGGCAAAGTTTTTTGGGCACAACCCAAAAATGTCGTCTGAAACAAGCTTTTAGTGCATGAATCTTGCTTTAGCTGGTGCCAGAGGCCATTAAATGGTGGGCAACTTTTTCCTATTACCCCCCACAGAATAATGTTGACTTCTTAGGCAAGGTTATTGTTTGGCAGAGGGAAAAAAAGGACCCAACGATAAAAAAGTACAAAATGTGACACAACCTGAGAAAGTTTCCGCTTTCTTTCTTCCCTCTTTTTCGGGCACGAATTTTGGCAGGAAAAAATAACATTTGTTGTCGAGATGAGGGGCTTAGATCATATGAGATCTCCCTCCTTCAGTCATGTCTGTTGATCCAAGAGTCTCAAAAAGGCGATGAGAAATGGTCGAGGCTCAGAAGAAATGTCGTGATTTATCCACAAAATATATGGGAAGAGGGAAAGTCGCCCAAGGGTTCTCCAAATGAGCTGGTATCTCCTTCTGCTGCCTTTTTTCCCCCCATGCACACACAGATCTGAGTGTGAGACGCTTCTGGGAGCTCTTTTGGAGAGCTTAAACGCGCCTTAAGCGATGAGTGAGCGATTGCAAAGACGTTATTGGCCTCCGGGGAGGCAGAATTAATTCGTGGGGGGAAGAGGAGTCCATCCACCCCTCCCAGACGCGTATGTATGAAGGAGGGAGGCTGTCTTGAAGGCCGGGTTAACCTGCGGCGCGGAACGGAAAGTCTGCCCGGACGGAAAGTCTGCCCGTGCACACGCGGCCTCTCTCTCTTTCTTTCTTTACGTAAGTAGGTCGTTGGTTTTGAGTATCCTGGCCCTTGGTGCACCTCGCTCACTTTCGCACGTGGAGAAGAATAGGGGAAATGATGCAGCAGGAGAATAAAGGAAGTGACGGGACGCTGGAGTTGCGCAGGTCATTTAACTGGAGAGAAAGAGAGAATGGAAGAAAGAGACAGAAGGAGAGAGAAACAGAGTGTATGGCAGAAAGAGGGAGGAGAGGGGAAGAGAGTGAAGAAAGAGAGGAGAAAGAATGCAGAGAGAGAAGAAAGAACAAGGAGAGAGGAAAGAAAGAATCAGGAGGCAGTAGTAAAAGAGTTAAGAAAAGAGAAGAAAGAGGAGTGGGAAGAGAAGGGTGAAACAAGAGGGAGAGAAACAAGAAAGAACAGGGAGAGAGGAGAGAGAAGAAAGAGGGGAGAGAAACAAGAAAGAATAGGGAGAGAGGAGAGAGAAGAGAAAGAGCAGAGAGAGGAGAAAGAGGGGAGAGAGGAGAAAGAGGGGAGAGAGGAAAGAGGGGAGAGAGGAAT
>JAAUXU010017590.1_pt1 | contig 33510 bp, 36 predicted proteins | sample 7278151 | NCBI WGS metagenome assembly JAAUXU01 (sample SAMN14350113, study PRJNA611818) | marine sediment metagenome | isolation source: surface marine sediment (1.8m) | place: French Polynesia: Moorea | collected 2018-08 | reverse complement strand
CTTTTGACCCCCCCCCCCTACCGTAGCAGGTGCTGAAGCTTGAAACTTCAGCCTGGTGTCGGAGGCGCCGAACGGTGCCACGTCCACCATGGTGCGCGTGGACACGTACGGTTGGCACACGCTAAATCAGGCAAAAAGTCGTGCATTCCGCCAAATTCGAAGGACCCTCACGGTGCGCATGCTTTATCGATAATCTGAGACGTCAATTGACGAGTGGAACTGCATAAATGCAACGCTGGCAAAAATTTTGGATCCGACTCTCATGGTGAGCGTGTTCAAAATTCCGGCGAAAAGAGACATCTGAGGTGTAACTGGCTAAAATATGCATAAACAGTCAAAATTTTGATAAAGCTCCACAGCTTCAAGATGACCAGTCACAACTATCTCCACAGGCAGAATTGAGGGGCGAAAAAACGAAAAGTTTCAGCACTGACGTCATCAAGATCTGCTCCTTGCCCGTGTTGTTCTTCACGAGTTGCTACTTCATCGGGTGCCACTTCCGCATGAAAGTCAATCTAACTCTGACTGCAAAGTGTGAGATTTGCCCAGAGTAAGAAGGAAAAAGAAAGTTGGGCAGGACATCGCAACTCTTTACTACAGGAGAACAACTTGTAGATGAACTTCTTCCCCAGGAAGACAGAGTTCAAAGGTGCTGCCTACCTCCTTGTCATCCTGCGAGTGTTGACTGTTGAAGTAGGTGCGGAGTGTGAGTTTGGAGCCACACTCGATGCATCTGAAGCAGCCGCTGTGGAAGAAGGTGAAGTCCTTGAGAGGCCCGATCTTGTCCGTGGGGTAGACGGTCTTTTTGCAGCGCAGGCAGACGTTGTCCGCGGCTGCGTTTGGGCGGAACATGTTGGGTGGGCGCACAATTTCTCCGCCGACTGTAAAAAAACAAACAAAAAAACAAGTTTGTTGACGTGCCTGTGCCTAATGACTTCTTCCAGTGGAACTCACACGTCAAGTGTCAATTCCACATGCACAGGGCTGCGCACTGCCCCAAAGAGCCTCCTCACTCACACTTTGTACTTGCACAAGAAGTACCACTTCAAGCAGCTGCTGCCATCACCGCACACTTGGTAGCTTTGGTCCCGTTTCTCACTCTTCTCCACATTTGTCTGTCATCGGGGGAATCTTGTGGCACACGTGTCAAAAATGAGCTCCAACAAGTGTTGCAAGTGTCTGACAGTCCACAGGGATGGAGGAGGAAATCCCTCTCTCTATTTCCCCCCACTTCATTCTCCGTACGTACAGTACATGGAGTAATATCATCGTCACTGCGTACACCGTCCACAGCTTTTCGTTCACTCTCTCCTCACCCTAGGGATCACACTGAAGAGGCCAGCCCAGCCCGAATAATCAACGAGACAGTGGACGGCGGCCGGCCAGAGGTCGAAGACACGATCACCTACCTCGTCTTCAAGTACTTAATGCCAGTGAGTGTGCAGGAAAAAAAGAGAAATGAATATGAGCGGGCCAGAGGAGTTGACTCGTCATGCATCCCGAAGCCCGTCTGTTCCTTGCCGCAAGACCTCGGCCGCCGCCAACGCCGCCACCAATGCCTGCTTGCGTTCCTGGTGAAGGGGGGAGGGAGGGAGGAAGAGGAGGAGGGGACTTCTGGCCTAAATGAAAACTGTGAGGTACATAGGTGTAGAGAGAGAGAGAGAGAGAGAGAGCACGCGCACACGTCCACATACGAGAGAGAGAAGGTAAGGAGTAAGTTGGTCTGGCTGCGGTGCTGCCGGCTTCGGTGGCAGCCAAGTGATTGGGAGAACACGCGCAGGTAGGTACCGTATCATACCCCGACGTACGTACAGACGTGTGTGTACGTGTAGGAGAGGCCCGACACGCAGGCTACGTGCGCGGGGCCCTCCTCGTCGTCGTCGCCATGGTGCAGCATACGGACGAGGCCGGGCGCGCAGGCGCTCGTGCAGGAGACACACAAGAGGAGCGTGCGCACACATGGAAAACGGGACGGGCAGGAAGTTTTGGCGTCTTCTTCTCACTGCTGCTGGATGAAGAAGGAGGGCTTTAAACGTCTGGAGGAGGAAGAAGAAGAAGCCGTTCTTTCATTTGCCTGAACATCTCTTTCTCTTCTTTAACTAACAGTTTTGCTGGTGTTTAATCCCAGTACTATGCCAGCCCCTCCTTCTCGCTCCCCGCCACATAGCAGGACTGCGACGACGAAGCCCCTCAGGGACGCCCAAGCCACCGGCGCCTCCAGACAATCCTGGCGTCATCATCTTGGGGCGCTAAATTCGGCAGGAAATCTTACTTTCTCTCTCTCTCACACACACACACATGCCAAGGATGCCAGGAGAGAACGAGCACATGAGACTGATTGTTCAATGCAATTCGCTCCCTTGACGTTGCACACGTTGCACTCGGCGGACGTGTACCAAGTGCTCAGCGTGCTCTCCTCGTCTGAAGTCTGAACAACGTCGGCCTTATCAGCAAAAGTTGGTACGAGCGCTAATGCGGAGAACGATCAAGGAGACCTGGAAATGAAGCCTCCGACATGACTCAAACGTCGCAGAAGTGAGAGCGAGCGGAAGCCGGTGGCAACGGAGGGCGAAGCCGCTGTCACTGACGTGCGTATTTGCTTTGATCGCGCCTCAGGAAGCCAAGTTAACTTTTCCTTCACCTCTCGTACAAGAGGAAATCCAGTTATGAAAAGCTCTCAAAGTTGGATGAATAGCACAGGCTTGAGTACACCGAAGCTCTGGTATCTCTGAGCTCTTGATAAGGAGGCCCCAAAACAAAGCGTGTTCTTTGACATGAGACGCTATCTATATACTTGTCACGGCTCCAGTCGGATCTGGATGGAGACCAGAACAAAAAAGTTCAACTGTGATACGCGAGTCAATCAAGACCTGTACGACGACCTCAGCCTTTGTGACCGGACTTCGATCAAGGTCGCATGTCTTGTGGAGGAGTCACTGATGCGTGCAATGAAGGAATTTCCTCGAATTTGGCGCTAAATAACGAGGAAATGTAAAAATTAGTGCAAAAAAGGGGGGAGAATAATGAACGTATCTCGCAATACTGACACGCCTTCCTCCCCCCCCCCTCTTTTTTTAGACTCACAACGTACAGTGTGAGTCTGAAAAAAAAAAGGATCACCTCTACCTACGCCAGAATGGGCTCCTCCAGCTTTCGGGGCTCGCTCCATCACTCACATGTAGCGTCCCACTTACGTCCTACTGCGCCATTATGATCCATATCGCCGAGCGTGCCTTGCACGCGTGCTAGGGCAGCGTGGTGTACTTACATTCCACGTCCTCCTCGTCGAAGTTGGCCATGATGCAAGCTCGAATCAAGACATTCCTAGCAAAGCTTCCAAGCCATGGTGCCGGCGACCAAGTGGAAGCATCCTTTTTTGGCCACTCTCACTGACTGAACTGAAACTGAAGCGACGAAACTGTTATTTGAACGAGAGAAGAGGCTCCCGCGCTTAATCCTGGACGACGCACACGCACACACTGACTCCACTGTCATCCACCAGCGGAGAAGGGAGGCTCTCTCTGTCTGCGTGCGTGTGCGTGTGCACCATGTGTGTGTAAATCGCACGTCATGTGTGCGTGCGTGCGAGTTTCTCGCTCTCTCTGAGAAATGGTGCCTTTGGTGTGATATATTTCTGTTTCCTCCCTGGCTGTCGTCGTCGTCGCTAATGCTGGACGTGTTCTAGATGTACAACCTGTCTGTCACGGAAAACAGCTTATGGCTTACATGGAGCAAGAGTTGTTGTCCTGGCAAGAGACACACACGCAGGCGGCCGACGTCCCGGGCTGGCAGGAGGAGACTGCACACGATCGAGGTGTCTGAGATGGACCATGCGACCAACGTTGCTGGGACAGAAAGAATCTATACAGCGGCTTCTGCGCCCGTACACTTGCCCGACGCTCAGCTGTTTTATTGATTGTTAGGTTGCGATGTTTTAGGCACCTCCTGACCGGATCACTCAGATCATCTCTTCTCTCCGGCACCCGAGTGCCACAATGGCTTGGTTGCCAAGGACAGATTTCCGGCATCTGTTCTACCTCACCGGATCCCTTGTTTGAGGCCTTAGCAATAAAGGACTCGCTCCTTAGTGAGTCTCAAGCCCGGAATCACCCTGCACTAGATGAGAGGCGGGTTATTCTCCACAAGTTCCACCACCTCGGTGGACTCAGCCAATGCTTCTCCCTGAACTTTCACCTAAAATGCCGACGCCTCGACCAGTCCCATCGATCCGCGTCTGAAGCTCCAGAGTTTCCCACCAGATGTCTTCACCAAGCTCATCTTCCAGCAGCAGCAGCCGCCAGTTTCCCGCCACGCATAAAACACACTTGCGTGCATCACAGCAGCTCAAGAGCATCATAAAAGGACCTAACATTGATGCATTGATGTAAGCAATACTCGTCTGCACCGCATCGTTCAGCGCTGCACACCTGTCTTTAAAGTCTTCCAACGGACAATTTTTCTCCCGCGGAAAAAATTGGGAAGAGAAAGAAGTCGTTGCTTCCATCGCATTGTGGTCAAGTCGTAGCAGACTGCGGACACAGACTGGACGCGGCCACGGAGATGACGTGCGTCTGGCCCGTGTCCTTGGACGCGGCCGCGCTCCTGGGACCGCGCAGTCAGGTGTAATAATGACAGCCCAATGACCCGGGATTATAGTTGTATTTCCAGCCGCAACATAATCTGTTGTCGAGCAGGTAGAAGAGATAAGGAAAGGAGACGCCGGGTTTTGCGCGCCTCTTTTTTTCCCTCCCTCCCTCCCTCCTCCGCCCAAAGAGGGGCGGAAAACCCGCGCGCGTCGGTCGCGGGCAAGATTTTGGCGGGCAAAGTCTTCACCGGCTGCTCGGGCCAGACGGGGCCGCAGCTGGGACTGAGGCAGACCGCGTACACACACACACAGGTTCGGGTTCGGCGCCAGAGCAACAAGGGCATTTAACACCGGCCAGCAGCCAAGAGAGCACATTTAAAAGACGCCGCTCTCCTGTGCAGACATTTAACAACTATATTATTGCAAGTGTTGGTGTTAGGTGGTGCTCTCAGGCACAGAGGAGTGACGTGTTGCTCAACGGGTGCTTCTTCGTCGCCGCCGACCACGACGACCACGCCGTAGCATTTAATCCCGGCATTTAATACGCGGGTGATGCCTTTGTTAGTGACTCAAGCTGCCTGATTTAGCACGTCGGGAAGAGCAGAGACTGCGATTTCAAGAGTGAAGACAATGCTGCCAACCACTCCCAAGCGGCCGCCACAGGCAGAGATCTCACCCTCCACCATGTTTGCGTCCCCGCCGCCATCTTCCTCGTCTCCCGGACTATTCTCTTCACCCCTACAGCAACAGACAACGACCCCAGGGCTGTGGGGAAGCATCACTCCACAGCAGCAACATCAACTGCCCCTGGGGCTCTTGAACCTCACTCCCGACCCTTCCTACCTGATGTCTCCGGACGCAGGAAGTGCCACGGCCAAGCAGCACTGTAACAATCCACAGTCGGGCTTCGGCGGCAGCCGCAACAACCTCGGTGACTCGGGGCGTCGAGGCAGACCTCGGGCGGACGCCATTCATCACCTCAGGAATCTGGGATCGAACTCGCCGAGCGACATCAAGTGCAAGGTCTGCAGCAGGGTATTCCCCAGGGAGAAGTCGCTGCAGGTAAGCCCCGACATGCCTGACAACTCCACCGGCCACCCAGCGGTTGGTGAAATGCTCAGAGTACAGACACACAGCTCTGTTTCAGGCCCACTTGAGGACTCACACGGGAGAGAAGCCGTACATCTGCGACTACCCGGGTTGCGACCGAGCATTCACGCAGTCTGGACAGCTCAAAACTCATCAGAGGTTGCACGCTGGCGAGAAGCCCTTTGTGTGCTCGGCCGAGGGGTAAGCAACGCTGTTCATTATGACTGTGCAGCCTAAGGACGATTGTCCTTAATGCAGACGTGGACTTCATCTCCTCTTTGTACTTGCAGCTGTGGCAATCGTTACACCCACGCGAATCGGACATGCCCAGTCCACCCCTACCACAAGCCCCGGCGATCCTCTGAGCTGATATTGCAGCCAGTGCTGTCCTCCTCCGCCGAGAACAACAACAAGGTGAGACACCCAAGTTGACCATAGGGCTCAACATCGACTGAGACATGAACGTCCGACTTTCCAATAGCAACTTCAGTTACCCTCTAGTAATCATACTCGTCAAACGAAGCAAGCCTTTGAAAGCAGCCCTGCCATGCACTCGTTCCTCATGGTCGAGGCCCAGTCTGGCACCTCTCTGGACGACTCCGGAACTGCTTGCAAACAGAGATATCATAAGAAATGTCCGACGTTCACTTGTGTCACCCTGTAGTAGGGAGGAAACATTTGCGTACAGTAAGAGAAATTTGAATTCCTAAAGCCACTCTGTTGGTCTAAGCCTTAGTGAAAATGTTGAACACTCTGTGTCATCCTGTGTAACTCTTCTTCTTCTTATGACCTCAAAGGTGCGTGAGTGGCTGGAGAATTACCGGCGGGAGAGGCAGGAGAAGACGACGACGACTCCAGGCAAGTTGGACCTCGGGAAGGTGCTCAACACCTCCCCGTCCAAGAAGAAGGCGACCCCGAAGAGCAAGCGCGGTCTCATCCTGGAACAGCAAGAGAATGTCCAGCCAGACATCACAGCTGGCAACCAGCCACAGATGCAGCCACCTTCGTCACCTCCAAGGAAGCTTCCCCTGCAACCTGGGTTGCATTCGCCCCTCCGTCAGTCCTTTCCCAGGAATAGTGCCATGGACCAGGGCCTGACGACGCCCCAGTCGCCGTTGAAGTTGCCCCTCGGCAATCAGCCCAACTCTGCCGCCGCAGTGGTGAAGCCACAGTCGCCTCTGAGGCCACATCAGCCAAGAGACTTGTCCAAAGGACCGGCGGCGGCACCCCCATCACCTTTGCGGAATCAGAACGGTGCAGCGCTCTTTCTGTCCCGCTCGCCAGTCAAGCACTCGAGGTCCATCTTGGAGGAGAGGTTGGCGCTGCCGCCCTCGTCTTCGTCACCCAAGAGAAGACTGCTGACGACGACACCGTCTCCATCTAGTAGGGGCAACAAGTGTGCTGGAGTGCTCAATCCCAAGAAGCGATGGCTCATCGAGGTTTTTCAGGTACTACTCGACATAGCACACGTAGACATCTTGGGCTTGGATTCCATGTGTACATGTAATATATGCTGCTACCAGATGTTGAAGACTTTGCAGTCAAATGAAAGTGGAAAAAGGTTCTTTAGCTGGGCCCTAATTAGTAATCGTAATACACGAGGACGTCAGCAATCCTCCTTCACGTTCAAGGTTGTTGTTGATCTCAGTGAAATTCTAAATCCCATATTACAACACTGCAATCTAACAGGAAGAACAGGGTTTTTAATGCTTGTCCTAAAAGTTGTTCCTTATTTGCCTCATGAAGTAAAAGTCAAACCCTGGTGGTGCAAGATTCATACGTGCAATTTTGCTTGTCTTTGATGATTCCATCTTCATCGTTTGACCTCAGGTACACGTAACAATCGCAAAATTCGACGTAGCCTAGTACATACGCATACTTTGTGTACGGGATGGACTCCACTAAGCCCCCCAAGGAGGCTTTCTCGCACTCCTCCAGGCAGTTGTCTCATCTCATTCAATGTACATATGTGTATGTGATACCTACAGGCACTGTTTCGTTTTCCAGGAGCAACAACAGCAGCAGACCAGGCCACATCCGACTGCCAGTAGTGACTTGCTGGCCAAGCCCATCTCTTGGACCGAGGAGGAGGACGACGAGGACGAGAAGAGAAGCAAATCCACCGCTGGCCCCACCCCGAGGCCCAGGTCGCCTCAGATCTGGAGCGTGGCAGCCGCGCTCTTGGAAATGCGGGAGAACCACCCCGCCGACTGCCAGCAGCCCCTCAATCTGTCCGTGTCGCAAAAGTTGTCGTGACTTTTGCCCCTCAGCGAAGACTTTCCTGTGTAAAATAATAACCATGTACAGTATTTATGGCTGGACACTCTCAAGGCATAATATCAAGTGTAAATAATGTACAATGATTGTACACTGATCGTCATGTGAATGCCATTAGACGCTCAAATGAAGCTAATCCTGGTTCATACAGTTGTAGTAATTGCACCCCTAGAAGTGGCCGAGGGTGACGTGAGAGAACTGAGGACGCCAAATGCTGGTGTAAATTTGAAAACAGCTGTGGGGAAAAGTCTCAGAGTGATGAGCAGAGTTGACGAAAGAGGTGGTTTTGTCGCAGACTGTTAATACAGCCTTGCTAAACACACCGAGTAACATCCACTGAACAGAACTGTGCTTTCCGCTTGATTGCACCACTTTGGGACTTTAAAGACAAGTGAGCATCTTGGACATGTTTGTGTTCTGTGTGCATAGTACACGATTGCATAGTATACAATTGCAGCTGAGAGAAGAACTTACATTTAGCAGCAACACTTTCTTTTGGTGAATTCTGTTCCATTTTGGGTGAATTTTGAACGGAGAGGGCCTCACTCCGAGGAGAGACTGAGCGGAGCTCTCAAATCTGTCGACCAGGACAAAGCTATCACAGCCATGGTGAGGAAGACCTTGACGAAGCAGATGTGTCGCGTTTTTTATGCAGTTCCTCTTCTTCATCACCATCCTCGTCGTCTTCGGGACCTTCTAGATCGATGCTCATCGCGGCAATGATCTCTTTCACCAGTCATTAGCCATTGATTGGCTGAGGCAATTAAGAGTCTAAGCTTTACTAAGTAAAATTTAGACTCTTAAGCGTCCTATTCAACGATCCAGAGCTGGTATAAAATTCTGTCAACAGAATTATTGGCAGACTTTTTTACAGTCTGCCAATAATTCTGTTGACAGAATTTTTAAGTCTGGCTGGCGGCATCGATGGACGGTCAAAACATTCTCTAGATTGATGCTCATCGCATCAATGATCTCTTTCATCAGTTATTAACCATTGATTGGCTGACGCAATTATTTGCATTTCACTTAGTAAAGTTTAGACTCTTAAGCGTCCGATTCAATGATCCAGAGCTGCTATAAAGAGTAAGAAAAGTCTGCCAATAATTCTGTTGTCAGAGTCTTTAGGTCTGACTGGCGGCATCGATGGACGGTCAAAGCATGCTCAGCTTGGTCCGGAGAATTGCGGGTCCGTGCAAAAAGTGACGGTGAGTGCAGACTTGGATCACTGAATTGCCAAGGTAGTGATTTCAACTGGTGACCATTGTCTCTCTGTCACGTTCCAACGCATGTGGCTTTGTGACGAGAGAGGTTTCTTAACTTTGGAGTCGCCTCCTGCTGGTCACAAATGAAATAACTGTTAGTTTTGCTGCACAAAGATATTCTCAGTGTTGCAACTGAAGAGAGAAACTTATGTCGAGGCCCTTCTGATGGCGGACGCGCACGCAGCTTCTTTCCCATGACTCCGCGCATGGCAACCGTGTGTGGGTACACGTGTACTCCAGAACCAGAGCGTCGGGTTGGACTTGCAGGTGTCCATGTGCGAACACGTCCCAGTTCAGAGTGTGGGTGGCGACGGATAAGGGTAGAGCAGCCTCGGTGTGCTGAAAGGGATCTGGATGTCTCATCCCCTTGTCCACCCCTGCGTTCACATATGAGAAGCAACAGCGGAGACAAGACCGCAAAAGAATTGCGGCACTTTTTGCTCGGTTTGGCGCCAGAGGAGCTGAGGGCAATTTTCTTTACCTACGTAGTAGGTGTGTTCTTATCTACAGCCCAGTCACATTTTCCTGTTCACTTACTCGGATGACTTTGCACACGTCCGTTCGTTTTTGCCAGGAAAATTTAGCTTTGTTTCCGGGCAATTTTGCACCTGAGATGACATTTAAAGTATAAATGAAGACACAGGTGAGTCCATCCATGATAGCTTTGGCTCTTGGCCTAAAGGCGTCCACCCACCCAGAAGAACCTGGTTGTGGAAAACGACGACGACGACGACGACGACGACGACGACGACGACAATGCATGCCTAGGCCAGTTTCTCTCTGGGTCGATTTCCTTCACAGAGCTCATAAGAATAGGGATGGACCAAATACGTCGCTAAACTTGCAGTTGACGAGCCGAAGCCATGGCAGAGAACCCGGAGAAGCCCAGTGACATCGATACACGTCTGTCACAAGCCTGACGTGTGGATCGGCGATGCCGTCGGAGAAGCAGGAGGTGTACCCTACGCACATGTCCCACATGCGCATGGATGTGTGTCTCCGACGTCGAGCCAAAATTCTTCGTAGCGGTTTTTTATTATTATTGTTTGAGGAGCTTGTAAAACATCCCGTATTCTATAGGCGGAGGAGTGAAAAGAGCCCAGATTGGCAGATAAAGGTAACCGCCGCCGCCGTCGCCGTCGCCGGGAGCTACAGCCAGAGAGAGAGATGAGGTGAGGTAGGCATAACGACTGGATGGCGGCCAACGTCGGGCACACGTAGACCCGCGCGCAAGCGCGGCACGCACGCAGGAGACAGACAGCCAGACAAGAGAGAGATGAAGAAGAAAGACTAACTAAGGGCTGGCTTTAGTCGCTCGTTCCCTCCGCTCTTTCCCTGCTTTTCTTTTTTCCACGTCGGTATCCGGGTGGTGGTGGGAGGAGAAGGAGGAGGAGGAGGTGCCCCGGTCGACGACGTCTTTCGCCCCGCGCGCCTCCGAACACAGTACGGGTATATGCACGTTGAGTCACCAATAACTCGGTCCAAGGCATCGTGTTCAAGTGCTGGGTCAAGCAGTTGGCTCTGGAAATGTGCTTAAAAAGATATTGTAGCTACTTGAGTAACTCACACCTTGTCTCAAGGAGTTGTCTCGACATGAAACCAGCTGCTCATGACTTAGACTAATCTTGCATCTACTCAAGGATCAGTTGATTCTTGACGTGAGCAGAAAGCTTCTTTTTACTGGCATGAGGTGTAAACTTTGATCCAAACCAGATCACTTTCCTACGGTTCAGCAGCTCCTGATGTGAAAAAGGTCGAAAGCAAAAAGTCTCCCTCAGCTTGTTTACAGAAAAAAATTACATCAAATAAAGCAAACAATTGCTTAAGACTCCCTGAAGAATGAGATGCATCTATCTATGATGTGGAACATGCGCTGCACAAGAGAGGGTCAGACACCCTCAAACTTTTCAGCCGGCACCCACTTTGCCTACAGACCAGGTTACCATGCACCAGTTCACCAAATATCAGAGGGACCTTCCCCATATCCATTTTTGACGGAAAGGGGGGGGGGGAGGGAACACCCCAGCACCATGTCAATCATCAGCCTAATCTGTGCTTTGGAGGGAGATGCGGGCAGGCACCAGCGGTGTCCTCCTCGGTGGTGTCAGTGACTGTCACATGCGAGGACACGATACCGTCTCCACCGTCACTCGAGGGTGGACTCACTCCCAGTCAAGTCTCCGGACGAGTCAAGTCAGTCGCTGCAGTCTTTTTTTGCCTCACACGTTATCCGAATCTGCTGCCACAGGCCTCCTTTCTTCCTCCTCGAGCCATAAAAAATGTGGAGAAGCCTAACTGCCTTACTCAGTCGAGGTTCAGAGCTCGTGGAGAAGGGAGCTCTTTGACGATGAGGACTGCAGTGATCTTCCTGGCGTTCGTGGTCGGCGCGGCCCATGGACAGTATGTGGACGAGGAGACCGACTCCATAGTCATCGAAGGTAGGTGGTCTCGTTGCGTGCACACGGGTCAGATCAGGAAGCCGAGATGTTGCTCGAGCATAGTGAAATGTAGGCCCTGTGGGCCTTTGGTATAGGCATGTCATACATGACACGAGGCAGAGCTGCTGGGACGGGTACATGCGCATGTGGGACGACGCGGGGTGGTAGAGCATCGAGGACCTGCCTCTACGGACAGTCATGTCACACATGCACGAGCCCGCAGTCACGTTGACGTTCTCAACGTACCCGCACGTATACGTAGAAAACTGGACTGGCGGTGGAGACGCCGCCCGCCTCAGCGGCATCTGCAGTTTCTTTCCAAGAAGAGGTCGCTGACTCCAAAAGGTCAACCAACGTAGCAGCAGCAGCAGCAGCAGCAGCAGCAGCGGCAGCAGCAGCAACAACAGAGGCCTATCTTATTCAGGCCACTTACTCGTGCCTACCAGTAGTAGTGGGTTTCTGGCCGAGCAACACTGAGATGGGCTTCTACGTACTATGCGAGATTCCGCAAGTGAGCTTCTTGTGGCTTCCGCTGTACTTGCTGGCATCAAGGGGCCTACACTCTAGGCCTGAGCTGGCTACGAACGCGTCTCGACCACGGCAATAGATGTGAATGCTTCTAAACTGTTATTGACTAGATGCACGCCAGATATCTATGATGCAAAAAGTGAGTAGACGAGATATTCATAACGTGGGTTATGTTTGGAGATAAGATACGCATCTGTTATGTAGTCTGCATGCCTTGTACATAGATAAGATCGCCTGTGCTGTCTACATATGTACAGTCGGGGTCGAAAGTAGTCGTCAGAGATTCCCTTCTGGCTCCCAAACGACGCACGTTTAACACGAGTTGTAATAATAACTCTTGCAGTGCTGCATTGCAGCAACCCCTTGAGGGTCTTGCCAAACTGCACGTGTACACTTGTGCAGCAAAAATGGCACAAACACGTAAACTCACTCATATTGCAGAAGACTCCTTTTTGTGCCTCAGGCTTTTTTACGTCAGTTCCGGGACCAAATTGCATATTTAACGACTTAAACACCAAAGAATGCTTTCGATTGCGACTGTACTGACACACACATAATCGATGTGCATAGCAGGAATGCCTACATCCAGTGATGCCTCAGTGTCACTTGTGGTAGTATCCACACACCCGCTCTGTTATGTCATGTGAGAGAACTTGTGCGCATGCGTCCGGGACGCAGTGCGGGTTCGCCCAACCCCGAGTGTGGACGTCTCACTCATTCCGCCGCCGCCGCCGCCGCCGCCGCCGCCGCCGCTGCCGCCGCCAACTGGAGTCAGGTCGCTCCCCACTATCTCGTCGAGAAAGTTGGCAGGGAGTTTTCACGTCCAGACAGCAGACAAAAAAAAAAACCAACCAAAAAACGAGGTCGTGTGATAAAAGATGACGGAGGCCACAGTCGTCGTCGCCGCTGCTGCCTTAGCCCGAACCATTTGTCTCACTGCTTCTTCAATACCTCCTTCTTCAGCCAATCTTTTGTCTCGATCAGATTTCTCTCTTCATGCATACGAAATCCGCGCCAGCGGGCGACAACAGGCCTAGTTTCATTTTCCCCCTACCTCGAGGGAAGTTCATGGCGGCAGCCCCAAACTTTCTCCTCCTTCTCAGGCCTCCTTTATCCATAACACATCTATTCTTTCTTCTTTCTTATGCTTAAAATACACTCATGTACGCAGTCCAGCGCTCTTCCAAATAGCCTCTGGGGTGTTTTTGCGTTGCAACGCGCTAGGTGGATTGTATTTTTTTTAATTTAGTAGAGACGCTACTCAAAATTTTCTTTTCTTTTTGGGCTAATGCAGCGGCGGATGGCGGCGAAGATGACGTATTGACGACGGCTAGAAAGGCTCGCCAGTTCTTGTTCCGATCTCCCCTTCCTCTTCCTGTGCCCGTGGGCCAGGCCCCACTCATCGTTCAGGCCCCGGCCCCGGGTTCACCTCTGGGGCCCATCGAGTCTCAGCCGTGCGTCACAAAGGATGAGAGGTAGGCCACGCTTTGTCTTATGCTCAGTCTCTCGACGTCGTCATGGTGTCTTCCAGGCAAGGGACGTGCACCACGTTCAAGCGGTGCTACCCGTACTTCAAGACGTTCGCGCTCCAGCCGGAGGAGTCGTGGATCATGGGGTCCTACGACACCTGCAGCCATCACACAGCGGACGGAAGACATGTAATGACTCAGACCAAAGCGGTCACACTGTGATGACCACGCATCCATGTGTCTCATAGGTGTTCGGCGTGTGCTGCGCGCCCCAGCCCCTGCCCGACCCAGACGCCGTGGCCGAGGAGGAGGAGGAGGAAGAAGAAGACGAAGATGCCACCATTGGTAACTTCACGGTCGACTTCCAAGAGGTCAACGAGGTAACTAACCAGACCTGGTTCATACGTTAAGACGCATTGTTCAGTACGTGTCTTCTTCTCCAAGGCTTGCGGTCAGCGCAATCGCTTCAACAACGCCTTTCGCATCATCAACGGTCAGATCGCCTCCATCAACGAGTTCCCGTTCATGGCCGCCATGCTCAACAGGAACAGGCAGTTCTGCGGAGGATCTGTCATCACCAAGATGCACATCCTCACCGCCGCCCACTGCGTCAGCCAGTAAGTTCTGGTGTTCTCAGACCAACGATTGGTCTGAAAAAAAAACCAGCTGAAGGCTTCTGCGACTGCATGAAAAAACCGCAACTTCTCACCCACACCATTCTCTTGCCCGTAGCATGAGCAAGTACGACGTGCAGAACCTGAAGGTTGTCCTCGGCGACCACAACCTGAAGCTGACCGGCGAGACCAGGGGCACAATTGCCGAGCACGGAGTCAAGAGAGTCATCAGGCACAAGAGGTTCGACTCCACAAGCCTGGTAAGTGCTTATGCCTGTGATGAGACATCGGCGCACGCACACATGTCTTTTCTCATATGTAGTGGAATGACGTGGCCATCCTGACCCTGGACCGCCCGATCACGTTCAAGTCCAACATCCAACCAATCTGTCTCAGCGACAACCCAGGCAACAGTTTCGCTGGAGAAATCGTCGAGGTAAAGTCTCAGAAAATTCAGGGAGCGCCAAGTGGTGTACGTGAGTCCCGGCGAGGTGACGGCCCAACGGCCCTTTGCGGTGCAAGTCACTGCTCCTCACTCACTTGGAGACCGCGCACACGATCACTGACTCTCTCCCATTGCCCTGAGACACTCTCACGTACTCAGCCAGAACCGTGGACCCCATTCATGTCCAGCACATGGCTATGGTCACTGTTGCAAGGGTCCGCGCCCACGCACACGATCAGTAAGACTTGACAATGCTTCCAGGTTGCTGGTTGGGGCACCACCAGGGCAGGCGGCGGCGCGTCCTCAGACATCCTGCGCAAGGTGAGGACGCTGCTGACAGACTCACTCAGTCGCTCTCGACTTGCATGACTCCATTCATAGGTGGACGTTCGCGTATGGACCAATGCCCAGTGCAAGAGCAGCTACGGAATCAACGCGCCCGGAGGCATCCAGGACCACATGGTCTGCGCGTCCCTGCCGGAAAAGTCGCAGGACTCCTGCAGCGTGAGTATACCCATGAGAGCCGCGTGCTGGATGGAGGCCACGTCAGGTTTGTTGGTTTCTTTCTCGCAGGGTGACAGCGGCGGGCCGCTGTTCAAGTGCACTCACCTTACTGGTGGCTGTCAGCAGATGGGCATCGTGTCGTGGGGCATCGGGTGCGCCAGGGCGGAGTATCCCGGTGTCTACTCCAGGGTCACCTCGCTCCTCCCCTGGATCAAAAGGATTGTGAAGAAATACTAATACCCAACCGATGCTTTCTGTATGACAATTTCTCTCTGTACTGACAACAATGACATTACATGAGCTTACATAACGGCACAAAACTACTGTATATGTTAATAGCAGGAATAAACTTTACCTCAATAGTGCAATGCTGCCAATCATTTCAATAAGGTTAATAAAGTATCTCCAGTTTCTGATGAATATTTTGCAGAATAATATCTCTCATCTCCTTTCAGCTGCAGAACCTCCTGAAGAATCACGCCAAGGGCGCCAATACTTTTGGAACTACATGTGGGGCGTCCCCATTCAGAACCTGAGACAGTTTGGCGGGTTTCCGCAAGCCAGCATCCCCTATCCGGGCATACCGGGCGGAGGAGTCCCCGGGGGATTCCCGGGTGCCGGCTTCCCCTTCTTCCCGCAAGGTCCTCGCCCTCAGCATCCGGGGCAAATGCCCGGCGGTGGTGCCGTTGGGCCAGTCCCACCCCATGGGCCGCCCCAACACCAGCCTCCTGTGCCACCATCTCAGCAGCACCCGCCGCTGCCTCCCTTGCCCACCTACCCCGTTGCTCCTACTCATCCAACTCAACCGCCACTGCCCACTCACCCTCCGGGTCATGCTCCGCCGGGTCATCCAAAGCCACAACCAAAGCCTCCTCAGCAAAAGCCTCCCCAGCAAAAGCCTCCCCAGCAAAAGCCTCCCCAGCAAAAGCCTCCCCAGCAAAAACCACCAAATCACCCACCTGAAAAGCCGAAGGAAGAAGATTCCGAACCCTCTAAGCCCGAGAAGGAACCCCCGAAGAAGGAGAAGCCGACCCACCCGCCGTCCGGAGGCGCGTCCGGTGGCACGCCACGGTGTGGTGTAGGACGCAATTTTCCCATTCGCTACAATGACGATGGCGAGGACGTTGAGGCCAGGTGAGGCCCACACGTCCTCCGAGCTGTTCCTCTTCAGCTGAGCCGGAGACGACTGAGTTGTCTTTCGAGCGTATGGAGACATACACATAACAGTCTTGCCCGTCACATAGAGAAAATATGCCAAAAATTTATAACTATAAGCACTAATTCCCCCCCTCGAGGCGCCATGGAATAGCAGTTATAGTAGTACGGACTTTCGTCATTGTTCATACCCATGTTGCGACCCAGCACGATGAGGACTTTCGACCAGAACTGCTACGTGTACATGTTCAGCAACCACCACAGCATCGTGGACTTTGACTTGCACTGTCCTTTCAGGCAGAGGATCGATGGCGAACACCCCCTCAGGGTAGTGAACGGGTGGCCCGCCGACACCAGCGAGTGGCCGTGGATCGCAGGTGATCACACCCGGTCACGTGTCTGTCCTGCACGTCCATGTCTCTTGCATTCTCTCTGCAGCTCTCCTCAACGGCGGTCGCCAGTTTTGCGGCGGGTCTCTGGTGGACGACATTCACATCGTCACCGCCGCGCACTGCGTCGCACAGTGAGTAACCGAGTGGGACTTGAACACCACGTACACGCAGTTCTCCGGTTGCATTCAAAAAACGCATCGGTGTGGGTGCTCGTGCAGTCCTTTTGACCAAAATGGATACTATCACTTTTAGGGATATAAGTAGCAACATTTTTATTTGAAAATGATGGCATCTTCTTGAAAGCATTGAAACCTAAGAGTGTCCAAGAAATGTCAACGTTCGTCCTCCACTTCCAGCATGAACCGCAACGATGTCGCACGTCTGACGATCCGCTTGGGCGAGCACAACATCCGGTCTCACGGCGAGACTGAAATCTTCGAGGCCAGAGCGGCGAGGGTCGTCAGGCACAAGGGATTCAGCTCGGAGACTCTGGTATCTTCCTATTTAATATAACTTACTACTGTCCATTTAAGTGCAAATGATCCGTTCAATCTGAGGGTCACTCGTGGCCAAAACGCTGGACGGATCCGCCCGTCGTATCTGGATCATTGCTTTTTTGTTCTAAAATAAGTCACATTTTTGGGCCTATGTCATGTGTAAGTGCTAGACGTACAGTGCAGTGGTGGGTAGTGAGGATGAGCGATTCTACGCAGGTGCCACATGATGATCAATTTTCTTTTCCTTAGCACATAGTAAGTTATTTTATCTAACTACAATACTATGGTGTGCAAGAGGTAGCATTACATACGTGGAATTATCATCCTGTTGCCTGAGTACATGAGCACAAGTGTACGACATCCTTCTCGTAACCTACGCTCATTGATCATGCTGGTACAATAAGATGTACAATTGGGTTTTCAGCACTTCGACGTCGCCCTGATCACCTTGGACAAGCCCGTGCCCTTCGACAAGTATCCCAACATTCGACCCGTGTGCCTGCCCAACGGCAAAGACAGCTACGCCGGAAAGATGGGCACCGTCGTCGGGTGGGGAAGCCTCAGAGTAAGCAAAAATTCAACACACACATGCCTGCAGGGCTCATCACCTAAATTGCTTCGCATGGGAAGCTCCTTCCAGAACCAGATCGGGTGCATGGAGAACAATATTGCATTGATGAGATGCTTTCAAAAGAATAAATTATTCTTTCATGGCCACCCTCGGCATTGACTCGGACCTCACGCGAGGCCGTTTGACAGCAGTTCTGACCTCAACCTCCTTGCTCTTGATCCTGGTGCAGCAGATGAATGACACAATTTAGCTGAAGGACCCTGTATACACGTTCACGTACTAGTTGCATACGTACGTATTTGCGCATGAATCGACTTTGTTCTACAGGAGAAAGGCCCTCAGCCGGACGTGCTGCAGGAGTTGACGATCAGGATCTGGGACAACAAGAGGTGCAGTAAACTCTACGGGTCAATCGCACCCGGCGGAATCACCCCGCACATGCTGTGCGCCGGCAGGGAGGGCAAGGACTCATGCAGTGTGAGTGTGAACGTTGTATAGTCGCATGATCACCGCTCATCGCATTTGTACACAGGGTGACTCTGGCGGCCCGATGGTGGTGGGCGAAGGCGACACGTGGACGCAGATCGGCATCGTGTCCTGGGGCATCGGCTGCGGCAAGGACGTCTACCCGGGCGTCTACACCAGGACCACGCACATGAAGCCCTGGATCGAGAGGGTCCAGGCAAAGTTTTGATCACGAAACAACCAACCTCTTATCGACACTACAGAGAGAATCAGTAGCAAGGCAGACATGACAGAGACCAATTCAGAGGCTTTGATTAATCCTGGTTTTTTTTCTCTCTCTCTAACTGATCCAGGGATCATTCTGCTGTTACTGATCCACTCTGTATGTACAGTATTAGTGCTGAAATGATGTTTTTTCAATATGATACTAGCGATTTGATAACCAATTCTTTACTGACTCTAGCACTTGCCTTTTACCATACGACCCAAAGTATGGTACTTTTAGCACTTAAGTACATACGATACAGAATAAAAAAGACTGTCGAACTGATAGATAACTATATAATATGACATGCTGTCGTCTTCTCTCCAGGCCTCGTACCCTGCACATGATGTACGTATCTAAGAACACTATCTTCTAGACATAGCATGCGCATTCTTTGTTTTATTCTCTCAGCTTCCATCTTCACTTTGCTCAACACATTTGTTGTATCTTCAATTTGGTGCAATAAATAACAAGACTAGGCTGGTGTTTCAACAGACAAGCATCATCCTCTTAAGTGCACGATAGTGGCAGTGGTTCATAATGATCTTATGCATACAATAGGTATGTTTAGACTAAATTTTCATACGTGTGGCGGGTGTTTACACAGGCGGAATTCACTGTACTATAAGCAAAAAAGTCTAGGCTGAACATGCATCCGAGCAAAAATTTGGCTGTGCCAGATGAGAATCGGGCAGCAACTCCATGGACTCTGTACTGTTTGTTCGACCTTTTGCTCCGTTGCCGAGATACCGAAAAGTTACGTCAACTTATTACTATTTGTTAGGAAAATCAGACTGAAGGAGCACAGAAAGTATGTTTGGCTCTGTGCAACTTATGAAGAGAGAGCGAAAAGTGAGTGAGAAGCATAGAATGTCTCAGATTGGTCATACGACCAGAAACAGATCCTGAGGTGTGAGGAGTTGAGGCCAATTTTTGAAGCTCTCACTCAACAACTGCTCAGTGTGTCTGCCAGTGACGACGGATGACGTCAGAATCCTTGGCTCGATTACTTCAGAACCACTGGAATCTCGTGACCGCTGTTGATTCCAAAGCCATCAACACCCACGGGCCTTTTTTGTGCTCAGGGAGAGCCCCAGATCTGTTGCTGGTACCCCCAGAGAATCCCCCCCAGAACGTCAGACTTTTCTTTTTTTTTCCTGCTCCCCCTCGAGAACAATTCCACTCTGTCACCTTTAGACAATCCAATTCTGTCTCTTACTCACTCCACCACAGACCCTCCTCTGTAGGAGAGCAGAAGGAACTGTTATATAATATTGCTAGTGCATTGTCAATGAGCGCGTACGGATGTTGCTATGCCAACTAGAGCTAGTTTTTGAGGCTTTGAAGGGGTGAAGGGCAGGTCCCGAGGGAGGGGTCGCCGAAGCCCCTGAGGGCAGTGAAGAAACGGAGGGAGACATTGTCCTCGTAAGAGCAGGCAATTGCTGGATGTATGAGTTTTTATTCCATCCGACCAGGACTTGTGGATATTTAAATTACTAGTATTAAATTTTCTGCCCTGTCTCACATGTCATTAAATTTCACTCTACAGGGCTTTCAAATGTATGTTGATATCCACATTAGTGTCTTCATGCATTCCAGCGTGTCGGGAAAATAGTGAAAACAGGGCAACGCAGAAAGAAAAGATATTACCAAACAAACAGGAACGTACGTAGAGGAAAAAGCAATATTTGAATTAGTACCTTGTTTGCGTTCGATCTTGTGCTTTCATCAGTGTCAGCGGCTCAGTCGGTGCCCCCCGGGGCGCGCAGAGGGACATGGAGGTGAGATTGTCCGCCCTCTCTGACGTCAGCTTCAGCTGGAAGGAGAACGTCTGGTCCAACTTGTCCACCGTCTTCACTTGGCTGAGTCCTTGCTGTCTTCCATGACTGATTCCCCTCCAGGGTTGGCGAAGCAGCTCAAGGTCTGAGCATGACGTGAAACTCATTTGAGTCTAGTCTCTCTCTCTCTCTCTCTCTTGAGGACACAAAGTTTCCACCCATTGACGTAAACTGGGTCAGGGCTTGGCGCAGAGGCTGTGGTCGGTTTCTTTTTTGTTCTCAGGTCTCTGGATATCTGATCTGTTGCGACACCCAGTGCACACAATGACTGCAGATTGTTGGCAGAAGGCGAGATGACGAAGAAGAGGGCAACTCCAGCACACACACACACACACACACACACACACGCACATGCACACACGCACGGAGCAACGTATCTGCCTATATTTACATCAGGCAGTCCAGCTGGTTCCACTCACCAGTGACTAAGTTTGCTTTTTAACAGTCAGGCAGGACATGAACGAACACATCATTGGTAACGCCAGTTGTCACTCTTCAAGAATGGACCCAACGCACGCTCCTAAAGGAAGTACCTGGAAGTACTTGAGTCCCTTGCAGCGGGACGCCTTAGCCAAAGGGGGGAGGGTGTTTTGCGCTTTCGCACAGATTGAGCATGGAGATTTGCATGCAAATTGGAATTGATTAGGATTCTAAGTGTCTCCCAATTGACGTTATTGCAGAGCCTCTTTTCAATGCAGCAGAATCCGCCTGTGTAAACACGCCCAGACGATCCAATTCCGTTCTTCGGTAACATACTCATGTGTAACAAGTTAGTGTACAGTGTAGCTTATTTTAGAGAAGGTATACATACGCACAATACAGTAATAACTATGCGATTCTCAATATTCTACTGTAATATGGATGTGACTAAGCCGATACTCTGTTTTTTTGTACAGGTCCGTCATAAATTCATGCTCGGGGATATCTGCATCCGTCACACTTCTTGGAAGCAATCGCTGTAGGTGATATGATCTCCAACGAAAAAAAGGTCAGCAAGTATCAACGAGTGACTTTTTTTTGTGTGTGCACAAGAACAAACGAACATCTCACGTACGAGGGTAAGCTTGTAAAAAGTTTTTTTTCTTTTCTTGCAACATGCAAAAAAAATTGAAGATTTAGGCCCCAAAAAATTGGAGGGAAGGGCTGACTGATGTGCTGCCGAACAAGCTCATAGAGGGTTGGTTGTGTTTGGATTGTCTATACAACAAAACTGACAGGAATTGGTAACGCGAAGCTTGGCCAAGTCAGTCGCATTCTCTTCTATAAGGATGAGCTCACACGAGACAGTTGAGAAGATTCACTTTGTTTTTACATGCAAATGCACGCACTCCATGTGAGCACATTCTTAGGGGAGACGTTTGGTGCATGGAACGTTAAAACAATGTTAGGTGCAAAAAGCCTGATCACGTGAGTTACCAACAAACGTGTTGCGTGTGCATGCGTGGGTTCGTGAGTGCGAGTATAAAAATACCCAAAAGATATCTGAGATAACCAATGTATGTGCGTGAACCACACACGTACAGTGCTTGTATAAAAGCAAAGGCAAAGCAGAGTTACAAAGGATATGTGGCTCCCTCAACTGATGCAGCAACGATCACTGATATTTTTCCCTAGCCTATACCTTATGCACGTTAACTATACAGCACACATAACAGTATCTATAGTGGTTTCGGTTTAGTAAGCGTTAATGCGCCAATGCTTCTACGGGTACAGTGCGAGTCAGGAGGGGGAGAAATGAACGCATTTTTGCGGCCTCACACTGTAGGAAAAGTAATACTTTTTCTTATTATCTGGGTCACCCTGTGTCGCCTTATGCACTTGCTAGGTCGACTCACAGTGCGCGCGCACTCTGTACCCTTACTTGAATTGGCATTCGTTGTCCAGGCTCGTCTACAGAAAGCTGTAAGTTCGCATTGCTGTTCTCAACTCAGGCATTGCTAGAGTGGTAAAGTAACTCAGTATAAAATGCTTGAATACTCTAGCAAGTGAGGGAGTTACAAGTCTTGGTATCAAGAAGTGTACGATGCACTTACTAGTACAATTATGCTTGCAAATGGAAAGTTTTCTTTAGCCGATACAAACGCTGCCTTTTCCTACGCGAATTGACGCTCATTCTTGACTCTTCGGCCAGATCTCTATCAGGTATGTGAGTATCTGGATTGGCTCCGATATGTTTGGCACCTCACTCGAGGTCGCGGAGGTCGCAGTCGTATTGGCCGCGGAGGGGTTGCCGACCACAGTCTGGCTGAAGTCGAGCATCAGGACGGGCGCGAAGCAGATGGAAAGATTCTGCGGATTCATCTTGTTACGCTGAGACTGGGAGGTAATCTTCGAAAGGTGGTCCATGATAAACACCAGAAGGTTCTGCAAAAAGATCGTGACAACACGTTCCACGCCGGAGTAGTGATGCTTACGAGCCGAGCTAAAAAAGGCTCGAGCCGAGCTAAAAAAAATTTCTGGCTCGAGCCGAGCCAGCCATAATATTTGTAAAGCTGGACAACAGCACTGAAGCTGTGAACAGTAGTATTCGACAGAAAGGACACAGACATATATTATCATGTTCAGAAACTGTTGCCTCATTCTTATGACTTGCGGTCTCTTAGAAATGTCCATTCAGAAAGCCAAGGAAAGCTGTATCAAAGAGTTGTTACACTAAGTTATATGTATAGTGCACTACATAAACGGTCGAGCTAAAAATCCGGCTCGGCTGGTAGTTTTACTCGTAACCATCACTACGCTGGACTCTGTGCCTGTGTACGTGAGCATGTACATGTGCAAGCGGACGGACGCTGGCAAGTACAGCGTACGCTATGAAAGCAGTCATGGTCTTACTCGGTTAGCCTTTGGAAGACAGTCTAGGATGGAGAAGACTAGTTTGGCATTTCCATCTGGGTCTTCTGGGAGGAAGACGCCCATCGCATCCACAAGCATTTGGTAGAGGCAGTTGGAGAACACGGGTTGAGGAAGCTCGCGGAGATATTCTTTCAGAAGACCTGGAAGGCGAGGATTCGTAGCAGCTGATGCGTATCAGACGTAACTGGCAACGCTTACCTGTGATGACGTTGATGTCCGGCACGTTCTCCGACGATAAGTCAACCAGCTCGGCTCCTTCTTCGAAGGCCATTCGGAGCATGTGCTTCTTGGCATCCGCTCCACACAGTCTAGTGGCGGAAGAGAAGTCAACTGTACAAGTCCAGCAGCTGGATTGATTCTTGGCAACAGCCGAACGACTGAGTACGCACCAACTCACGCTGGTCACAAACTGTGCATCGAACAATGCGTCACCTGTAGATTCCTATGATGTCCATGCCCCTGCGCTCGACTTCCTCCACACAGCGCTTGACGATAACAGGCACAGAGAGTCCTGCCGGTGCCTCTCGATCCAACACCGCCTCCAGATCGGCCCCAAACACCTTGGGCGGGGGTCCTTCGGGGTTGGTTGTCATTCTTCTGAGTATCCGGCCGCGTCGGTCATACGCTTCCAGCAGGTTGGTGTAGGACAACGTGAGGTAAAGAGTCCCGGCGGGATGGAGACGCAGCGCCACCTTCACATGAGTAAAAAAAAAACAAACACACATCCTTGGTCGTCTGCGTGTCTAGCCTGACAACGGCATCCAGTGCTAGTACCTGCTGGAAGGTCTGGCCCTTGCCAAAGAGGACGCCCAAACGGAGAGAGGATCGGTAACAGAGGCGATGCCGCAGTTGGGGATCCCAAGAATACACTAGGAACTCCACCTCCAAGTTGTTGGCTAGGTCCAGGTCGAACCTGGAGCAAAGTGGACATCAAATCACGTGTGTACCGTAGGGGCGTCCACGTATGACAATATCCGCACCTCTCATCCCAGTCGAAGTTAATGCCCCCGCTCCTGACGACTGTCCTGGCCTTATGAATGTGATCGACCTCCACGACACAGTAGAGATCTCTAATCCTGCGAGCTCGGCCTCCTGTCCTAAGGCCTCGACCGGATAGCAGGTGTAAGTTGAGGAGACCGCTGAGACGCACTCCAGAACTGCTCTCGGGCATGGCCTCGGACTTATACTTCATGAAGTCTAAGAAAAGGAAGACGTTCGTACATAAGACCACATCATGCAGGAAGCACGGCATGCACGACAACAGCCTTCCATGACTGCATCCAAGCAACAACTACCAAGTGTACGTGTACACCACCTGCTGGATTGAAGTCAACAAAGTTCTGTCCGTTGCTGCCGCCAACGACCCCGTCCATCTTGTCACCACCGTAAGAAGAGGGCGTGATGGGCCTGAGCCCGGAGGCCGAGGCCGGTCTTTCCAGCCCCGAGGACAGCGTCCTGTTGCGCATGCGCCGAAAATCCGATGCTGACGATTGGAGCCGGTGACTCGAGGAGTAGCTGGCGGACACCAACTGGTGTTCAGAATCAGAGAAGTACTGTGTGTCCTGTTACACGGAGAACAAACTGTCTTAAGAACTGTCTTAAAAGACACATAGACGCGTAAATGCCAATGCCCAAACTGAGAATGATCGACTTGACAACTCACCGAGTCTCTGAATTTGTCCTGCATGTGGTGCTCGCCGTTGTCTATGGACAACCTGGACGATGGCCTACTGGACAAGGACTCCCTCAGCTCCTTGGAGCGCCGCAGGGTCTCGTATATTGCGCTGGTGGACGGCGTACGTCGGATTAAGAGTGACGAGGCATCCTTGTTCTGAAATGAGGGATTGGCATGCATGCGTGAGGAGGGTAGTCGTCCACCTGCTTTCTTGTGTACCTGGTAGATGTGTCCAAGGGAACTGCGGCCGCCGCCGAGGGTGCGGGAGGAAGAGGTGTAGGGGTCCAACCCCCCAGTGTGAGAGAAGGACGAAGGAGAGCGGTAGCCTGTGAATATGGGTGCGTGAGTGTTACGGTTAAATACGCCTTTGTGTGTCGCTCATGTCAAGATGAGGCAAGTCCAATGAGCACGACAATGGGTCAGGCAGTAAGAAAAGCACCGGTGACTGAGGTAGACTTACTCACCTCTTTTTCTGGCCGCGGCGGCCGAGATGAGGGCCGATTCCGGCGCGGACACTGCGCCGCTGTCGCTCAACTGATCGTCAGTAGAAAGACCTGAAAGCACCGCTGCTGCCGGGTCCGAGGCCGCCGCGGCCGCAGCCGCAGCCGCCGCGGCGGCCAGCTGGTCCATCTCCATACTCAGCTCAGGGTGTCTCAACAGCGCCTCTCTTTGGAACGTTCTTGGCAGCGAACTCGACCGCGCCGAGGCTGATAGCGTGGCTGGAGCTGCCGCAGCAGCGACCGCTGCGGCTGCCGACGAAGATGACATACGTGACCGTGACTGGGGGATACGAAGAGATGCCCCGCTGCTGCCGCCTCCCGGTGACTGCAGCAACAACGCCTCCGTGTCTGAGGCGTAGTCCAGCCCCGAGTAGTGTCGCGAGCGGCTGCCGCCCAGCATTGAACCCCCTCCACCCGCCGGAGAACCTCTCGAGTACTGTTGTTGCTGCCGTGAGGGGTATTGCAGAGTGTATGAACGTCGATCGCTTCCCATGGGGCTGTGTAGAGAGGGGCGTACAACTCCTCCTCCTCGATAGCGTCCGGGTTCAGAGGCCATTCGTTGGAGGAGTCGTTGGCCTCGGCCAGGACCGGCGGCGCCGTCATCGCCGCTGTAATATTCGTTGGTAGGCGAGTAATAGTCTCCGGTGCCTTGGCCGTACCTGAGTTGCAGGGGATTAAAACAACGATTACTTCAGTGACAACACGAAGACGAGGGTGACTGATACATGCCTGCTCACGTCGTCCGCTCTCGAGGGCGTGTTCATCATGGGCGGGTAGCCCGTGCTCAACTCCCGCATGGGCGGCGGCATCGACGAGGACATGCTGTCCAGGTCTCCTCCTCCCAGGCGTCCGTAGCCGCCGCCACCCCCTCCATCCACTGCTGTGGACTGAGACTGCTGCATCATGTTTGGCGAGTTCTGCTGCTGCTGGCGGGGCAGACTGTTGACCGGGAAGTACTTGGGGTCGTTCCGGTCGGGCTTGGGATTGCGGTCCCACGTGAGCGTGCGCGCGTCTCTGTATGGCATGAAGTGGCCACCGCGCGGTGATTCCGACCGGTCATAGTCTCCCCTGTACCCAGCGAGCATGTCATTTCCGCCCCGGTTGTTGCCCTTGTAGACGACCACAGGGGGAGTGGCCTTTCCGCCAGCGTCGTTATTGTTGTAGCCGGTCACCATGCCGCCGTTCCCGTTGGCTGCTGCGGCCATGTAAGAGCGGTTTCCGCTGCTGCTGCGTGATCGCCTGCGGCCAAAGCTGTCAGACATTGGCATGCGATGCTTGGGATTGACTGCGTACCTGGTGGTGAGGACCAACCGCCGCGGGATGCTCATGATGATGACGACGTCGTCGAGGCTCATGCGAGTGACGTCCACCAGGTTGACTGCCAGGATTTCGTCGCCGAGCTGTAGGCACCCGCTGCTGTAGACCGCACTGTCGATGGCGATGCGCGAGATGAAGACGCCGTCACACCGGTCTAAGCCGTTCCCTTCCCGAATGTAGAGCCCCAAAGTCTGACCAGGGCGCTTCACGATCTCCACGAAGCTCGTGACAGAGTTGGGGTCCTAAATGATGAAAGTTTCAATCACCGGGCGTATGAGGAGCCAGTAATTGGACATTGAGACGCAGCCGGTATTGGAACATCCATTGTGAGAGCGCAGAGAACGATCCGCGGTCCTACACTCTGTGTGGTGCATCTGGACGGCCACGTGTCCCCCGGGAGGGAGAACCGCGACGTCACATCAAATCGTCATCACCACCATAGTAGAGTAACTGTCATAGCCTCTTACGTTAGTGTCGATGTTGATCTTGGGCGCGGTTTCGCTGGCCAGCCGTATGAACTGTCTCGGATCCAGCGTCCTCACCACCATCTCCCCCGACTTCTGCACGGCCCTGAAGGCAGCGGCGGTGGAGGAGTCGTACCGATTCTGCACCGTCTCCAGCTGGCGAAAGACTTCCTCGGATATCCCCCGGGGCTTCACGAAAAGAGGGAGAGAGAGAAAAAAGGCAATGAGGTCAGACCATTTCAATCGCGATAATTGAGCAGTCAGCCAAAGGCCTAATGACAGGGCGGGCCTGAGCCGACGATCGTACGTCCAGAACATTATTGTGCTCAGTGGAGGAGAAGCAGGCACGAATCATTGAGAGATTGGTTTTATTGTGTAAATGCCTCCTGGGCACCACCAACTTGCAGCTGGAGAGCGTCTTCCACCGGAGGCCTTCAGTCCCTATGATGAGTCACGTGACCATGTTATTGATTTGATGTTGCCCTGTACAGTGAAGCCCTGAATCATTGACCCCCTCTGTCTCGGTGACTTTGAGCCAATCCACATCTGGGAGACCCAAAGGCAACGAAGGAATTCTACCACACGAGGAAGATAAAAGGAGAAGACTAACTTTATTGATAAAACTGTGCCACATAAAGTTGGCCTGTTCATAGGTGTTGTCACCTTATGCAACAATAACTTTGCCAACCCTTGTAACTACTCTAGGAGACATCACTTTGGCAACGTGATGTTTGTTCTTCAATGGCTGTAATTGTGTAACTGTGACTCGAGAAGTGACCGGAAATAGTCTATTACCCCGATGTTAAGAACCTCAGTTCTGTCAATGCAATGTTTTGTCACACATATCATTGAGCCACGCCATGAGCGGATGAGTATCCGTCATCTGCCAAGTTGCAGATTCCTCCCGGAGCGTTGAAGATTTCGCTCTAAGGTCGCCTTGTCCTCCTCCTTCTTCATTGTCCCCTTGATCCCCACAATGTGCCCAGGGTCGCTTGCTATAAAGCAGCCCCCCCACGGCATAATGGAGCCACCTTGGCGCTTTACTTTGAGGAGCAAAGGCCTCACTGTGCTTCCTTCAGACGAGGCGACGTTGCCATAGCCAAAAAAAGCTCCATTTTGGTTTCATTACACCAAAGGCCCAGAACGCCTCATCTTTCATTGGCAAAGGCCAGACATGCCTTAAGATGTCTTCTGGCCTTTACCAGCAGTCTCCAGCCCTCAGATGTTGTTCTTGTGCAGTAGACTGAGACACAGCTGTGAGGGCCTCCCTCAATTTGTTTTTGATAGCCTCGGTCTTAGGCTGGGGTTCAGGGCGACATCATCGAGGGGCTTGCGCTTCAAGCTTGGGGTGATCTCGGGCTTGCTGCTGCTGTCCTTGAGGTCGGCCGCAGCCTAATGTTCTTCTTCAGAACATTCCCGCCCCAATCCCCAGAGGCTTGGGGAACCTGTCTTGCCAAGAATGCACTCTCTGAGGACCTCTTGGCCTCTCCGTGGTCAGTCAGTAACATTGCTTGCCAGGTCCTTCTGACCATTCTGGAAGTGAATTCCCACTCAGATGTTTCTTTTGCATGGTATTAACGTTACTCAGCACATTGTATCAAGTTCTGCTTGGTGACTGCGTGGTAAAGTTCTACGAGCTGTTTGGATCATTCCTGAAGGGCTATCGATACCCTTAGTACGTACCTGTGCACTCAACTGCTTCGGGAAATAAGATATGTGCGATACATGAATGTCGAAGACGTGATTGCACCGAATGCTAGCTAATTCACTTATAAAAGGCCTTAAGTGTCTGGCTAAAGGATCACCTGGTGAACGCGATAGTCATTTGTAGATGAAGCTAAGGCCACAGAAGAGTCTGCTGCCAACGCTGAGACTCTTAACTTGCTGCTCTGCAGCCACGACTGTCCAATATACAAAGTGCAATATCTGCCGATTCTGGGGCTGCCTCTCCGTGCATGTGCATCCACAGCAGTATGATGTTGGTGGTAATGGGGATGTCTCTGATCCTTCTCTCTGATGAGGATGGCGCTGCTTGTACCAAATACGACCTCGACAGAACTCTGCTGTCTGATAAGGCTGTTGTTTGTGGAGGATGAGGCCATCGCGTTCGTATAATAGTAATAGGTCAGCGACGTCGTCCAGACCAGCTGGCCCCTCTGCGTGGAGAGGGTGCGCAAATGGGTTCGTCGTGTAATGCTCGTCCATGCATGGAGACAAACACAGAGGGGAAAAAAACGACAAAAAAGAAGACATAAGGGCAAACATTGTGTTGCTGCTCAGGACCTGAGGTGCGTGCACGTACAGCATGAGCTTGAATGTCAGGCTACTAACTGACCTTTTTGAAGTCGTCCCTCATGTCGTAGCTGTTGAGGTGGGGCCCGCCGCTGTTGGCCGCCGCGGCCGCGGCCGCCGCCGCCGCCGCTTGTTGCTGCAGCCGCCCCGCCTGAGTCAGAGGTGGTGGACCGCCGCCCATCAAGTGGGACGGCCCCAGCGGCTTGTTCATGCCGCCGCCGGGGTAGTTCATCATGGGCTGCCTCGAGGGCGTGTTCTGGGCCGACTTCATGTCCCTGTTGGCGTCCTTGTTGCCCCCGCAGCAGAGCATGCTGCTCAGGTGCTGGGTCGTGGTCGTGGTCGTCTGCCCGTGCATGTCTCACATCAATGAAAGCTGACCGTGACCCGGCGGAATCGTCATAACCGGCCGGTATTCAGTGACTTCTCTGACTAGAAGCAATTCCAACACACTGATGGGCACTGGCAGTCCCAGCCTTTGGGCTGAACGTGGGATCAGCCAACAAGATCCAGCCAGCAAACTTAACACTCCAGGTACACTCGATTGTGTAAATATCGGCCGCTTTGGTCACTTCTTCTTCCTCTTGAAGAATTCTCCCCCCATCACCACGGCCAACAACGGACAGTAGAACACACACTTTGGCTCTGCTTCGCCGCCTCCACCTCCCTGGAGGGCGCCACCTCCGCCACCGCCGCCGCCGCCGCCGCCGCAGCCGCCGCAGCCGCCGCCACCGCCACCACCACCTTGGCAAATGTGAACTCGTCCTCAACACGACCGCCGGAGAGAGGGAGGGAGGCCACAGTGTGTAAAAGGTGCTATGTACTAACAATACTGCAATTTTTTACCTCCCTCTCCCTCACTTTCCTCTCAAATCAATACTAGCGAGTATTACAATGTACGTACAAGTACACAGCAGCCAGTACCACCACAGTTCTAGTAGCTGCAGCAGTAGAATTCTCCTTGGCTGAGTCTCTCTGAGTCTCTCCGGTCATAGAAAGGAGCACACGGCCGCCAAAGCTAAAAGCAGGGGGGGGACAGGGAGAGAAGAAAGCTAGGGCACTGCTGTGCTGCTGCTTTCGAGCAAGACCAACTGCGAGGGGTTCTTACTGGACCTGTACACATGCAGCAATAACGAAAAAGGCTCACACGTCGAGACGAAGTCTGTGACCTCGAGGTCGACTAGAAGTGGCTTCGGACAAGTGAAATGAGCATCACCTCATTCGTATTGGCAACAGTTTTGTTGTTTTTTTTTCATAGCATAGTTGTGGCGTTTACTCATTTCTTCCCCACTAGGCCTCCCCCCCCCTTACGAGACCCCAACTGGTTGCTTTCCCCCTCCTCCCTCAGTCCAGAGAGCCTTCCTCGCCTGCTCTCTTTCTCCTGGCCTCCCAGGCCTCTTCTTCTGCTTCTTCTTGGCCTTCGCCTTCGCCTTCGTCTCCTTCTGCTTCTCCTTCTGCTTCCTCCTCATCCCGTGGAGTGCTGACAAAAGGATATCTGGCAAAAGGAGGGCAGATGTGGGTAATACTGTGGGACCGCCTGCAGTGGGGAAAAGAGTTTGATGGGGGGGAAGAAGCAACAGCTCTCTCTCTCTCTCTCTCTCTCTCTCTTGCTCTTTTAGAGACGTCACATGTTCTCATGTCCTCTTCTTTTTCCCCAATGCGCAAACTGTTATGAGATGGGGGAAAATGCGTTCGAGAACCTTTTGGTATCTGTTATCACACGATTGACCCTGTCCCGGATGATTTGCTCAGGAAACTGAGACGTGTGTAGACACATACGACGACCACTTAGTGGAGCTCAGACGTTGAAGCTTATTGGACCTGGGACAGTCACTTTTTGAAGTCACTCAAAATTTGTGCAGCTGGTTGTAAACAGTTGTTCAATCTCGTTCGACGAAATGTTTACAAACTCAATCATGTTGGAGCAAACGAGGCGTAGGATGAAGATATCATGATGGGAGCTGCATTCGACACTGTTGCCAAATGTCTTTCTCAAATTGTTCGAGTCCAGCTCCGTGAAAATCAAGCGCATTTGTGCTGTCAAATATCAAAAGTTTGCTCGGCCTCAGCGCGTTCATACGCTCGTGTGTGGGCTTTTTCTTTCGGTCCATATTGTGAGGAGGATTTCAAGTGTGTCCATTGAGCAAAGACCTTTAACAACGATCGACGACGCTATTTGTTACTTTTTGGCGTCTCATCTCTGCTCCAAAACCTGACTGAGTCGACAATTTGATGCAAATCCCCTAGTGACTTATGCAAGACGCTCTTTCCCGGGGTGGGATCTGTTTAACTCCGGCTAAGGATTGCGTTTCACTGGCAAATTTGTATGCCAAGTCTGGTACTCATTCGAGGGCTGAAATTGTGGCCTCTCAGTCTTGTGAACTGAGCAACTTGCTTGAGTCTGGTTCATGATGCTTTAGTCATTTCTTCCTTGACGCAACGAGCTAGAGAGATTGGTCTTGATGCACTTGTTAGAGTCGCGCTGCAGTCACTCTCCCCATCCACCCTGCGCGTGCCCATGAACTTTCCACGCACGCGTGTAAGAGGCATGTCTGCAAACTACACTTGACATGAGTGGCAGTGCAGTCTACGCTACAAGAAAGATAATTACACCGCAGCAAACTACGTGTACAGTACATTGGGTACATTTCGTCTCTGCTCCCCTTATGTACACACGCATTCATAGCATCGTCGTTGAAATCTGAGCCTTAATGCAACCCCCCCCCCCCGTGTTGATGGATGACTGGGACGACTGCCAGATAGAATCTGGATAGAAGCTCCGGCAAATAAGCAGACAGCTCATCTTCCTGCAGAGCGATCTACTGGGTACTTTCTCGGTCCCAGAACTCGGACTGACAGACAGACTGACAGAGTCTTCAGCATGAGGGGACGACACAAAAAAAAGACCGCATCCAAAATTCCGAACAGTCGCAGGCTAAGGACTGCTAATCTGTCTGGAGCAGGAGAGTCGACTCTTAATTGCTGTATGTTATTGCGCAAACTTTTTGGCGGTCAGCTTCAAGTGAGGCGAGGAACTTTTTCCTGACAACTTGTGCTATGCAGAGAAAAGGGCGCTACTACAACTTCTACTGCAGGCTCTTCTGGCTCCTGTTGGGTAAGTGTTATATGCAGGCCCGGCGGAGGCCGCGTGTGGACGTGACTCCATGGCAGCGCTGCAGTCGGTGCTGCACACGATGATGTCACTCGCGTGTATCTCCTTGCAGTCCACGGAGCCGTCGTCAACGTCTCGTGCTCAAGTTCGTTCGTTGCTACTGAGCGTTTTGATACTGTTGTCGCTGCTACCAAATAAGCTTTGCAATTGGAAAAAAAACTTTGTTTTTTTTTTCTACCAGCAAGAACAGATGAAAACGATCGAGACGCTCAGTGGAAAACGAGTACGACTTGCTGAAGAAGAACCAGACGAGTGCGTGGTCGTGTCCTGCGCTGGCTGTCGCCTGCTCAACCTGGAGGATGCGCGCAGGTTCGTCTACGAGGACCTGGGCGGCTACGAGAGGACGGAGTTTCGCAGGATTCCTGGGAAGAGCCCGGAGATGCTGTTCTTGAAGGTACGACCATGACGAAGGCTTGATCAACTGCACGTTCAGATGGCATCTTGAAGGACAAGAACGTGGTGGCCAGGGTGGACATGTCCAAGCACAGCAGGCGCCAACTCAACCAGATGCTCGAGGAGAGGGGATTCAAGTGGAAGAAGCAGCCACAAGCCTGACAGACTGAGGGTGAGCTTGAGAGGCTTGAGTGCATCATCCCTGAGCTTTTTACTACGAGTGTGGATCAATGAATTTCTCTCAAGCTCTGTTGCTTGGTTTATTACTGTGTGTGCGCGCGCGCGCGCGCGTGTGTGTGTGTGTGTGCGATGACAGAGAGGGAGAATCGTCATAGCGTCCACAAATGAATCTTTCAGTACCAACCACAGGTTGTACCAAAAAAAAAAAGCATCCTTTTGTTGTACACTGTAACTGCACCGTGGGTCCTCGATGTGTGTGCACTTATGCGCGCG
>JAAUXU010025192.1_pt1:0-32500 | contig 33529 bp, 30 predicted proteins | sample 7278151 | NCBI WGS metagenome assembly JAAUXU01 (sample SAMN14350113, study PRJNA611818) | marine sediment metagenome | isolation source: surface marine sediment (1.8m) | place: French Polynesia: Moorea | collected 2018-08 | reverse complement strand
ACGGTGAAAAGAGGTGGATCGGCCTGAGTAAAAAAAAAAAAAAAAAAAAAAAAGAGTTGATCGCACACATGTTAGATGTGTCGTGCTACCAAAAGGAATTTGGCAATGAATGCTAACTGATCATGGACACACAGTTGGCACTAGTGATGGGTCGACCCATGAGTGGAGTCCTGATTTTGGCTGAGTCAGTCCTGACTCGGACCTGGAGGCTGACTCACTCGGATTGGTCATCTGACTCAAATTGACAAACGATGGGGAGTTTGCCACAGTCAAATTGCCATGGCAATCCAAGGAAAACATCGGTTGGCGCCTTAAAAATCATATTTTTATCATATTTCAGTAAGCTACTAACACGTGAGCAGCTCATTGGCTGATTCCAATTTTGCTGCCAGAATTGCAACCTTCAGTAATGAGTATTTTTTCAACGGCGCTCATTGTGAGTGAATTATGTAAACTGCCCTTAAATGATATTTAGCAGGGAGGAAAAATGAATCTTTGTTTTACATTATAGCTGGTGTGAAGAAGCAGCATCAAGAGGTCGAATTCATTCTCACGTTGCTGAAGACAGCATGAAAAAATGAGCAGTAGGAACTTTTTAACATTCTTATGCAACTTTCAGCTATGAATATTCCTCAATAAAACTCTGCTGCTATGGCTCACCACCATACACAAGAGCGTCGAGCTGCAGAAGAAAATACGAATCTCCTTGCATTAGAATGTCATACAACGGTTTAGGTCTTCAGCGAATACAAACTGTAGAAGAGTCAAAATTGACAGGATCGTTGGCGCTACTCAGTCAACTTTACTTTCGAGCCCAAGGCTCACCCGGAGATGAATCGGCTTGCCAACATCACTAACTTCACACAGACATGGTTGTTCTGGACCAGGAAAAAAAAGGACCCCTTCGTGGAGTGGAAATAAACAGTTTTCATGGCCGGGTGCTAAAGCCGCAAGGACAAATATTTGGCAAACACTCGCGCCTTTGACAGTTCCACCGACACAAAAAATGGCGCGATTAAGTGTGTAAGTAATGCATAGAGAGAGGACGTGTACAAAAGACTCTTTTTGTGGCGCGTGTGACAAAGAACTAACGTAGGGATTTGTGTGTGGTCCGTTTTCAGTCTGCCCTCGGCGAAGAGTTGAGAAGAGCTGACTTTCATTCATTCAAGAAGCCAAGGACGACGATAAAAGAATAAATTTAGTCCCTGCTCTTTTCCAGCGACGTCTCTTTTTTGGCGCCAAACAATTTTTTATTTTTGAAAAATTGCATTAATTTTTCTGACAGTCGCTCATTCGATCTCCCCCTCACTGATGAAGGCTGATGAGGGAAAAGATGGTTCTTTGGAAAGTCTTCGACGCACGCGAACAAAAATAGTCTCTTCTACCCAGAAGTAACGACCAAATTCCTATGGGTATTGTGAGCAACGACGAAATACCGAGACATCAAAAATCGCAGACATTTTGCTGATCGAGCCGTGTCCAAGGTCACCATGGAATGCGTGATGCCTTTCAAGAAGTGGAGATTCTCGTCGGGAAAGAATCATGACAAAGTCTGAAAGCTCCCACGCACAATAATGAAAGTGCGCAGGCATCGCAAGCCCGGGGAATCCGGGAAAAAGAGGAGGGGGGGAGGGGGGAAGTGAACCCGATCGAGTCAGTGAGTGTAAGTGCATCTTTCCCCCCTCCCCCCGTTCTCTCGGAGCGTGAACACTTAGTTTCCGTGACGGTCGCGCTTTCTCTGCTCCCTCGTCCTCCTCCTCGTGTCCTTGGCCCTCCTGATCACGAGGGAGGGAAAGAAGATGACGACGAAGAGGAAGAGGAAGAAGAAGAGGCGCTGTCTGCTCTCGCTCACTCAGCGTTCTAGGAAAAGGGGGGGGAAGAAAAATACTTGAAATTTCGCCAATGAGCTGGCTTGGGTAAGGAGAGTGAGTGATTCTCACTTCACTTGGGAACTTAAGGAGCGCTTGACCGACAAGAGACAGTTTTATTCTTCTTCCTATATTTAGATGAGGGAGAAAGCAGATTTGGCGCGGGCTCCTTTTCCCTTTCCTTAGGTATTAAACAATCTTCTTGTTGAACAACTTGGTGAAAGCTTTAAAACTTTTTGATCCCGCGGCAGCGTCATGCTTTGATTGACTGGCTTGCCTCTAGCGAGACTGCGGAATTTTCATTCATACCCATATGTGTGTGGGGGGGATGCATGCACCTGCTGGGAAGGATGGGGATGGGGAAAGAGTTCAGCACCTCATGCCACGCACAAATTCGCCTGGGAAGGAGGAACAAGAGAGGCCAAAAAAAGCAGGCTTCCCAAGGAGATGCACGAGCATTTATTGTGTGCGCTGCGCGTACGCAAGAGACTTGTAGCACTTGCAGGAGTTTGTGCGGCCTCGCCTTCATTTGCACCCGGCCCTTGTCGGCCTCGCTCCGCTTGTGTCGCGCTCAAGAACAGTTTGGTCGGCGAGGACGATCCATTTATTCACGCCTCCTGGGACGAATAAAAAGGAATTCGGATGGGAAGAGAATGAAGACTTTGTTTGAATAGAGGAAATCGATGAAGAAGAACCGTGGCTGCTTCAATGCAGTGATCAAGGTTTCTCAACGAGAAGCATACAAGTTATGCATAGCTAGTTAACCTTTCCCCTCTGGCCTTAGGAAAGTAACCTGGCTCCCCCACCCCACACTCCAACTTCATTCATCATCTCACACTGACTCAGCTCAAATATGCTTAGTATTTGTGTGCTACATAGCTGTGTTATAAGGATGTTTTACATAAACCGCACGTGCCTACAGCAGAAGAATGTTAAACTGCACGGGCATCGTACAGTGTAGCTACGAACTGTATAGCTGTTGTGCAGTCAAATCTCGCACACTGTAAGATAAATGTTCGGTCAGCATGATATATATGTGCGAGATTTACCACAGTGAGAGACACGAATACTCCGCCATAACTGAAAAGTTAAGGTTGGAGCCAACGGAAATGTGTTGGCCCCCAAGATGACGTCAATTGATGGGGTGAAAAGTCTATGTCTCCCAGTGTGAAAAAAATACCCCAAAAGTATTAATTTAGCAATGCTGTATTGTACGCTGAGAAAAAAAAGGTTGATTGAGCGATTGAGAAAGAAGAAACACATCTGTTGTTCTTTAGGTTGATCGAATGAAGTGATTTTGTGGCTGAATACATCTTTGTAGAGGGAAAGGCTTCATTCCACATCAGTAGTATTCATGGGGCAGAAGGCATAGACACCTGGGGGCTTCTCCAAGATGCCAGAGAGAGGGCGTAGCCATGAATGAAGGCAGACTTGCCACAAAGTTCCACAAATAAGGCTCAAAACTGAGCCTGTTGCCTCAAGAAAGGCAACATTGTTTTGTTTCTGACCTTTTTTTTGACCAAAAAACACTCGCAACGTGCAGAGATAGCAGGTGTTGCCCGGGAAATAGTTGCCCATTTCCAGGGAAAAGGGCTCCGTTGAGTCGCAGTGCATTTGGCCGATTGCGACCTTGACTGACGGTGGCTTTTCAGGAGCCGTCATTCATGTGCGCCGCACCATGCACATGTTCCGCGCTGTCCTCGCGCTCCGGGCCGTCCAGGGACTCTGGGCCGTCCTCGCACTCTGGGCGGTCCTCGCGCTCTGGGCCGTCCATGCGCTCCCCACCCGATCCTCTCCATATGCTTCTTTTTCTCATACACTGCGTGAATCGGAAACTCCTGACGTCCCTTCCCTCTCTCACATAGGCAATGACAGCGGGCCCTCTGTCCATGGGTCGGGCCAAGCAGAGACGCAGTTTGGCTCACCATATTTGCTCCGGGCCGAAGCCCAGCCCGGCTCACTCCTTTTATTCTCTTCCCCTTCAGTGGATGTTGTAGTAAAACTTTTGACCTCGATTTTGGTCTCAAAACAGTCTCGAAATCCACCTCAATCCCCCCCCCCCCCATGACCAGACCCTTGCCAAGGGACGGCACTGTGCCAAATTTGAGCCCTCCGGGTCCTATAGCGCAGCCACCTGTCCGGAACACATGAACGAACAAACGAACGGACATTCTATTTTGGTGTACAGAAAGGCTACGTCCAAAAATGAAGATTATGTAATCTGTCTGAGTGCATCTTAGGTTTGTTGTCTAATGCAGAAGACTTGTCCAATTGTTTTTGGGCAAGTAATCTTTTTGAACCTTTCTGTGTTCTCCATTCCTATATGACTGTATTTCCGAAAAAGAGCTTTAGGCGGAAAATACAGCAAGACAAGATGGGACACAAAAAGAATGATTTTCTTTTCATTCCATTTGACTTGACTACAATGGGTTCAAAGGGGGCTTTACAACAATCATAGCACGCAGCACGAGGTTAGAAAATTGGCGTAGCCTAAAACATGATTGAATATACAGAACGTTCAAGAGTCTCCTGTCGTCTTTGATCACTTACAGCTTGGCAACCCGGAACTGTTGGACGATCGTAAAGGCAGCAAAATAACCACCAAAGATGTCGGATTTTTAAAAGATTTTTTTAGGGGGAAATTCACGTTGATGCAGGAAGACCCTATGTAACAATACTGTACTGTCCAAAAAGAGATGTGTCCCGTGGTGCCCACCGATGGCTGCAAAAACAAATGGAGAAAGCCCAAAAGGACCAATTCTGGAATAGGGGCAATTTCTGCCAATCAGAAAAAGTTCATACTGTTAATGGCAAGAAATCGACATCTTTTGCTGTCGTTAATATTGTCCAACACCTTCGGGTTGCCGAACTGTAAGCGGCTGAAACATATAGGAAACTCTTGAACACACTTTAGAAGTTATATATAAAAAGCTTAGGCTAGTGCGAAAAAGTACTATTTTAGAAAATTGTTTTTTGAACTTTGACAAAAATATTTAGATCTTATTAACACCATTTCTTTCGTATGGGCTAGCTTCTATCTGCACTTTTAACTCAAAGTTTTATAACCAACGGTATGGATTAAGTGCAGCGGACACTTCTTTTTTCAGTCACAACTCTCGACTGGATTGAGTCACAAAAACAATTTACCCCTGTATGAAAAGCTGAGAAGCTCCTCTAAAATTCAAGTGATTTGGACTGTTGCACTAGGATCACTTATGTGTTCACAATACAGCCAAACGTTCATGTAGTAAACTCTGCTACATTAATTTTGATCACATGTTGTGAAAACATGAGTAGTCCTAAACTGCAACCAAAACTACAGATCCTTGTTCTTTCTCCTCCTTGTCTTCCTTCCCCACTCATTGCAGCTCGATTACAACGCCCCGCTCGACGTGTTGGTGTTGTCCAAGACCGACTTGGTGACGTGGCACAACCGGGCGATCAGACATTGTGAGGGCGGCGTCTGCACTACAGATATCGCCTTCATCTTCGATATCTCCGAGCCTCAGGTCTTCAAGCTCAAGAAGTGGCAGGGCCAACAGAGACTACTAACCTGGTTGTCACTCTCTTTTTCATATTGCACTCAATCTTGGGTGTGGTGAAGATCCGAGATTAACGTCTTATAATGGGCGCTTCTTGCACTACATAAGAAGCTTTGATATAGTGAAGAACCTCAATATAGTGAAGTCATTCCTGGCTTCCTCATATCCAAGGTTGACTGCATGTGGCACTTTCGTCTCTGCCAGGCGGCATTGGCCATTTTTCAAGCTCTTCGTAATCAGTGCTTGTAGCTCGGAACATGGACTTGGCGCAGGCGCAGTACTGGGATGCAAGTGCCGCAGCTACTGACTTAGGGACGGTTTTGGAGGCCGAAAAGTGCTGGTAGAAAAATCGGCCCAACAATCGGAGCATCGGTTTGTTTGTTTGCAGTACAAGCACGCGCTGCATCACTACTGTATCCTACCGTGTGGGCCAGCAAAATCTAGAATGAGGTTGTGCTGCCAACTACCGGGAGTTTAAGAAACTAGTCAGAGAAGACCCTAAGGAAGACACAGGTTAAGACTGCACTTGGCACTCAAAACAATGACAATATCTACTGTTCAAATAAGAAATATCATTATCGAACGCTTTTAGGCGCGTCTTTTTTCTAGATTTTGCTGGCTCGCACTGTACACTACGGCTGAGAACCGCACAACTACTGTGCAGTTGTGCAGGGGTGTTCATAAGTAGCGCACTGACTGATGAAGGGGCTTGAACTTTCAACTGATTGTGTTGCAGACTGCTCATGTCAGCGGAATTTAGTTCAATGCATTTTATGCGATCCGTATAAGTAGTTCATGAAAAAACCATTTGAAAATGTGAGCCTTACTGACGAGTTTAGCGATAGCCAAAAAGCTACTGTATCTATTTAACCATAATGAATTTGAAATGGTACCTTCAGATGAGCGTGACAGTTCATCATAATGCAATTCTTCATGAGGCTAGGATTGAGTAGACTCAACAGAAGGCTGCACACCACAGATCTCCACGTCGAAGCCTCAATGGCCTAGATGAAGTTGTTCTCGTCGTCTACTTAGGTAAGGGTTATCTTTGTTTTCTTCTACGCATCAGAGATTCACAGTGGCCTCACAATCTTGCATCAATTTGTCACCAGACGTCTTGACTCAAAACGCATGAGTACCCCTGTGTGCTAAACTAGCACATCGCACCCGATTCGCTGGGTGGGAAAAGTAAGTGCCCCTGCCCCTGCCCCGGCCCCTGCCCCGGCCCCAAGTCCCCCCCCCCCCCGAGATGGCAGAAACCAGCTGGATGGACAGACAGACAGACAAAGAACACAAAGTCCGAGCGCTTTATATGCATAGATTATGGCTACAAATTGCGCAGTTACGTAAGACTTTGTAGCTAGAATCTAATCTTCCAGACTTGCACGCTTAACGTCTGGAGAAGGCCTATTGCGGAATGGTTATATTAAAGTAGGCACCACGAGTCGGTGGGCAGCGCACGATGCCTAGGCCTTGGGTCCGCTTTTTCGCCCTAAACGCGCAAGTAGGCCCTTTCATTCAGTACGTACGGTCAGACAGGCCCTTTCCATTCAGTATGTGTAGGCATAAGTAGGCTCATTTTTTTTACAGTATGTACGCACAAGAACGCCTTTTCTCCCAACACGCACTGCCCATTGCAGCCAGGTTGAGCTTTTGCTTTGATTACTTTCTAGGGGCACCTGCACAAAAAAAGAAACGTGAAAAGAGGGAACTGTATGAAAAAGGGAAAATTACCCCCCTTGCCAAGAAAGCGACAACCCACGCATAGAGACCGGAAAAAAGGCCTTTTTGCGCGCCTGGCGAAAATTCACCGCGAGACGATCCTTATGCTTGCTACTTGCCTCTGATGTAGAACGAGCGGTACCAAGGGGGCGTGGGTGTCGCTGTAGCACGTGTCAGCGCCGTTGACGTGAGCGTTGACGTTGTCCTGACGAACACTGTACTACTCTGACATTGATGGAGTTGTGCAAACTCATGCACCAATTGAGTGTGGGAGGGGGTGTATGAATAATATGCCGGGTGTTTCAAATTTACCTATTCATCGGCGCTAATTAATGCATGCAACAAAACAACGGATCCCAATAAAGTGAAAGCAGCAGGCACAGAAAATGAAGGCTTTAGACTACCTCGTCACGAAGTTGTCATTAGGAAATACAATTAATACACGTAGTTCTGAACACTTTTAGAAAACAGCCGCTGCAGCTGAGACTGCAGCTGAAATTTACACCCAGTAAGTGCAGTTGAATTAACAAAAAAGCGAATGACTAAAAAGTTGTACTTGTGTCTGACCTTTTTGAAGCAAATTATTTAAAAAAGATATTATATAACAGACATATTAAAATGTCACCACTGGCGACTGCAACCTCTTTGCTTATTTTACTGGAGGAAAAATTAGAGCGCAACTGATTTTCCCTCTTGCCCCCCTTCATTTCGCCGATGTAGTGGTGAACGTGGACTTTGTACTTGGCACAACTACTTCCACTCAAAAAAGCTCTACATAGTCTGGCAGGCAACGAAAGCTGATGTCAATAATGCTTCAAATGATGGAGCTGCGTATAGTTCGCAAGGTCCGTTTTTATATGAAACACCCGGTAGAGCACGCAGACAGGTAAGCAGCACCCAGCCCAATCAATTTCTACTCCTAGGGCCTGACACATCAGCAGTTCGATAAGGAAGAACATCAAGTCAGGACTAACTGTAATGTACGTGGTTCACCTCAGCATGCACAAGTGTGTTCGTTGTACCTAAAGATTGATACTTCCAAATCTGATGTATGCGTCTAGGCTGGAAGTGCACCTGTACATGGGCGATCTTATCTGGTGATGTAAAGTACAGTGACTTAATAAAAGTATTGTTGTAATTACTGAAACAGCTAAACAGACGGGAAAAAGTGGTTCTTTTACCAAAAACATCCTTTCTTCAAAAGGTATTGGAGATGTCCACATCTAGCTTGTACACTTTGAACAGCAATCGGTACAGAAATCAGCCCAAGTTGACGCCCCAAGTGACACTTGAAGTCGTGCACGGCCTCCTTAAAGTCGTGCAGTGTGTACCAAAAATACCACTACAGTGTGCACGTGTAAGTGATATCACCTTTCCTCCGAAGAGAATCCCAATGTGGACGCGTCTACGAGTGGAAAGAATGACTCTTGGTTCCAAAAATAAATGACACTTTTTCTTCACACTCTATTTTTCACGAGGGCAGCATCCCCTTATTATAAAACGAGTACTTGGCACGAGTGGTCTGCAAAGATCAGGTTGCCTGAGTAGGAGTCTGAGGTAAGAAAAGGGGGGGGGGTTATACCTTGAAGTATTTTTCTTTACACATCCACTACTTTTGACACAGTACAATAATAGTACTTCAAGTACCGCATGGCCGTTAGCTCCAGTAGCTGAACAAAGTCTACTCTCATAGCTCTTGACGACACACACTTTAGCCGGAATCTTCCAGCCATTCCTCTAAGGCAATGGCAAGATTCTCCTACTCAGTCAGCTATCTTTAGTTTCCTGGAATGCTGTTAAGAAAAAAAAGTGGATGTGTGCGGTGGAATGGATGAGCCCTGAGGAACAGCTATGGTTGTATGTACAGGGAAGCTTAAAGAGATTTGCAGAAAGTGTTGGAAACGTCACGGCGTCGTCGTTGTGGCTTGTACAGGGTTGTTCAGAAGCGAGAGCACCTATCTGAGGAGAGGAACAAAAGCATTTTTCAGCAGTATAGTTGTAAAAATGAAGTTGCTGAGGCCTCAAGCTTTCCTACGACGCCAATAGAGTTGTGAAGCTTCAGTATTAAGGAGGTTACAAATGGTTCACGTTAGAACGGTGCACAATGCACAATGACAAAATGGTGTAGATATGCATTTTTACATAGTAAAGAAAATAAATATAACTTCTAAGGCTTAACACTTGCCAACGATAGAGATAAAGTGTTTGTAGCAGCAATATGAAGGAAGTTTTGATCTTCAGAATATGGGTATGCTGACTTATGAACAGGTGCTGAACAGATTTGTGTGGCCAATGAGAGCTTTTTTGTGTTTGTCCCCATCTCTCCTCAAGCACCACAAAAAGGTTGCAATTTTTCTAATGACAAAGATGTTTGGGAGAAGGGGGGGGGCTTACGCTTCCCTGCGGTATGTGTACAACGTACAACTTGGTACTTCGTCGTAGAGATATCAATGTTTGTTTCAGGCATATTGAGTTAGGCTTTTCATGATACACTTCATCTTGGCACTTTGACGCCTCTTGGCGAAAATGACGTCAGCCCCCAACGTGGGCACCGCCAGCAGCAACCGCACGCTCCACGCTGAGCCAGAACTCACCCAGGGACATGAATGACGTGCCAAACTGAACGTGCTTGAAAGCTTGGAGAGCAGTGAGCATTGCAGCACTGATGCTCATTCCCAAAGGCGTCTCTCTGACTTACGCACGTACCTGACAGATACTGCCATAGGTGACACCGTCAGGTGGGCAGTGACAGCAGTCACAATGTGAAGATTTGGCTACAATGAGGTAAAAAACCTCGACCAATACTTGTTGACTTCAGGCAGCGCCTTCTGGGACAGCACTGAGGTCATCATTGAGGCTAAAGGAGGCCCCATCAAGGCCTGAATCGTTATTCTGCTTTTAGCATGAGCAAAGTCTTGCAATGTTTTCGTGCCTTCCTCACCAAAATTTACTTTCATACCTAAAGTGTACACTGCTTCTTTCCCCGTCATACACGTACCGGGTTAGAGTAGCCACAATTTTTCTACACCCCGTACTGTCTCAAATGCGTAGAAGCGCCGGGTCATTTATTGAGTCTTTCGTCATCCTTTTGCATGGGTTATCATGTGAGCGCGAGTTGCCAATATTTCATCACAATCTTGAACTAACAACTTTTTACGCAGCTTTCGTATCAGTGTGAAAGTACCTGATAGCTAGTCAATACAAATACTACTAGCAGAGTACAATGTTACCAGTGTACACAGGTCATTATTGGAGCGAGGACTACTATTGAGATCTTCAATGTCAGACCTGGGTTACTATTCGAGCGTGGTTCACAATATGGGGTTTCTATTTGAGGAAATACAATAATGGCCATGTGAGCGTTTCAATATTGCCAGGCCCTAACGTGCTTAAGGCCAATCCTTCCAAGTGTGATAAGAAATACGTTTTCAACAACTTCAGCTGCGCCTGCAGCAGCAAAAAGGAGCCGACCCTTAGTGTCCGTGGACCACGGGTCAGTGATGACAGCATCCATGAGTGCTGCTAATGCATGGGTGAAAGCTTGACCACGACCACCCCATCCCACTTTACGACCATGAGCAATTTGTGCAGCTATTAAGGCCGAGGCGCATGTGCAGTTACGTCACTTTTGGCTCACACGGTCGATCATTTTTTGTCACATAACGTTTCCCTCTGCCCCCCGTCTAAGACTGTCTATAAATCTGTATGCTAAATGTGCGAGCTCAAGATGTGCTAAGACGACCTCGCAGAGGCTAGGGACTCGGTCGTGCGTGCTGTGTCCAAACAGAGTCAGTCGGCCAGCATGAAGTGGTCCAGCCAGGTGACAACGTAGCTGCTCTCTTACGCTACATAACTCATGTTTGTCCCGCAGAACCCGACTCAAACGACGTGCGTAATCATAGCCTTTGTTTGCCGACTACGTTACCCGGACAAGAATGCTCCAAGTCAGCCACACTTGTTTGATCTAAGACGGGTGTAGCCAAACATCCATTGTTAGGACGAGAGAAAGGTTCAAACAACAATAACCCCCTTCCCCCCTCCCCCCCTTGTGATCAGTAATGCACCTCCCTGACATTGGGTGCCCAAATGATCTTTTGCCCTGCAGTTGTGACAGCAAAGACTTCACACAGTGTTCGAGGATGTGTTATGCAATAACCCATACTTGCTTGTTACCTTGGGCGCTAGAATGAAAAATGATCTTACTTAGAAACTCAGGAGGTAGCAAAAAAAAGTGCGGTCATATATTGAGAGAAAGCTCGACAGACCATGGATATTTTGTACTTGTCGTCCTCTGCTCGTAGAAACTGCCTAAATTGGAACAGCCTCTTACACGATGCCCCATAAAAGTTGAGGCAAGAAGTGTTTGAGCTGTCAACAGATAAGAGGTGAGCAGTAAAAGTGAGGCTGTGAGATTCTACGCAGTGAATGTTGGAGGTGGGATAAGAAACATGTTCGAGTTGTAGGTCACAGTACACATACTGACTCGAAGCCTTGACGCACCATGAAAGCTAAGCCTTTCCATTGAGCAGTGACTCATTGTTGAGTGCAGGAAGAGGGGTCCACTTCAGTGCCCGAAAAATGGGGCTTCACCGCCCCCCCCCCCGCGCGGCGCGGCGCGCCCCCGGGCCGACGCCCCCCCACGCGCCCACGCCGCCCGGGGGGGGGGTGGGGGGGGGGGGGGGGGGCGGCCCGACTGATTCATGGAAATGCAGCAACAGGTTAGGGTCCTATGCGTGAGTAACAGGGTGGCGGTAACTTTTGGATGTAGACTGTGTGATATCCGACGTTAATGCGATCCTTGTCCAATCCAGCGTCCTCGGGGGACCACGTGACACTGATCATAGTCCACCGGGTGACTCCTTCATCGGACCGAGATGGATGTTGATAGGTCTTCTTGTCATCGGTGTTGCAGTCTCATGTCCTTGGAAGGTTCATCCCGTTCAAGAAGGACGCCCTTGTGACGTCAGCCTCGATGACACTCAAGGACCACTTCTCCATCGGGCTTGAGAATAAAGCCCTGTGAAAATATCTTCAAGAGCAAAGCTAACTCGGCCAGGAAATGCCTAGAAACGGTGTCCAAGCGCAGATCCTCACTCCGTGCGTCCAGAGGCTGTGGCCGCCTTTGTCCCCCACCGGCGCGTGGTTGTCCTCGTCCACGCAGCGGCCGTTGTCCATGCGGGACATGGGTGCGATTTCGGCCTCGAGACTGTCTGCGTCGCCGAACCTGGACTAGACTCGCTTGCTCGTCCGTGATGCCGTGAGTCAGGACGTTTCCACCGTCCAAGCGTATTTGCTCTCAGTCTCTGAGACCAGCACCAAGAACGCAGAAGGGAAGCTCGACTTTGGCCTCGTCCGCGGCCACGTGGAGGACGAGGAGGAGGAGGACCCCTAGGAGCCTCGTCTCTCCCTCTCTACGTCAGCGTGGCCTTGAGCGACCTCAAATTCTGGCTGCGATGAAGACCCCATTATGAAAACGCTTCAGACTCAACCGCCGGCCTGCCTATACATTTATTTTCTCCGCTCAGTCTCGCTCCTTTCTCTAAATTTACGTCTTCCACTCGGACTTTCATTCCCTCTCTCAGTCTGGCAGAGACACTGAAGAGAGCAGGTGGAAGTGGGGAAGGAGGAGGAATTTCTGTAAGTGTTTCCTCAACTCACCCACCCCAATGATGTGACGGCCCAAGTGTTGTTGAGCCTGAACACGTGATGCTCGCCGAAGAAGAGGGAGGACGAGGACGAGGTAAGAGACTCACTCAGAGAAATACATTCAACAGTTACAACTGGGGGAGCAAAAGGCTCCAATTAAAATTCTTCTTCTCTACCCCATTCAAGTTGGAGAGTGCATATTATAATAAAGGAGGCCTTTTCTTCGTCCTTTCTTTCCTCTTCTCAATGGAAGCAAGAATTTTCTCTATCTTTTTTTTCTGCTCCCATCTTGAAGCAATATCAAAGTTGCAGCATAAGAAGATACGACCGAAAAAGGTGTTTTCCCTCCTTAGGAGTCATTTCTTGGCAATCCCTTTTGTATTAGTCTCGTCTCGTCCATTGTTAGAAGAAATCCCCTCTTCTTCTTCTTCTTCTTCCCCCTCCCCAGACTAATTATCAGATGTTTCCCCTGGAGGGCTTTTTTCAGCCCCTCCAATCGGTTCATTAATCTCAGAAATGAGAGCTTTTCCTCTGTTCCAGAGGCCTTTTCTTCCTTTCTGCGGCTGCTGTGTACAAATAACCTTCGTGGTCTCCTTAGTATTTAGTGATACTTGAAGGGAAGGGGGGGGGGGTGAGGAAGCAATAATTCGTATTCTGCTGCTACTCTAAACTTGGCCAGCTTAGCTACAGTGTGATCCCCCAGAGGAGCTCTGGAGACTGCTGACGACATTTGCTGACTCACACTGTATTGGTTACCTCCCTCTCCAGGATGTTGCTCAACCACAAAACCTTTCAGAGGGTGGTGGTTAAACCGCCGGAGGAGAACTTTTATAATTAAAGCAGAGTAGCACTAGCACCAGGTAAGAGTTGGAGATGAGTCCATGGCGCGATCTCGGCCTCCACTGGCCGCTACCCACGCGTGTAAGAGCTGCTCGGTGGGAGAATGACTCTTATGCCCATCTAGGAGGTCTCTTTATCTCTCTAAGTAGCTTCCAGTGCCAAGTCTTTTTTTACTTCGATCAATAATGGGCTCCTCCATCGTCAGCCTCGTCTATGAGAGCGGCGGCGGCGGCCTCGGGCAGCCTCGGGCAGCCGCGGGCAGCCTCCAGTAGTATTCTAAATGGAAGAATTCAAATAAATTAGGTGGAAAAAGGCATCGAACTCAGCAAAATGCTCGCTTCATCTGAGCTCCTTGGATCGGCGACTTGATGAAGCGTGGCGAAAGTCATGTGCTTTCCATTTCCACCCTAGACTTTCCTGCGCAGGCAGCGCGTGCAGAATGGGAAAGTGCTGTCTTATCTTGCATCCTCACCGCGTTATCTTCGTTATGACCCCCATTTGCAGGCTCGATGCACAGTAGTTGTTTTCTTTTTCTCTGTTCTCCGTACCATAAACATGCGCTTCTTCCACGTTAAACACGGACTTGTCACCGAGAAGCTGGCGGAGATATATTGCCTCCTTCTTTTAGGCAGCATTTTGCTGTCTTTCCTCCATTACTACATGATAACATTAATTCAGTCCTTATATTAGTCTGGCTATCCTACCTGGTGAGCATGCATGAGAGGAACCAACCGCAGGGGGGGGGGATGTCACTTCCTGTTGCTTCTAATGGCGCCCCCCAAAGGGGGTGTATGAAAAAGAGGAGCTTTTTCGCATATTAACGTGTGAGAGTTTTTTGCCTTTGTCATGACCCTAACAAAACTGACTGCTAAATTCTAATGAGCTTGACCCAAGGAGCAAACTTGTCTCACGCTCTCTTTGGACTCATGCCAGGAGGAGTTGTTGGGCTTGAACACGTCTGACTGCCTCAAGATCTCCAAGCGTTGAGACCTGTCAGGGTGGTGGCAGCCAAGACATCGAGATGCAGGAAGGAAGACAAATTGCAGTCCGAGACCGTAGTCAATGTGGCCAAGATATGACAAGTAGAAGAGTCTCCTGGGCCCCTTGGATGGGTGGGAAGCTGAAGTTCTCTTAGCGCAACAGGTTGTAATTTAGTTCATAACGAAGTCATTGACTTCTCCTTCTGAGTGTGTGTGAGACTTCAGAAATGCGTGGAAAAAAGCATCACTTAACGTTTTGCTCTGGAAGCTGTAAGACTAGACGAGGGTGCTCATACATGAGGAGGGGGGAAGAGCTTCTTGGACCCATCCCAAGTGGTGAGACAAAGCTCGGCGTGTACAGAATTGTAACCAGAGGAGACCAAGACGACGACGACGACGACGACGAAGACGAAGAAGAAGAAGTGGGAGTAACTGAGCAAATCTGTCTATCCTGCCTTTGCGCAAAGAGAGCACCAAATCTGATTTTTTTCCCCATCGCAGTTCTGCGAGCAGCCTGATTTTTGCGCAGTTCCACTTAGTCTCGCTACTTCTGAATACAGTCGAGTCTCTATTTAAGGACGCTCGAGACTCCGGGTACGAAGCCGACTTCTACTTCCCTGTTCAGCCCCACTTTCTTCATCCTCATGATCATCTTTCATCACTGAAGGAGGTCTTGAGATGTGTTACTAAAGTGGGGACTCATTTGTCTCGTCAGCAGCGAACTCAGGGTGAAATCAGGATTCTACTGTTGTAGAATGGAACGTCTCCAGAGGAATGATTCTCGACGGTCAGAAGAAGCCCGATTTGATCGTTACAGTTATGTTGCTCATTCATACACACGGGGGTCGTCATTTGCATGAGGGTCAGAGCAGTTTCATGCTTGGAGCCAGCCATTCCTACATCGAGATTCCACTGTATTACGTAGTGCGGCTCCAAACAGACATTGTCGGAGAACACAAGGTACAGTACAACGCCCATTTAGCTAAAAGAAGAGACCCTCAGAACCCACCTTGACTTTCACTTGTACAGCATGACAACCTCTTGTAATCCTCAATTTAATCATTTCTCGGAGTGGGAACGATGGAAAATCACTGTACCAATGGCACAATTGCATTATTTCATTCAATTTAACCAGTTATGGATTTTCAATATTAACATCAGAATTGGCAAAAGTCAAAAAGAAAAGTCAAAAAACTCTCTTTTGCTGAGGAGGCAAAGATTACTAAAGAGTCTGACAAGCCTGGATTTAGAGTGAACATTGCTGAAGAATCCAGTATCTTCGTTGGCTACTGAAGGACTTTCCCCTACACTGTAACGACTTTGATCCATTTGGATCAATATTGGGCAGTGTAGAAGAAATCCTCCGATTTAGTCAACTCATCCCCAACTTTCGACTGACTTGATTAAATCCGAAATTTACTGTATTTCTCTGGAGAAAAACAAAACATTGCTTGGAATCTTTCATTCATGTCTGAGAGTCACACTCCAATTAAAGAATAATGCATAACAGCCTTTCCCGCTCCCACCGTTGACTTTCTTCATCTTGCTCACGTTGAGGACGTTTTGGCTGGAGCAGAAAGTCGTCTTGCTCGCACTCCCAGTCGTGGTCCGGGCCGCTCATGTCACCAGTGACGTCACGCGGCTGGACGTGTCTCATTTGAGCTGCACGCTGCAGTACATGAGGATGGATTACTTCAAGAAATTGAGAGAGACAGAGGACGAGAAGTCGTATTTTTTTTACCGCGCAAGCGAGCCCAGGCTCAAGGTAAAAAAAAGCATCTTAGAAGATGGATGCTTGACATGGTCCAGCAGCCCATGTTCACTTGATGGAATTGGGCACATGTGTACATACATGTTTGAGTTATACAGTATGGCAAACAAATTTCCGCACGAAGTATACGAAATAGGCAAGCAAAGTTAAGAAGAGCAGAAACTTTGTTTACTAACAAATCAACTTTGTGAAGAAGATTTCAAAATGAGGCTGGTCTGACCAACACCCATAGCTGCAGAAGCACCCATTGCATGCAGTCTTGTCCTTAGGATATTTTTAGTTGGAATAGGCGAGCCTCCTCTTGTGAAGGCTACATCAAGTCTCATCGCCCCTAAGTGAAGAGGGTCGAGATTTTGAAATGACCGAGAAAGGCCGCATCCTGGTCCTGCAGCACGTGGGGAGACTGAGAACCCAGCAGTTGACGATGATGTTCTTGTAGAAGATGTTGACCTTTTGGTACTTTTTGGTGTTGGGGAATTGGCAAACTTCTGGGGTCACACAAAAAAGAGAACATTGAGTTATGTAATTTCCAGCCCACACTTCACTTTGTCGTACGTGCGTACATCTGCAGAAGCAGGGAGATATATGTACAGTATGGAATAGGTATAATATATAGGTCTTACGATATGACACCTTCCACCCCTTGCTTCCTTTAGGTATGATGCTCTTCCGCAGGGGGGAAGGAAATCGATTTCTGCTAAGGAAGGAGACCTCCATTTCCTTGGAGATGTCCGGTCTTGGCTGCCACGACAAGTGACAAGTCTCTCACGAGAGAAAACGAGCATCTTGTAGGACCTATGACACATTGTAACATGGCCCGCAGAGTGGCCAAAAAGCAGTGAGAGCCAGAAATGTGGCCACCCTGAGTCTCATGTGCAATGGGCAGCAAAGTCACCCCGGCGTCGTGGTGTTGGTGTCGCACTGAGCCCCGGTCCAAACGTGGCAACCCTGATCCTATTATTATTAGCGGATGAATTTATCCGCCATGTCACTGTCGGCCTTTCTACGGCAAGCAGTTTTCGGCAGGTGCTAGCGTCATTTACCCACAGTGACGGGTCTGGCGTTTTGTGCCCTCCCTGGATCCCCTGCTTGTTTATGTGGCTGGGCTCCATGCGCTGCGTGTAAGCCCCCGTGCTGTTGACTGGAGGCGCTTTCTTTTCATCTCCTGCCCATAGTTCAGTGATTGAATCGCTTGTCTATTCACAATCCAATGTACCAATTTGATGACTGCAGTTCCAGCCAAAAGAAAGCTCCTTCATAAAACCTTCCGCTGCCTTTCACGGGAAAGTCTTTTTTTCCCTCGTCTCTTACACAAACTGATTGAATTAGCTAAGAAAAAGATAGCCGGTATCTCCTCAACTGTTGAACTTAAATCCGTCCTTCAAATGGGTCTTATATTGGGTGCACATCTTTAAATCCCTCCTCTATTCCTATCTTGTACGCATGAGCCCAAATTGCTTTCAAGCGCAGTTCAGCTGATATAGTGTTATATACTATAAACAGTACGGGGGGAAAGTTGCTGCTCCAGAGAGAAGCGAGGCAGTTGGTCTTCCGCTTTCTGCAGGGGGAAATTGAGACAAATTGACTGAGGAATATGTTGACAAGATGCACCGCAAAACATGTTAGCTTTTCGTGATATGCGCGTGTGGCTTCGAAATCCGAGTCCTAAAGCATAAGAAAGTCCTTTAGAAAAGGGGGGGGGGCGAAGAAGCACTAAATTGGATTGAAACTCGGTGGAGACTTTCCAAATCCTCCCCCCCCCCCTCTCTCTCTTCTCTGGGACGCTCCCGGTCGGTTTAACAACAGCTGTGTTATCAACACTCTGCAACAGTAGAAGCTTCTCTCGACAGCATCCTGTGATGTCGAGCGCGTTTGCTTTTGATGGGCAGATGCGACATTTCCAGGTACTTCATCATTGAATTTGTATGATGTGCTGAAATTTCACTCGGTTGGGCTTCTCTACGCTGTCAGGCCTATGAAGGCAGATGATGAGACCGTCGCAGATCAACTTCAAAGGTAGAAAGCCTCGCCGAGCAAAATTTCAGCGCATTGCTCAAATTCAATCATGAGATGATCCCTGGGAGTGTCGCATCTGCTCATCAGTACTTAGATGTTCGCTCCGACGGTTTTTTTTGGACAGTAGCAACACTCACACATGCGGTCTTTAGTACACTCCCCATGCGTAGCGTTAGTTGAGGCCAAGAATTAGGTCGGTGTTCCTGGCAGGCTTTGCTTTACCGACCAAGGCTGCTAATGTGGCTGGATACACTTCTTAGAAGGGGCTTTGGCGCCATCAAATGACTCCATCCGAGAGCAGCGTTTGTAGTTGTGGTGGCTGCAACCCTAATCAGGGCTTGAGCAACGCTGGTTCCACAAAGGAGGGGGATCAGGGGGACGATCCCCTGGGTCGACGTTGGAAGATCAGGAGCAAAAAGACGTCGTGTCTGGCACCACCAAGAGCAAGGCCAAGGGTCATGCTCACCACCAGGGGGTGGCATCAACTCTGGCCAGTTGCTCCTGAACGGCAACAACATGTACAGACTGGGTAGAAAAGAGGATCTGCAAAACCATCTGTGAAGGTGTAAGACATCATCAAGATCTGCTGGGAAGAGAAATGGCGGAGCTCGACCTGCGCCTGGATAAGTTATTGAACGACCCGTCGGCTGGCTGCACCTTCTTGGAGATGGCTTCCGTCAGCAGCAGCAATGCAGACCTTGGAGCCGTTGAACTGCTTCAAAAAGAGTTATGCAGCCTTGGTTCTCTTTCCCCTCCCCCGCTCAGAACCCAACATACATCCAACCATGCTCAACCGTAAGGCAACATTATACTCTGCTGCGTGAGGAGGTTCTCGACAACCGGACACTGGAGACGACCCAGACAGTTTCGGTGACCCTGATCTTGGCGGCCAAGTTGTCGAGTCCGTCGGTCCAAGCACCGTCGATCAACCGACCAGAACGCCATCTGGGGTTGGCTCGACCCGGAGAAAAACCATTTAAGCGCTCTAAATGGGGCATAGAAAGTGATGTGTTGGGACGCGGAATGAAAAAGTGCAGTCTGCTGTCACTGAGGCATGTCGCAATAGGCGTTCATACACAAAGAACTGTGCTCAGGCCAGAGAAGAGGAAGACGTCAAGTATGCATTGCAGCGTGATCCAGAGGCTGTTGCAAATTTCAGCTTGGCCACCGGATCGCCCATCTTGGACGACACAAGGAGCTGCTGCAATATATTTAAGTTATTCCATTGATCAATGCGACACATTGATGCCCGAAAAATAAGCGCTGACCGCTCTAATCGATACTTTCTCCGCTTTCAGTGCCGGAAATGTGGAGAACTGTGATTGGTCCAGGACTGCGCCGTTGACCAGGAGGATGAAGCTCTCGGGCGCCGTGGAGGAGTGCCTGGCGTCCCTCGGCTTGGCGTACGTGGCGTCTCCCGTCCCCTCACAAGGCTCGGTGGTCAAGAGTTACGCACATTCTTGTCCTTTTATCTCAATAATAGGCCTTATTTTATAAATGAGCGTTCGCCAGTGGCAACAGGGGGGGGGGGAAGGGGGGGCGAAAGCGCCCATAAAATTTATACCCCGCCAGAGAATAGTAGGAAGAATCTCGCGGCAACAGCAGCTGTTTTATGTCTTGTATGCTACTCGCGTGCGCTTGAAAATTCCCCTGAGCTGCTGCTCACAATGGCAACCGTCTTATTCTGCATTAGAGGAGCAGCAAGTGAGTAAATAAAAGAGGCTCATGGAAGGAACAGAGTTCTTACGAGGCTCTTGCTTGACATTGGCTTCCGATACACTTTATTGATGCGAGTCTCAAGAGGTGTTCCTACCTTTCTGAGGGGCGTGGTCAGTCAACGGGCGGAGATGGGGCTGATGGACGGCGCACTCCGACTGGACGGCGGAGACCTCGTCACCCATGGCCATGGCCACTTCTTTGGAGAGGCTCTAAAGCGTCTAGATCAGCTTTGATGTGACTGTAGCACAGCAGTGTTACAAAGGCAGTGAGTGCATAGACCCAACCATTACTCCATTTCGGGCACAAGTGTCTACCACTCGTGTGACATCAAATCCAAAGCATAAGTAATCCGCTATGCATCCCGTAGAAACCCATCTCTCTCGACACGCTCAGCACCTTGACGCAGTTTGCTTTCATCGCCGCCATCTCTCTCCTCTCTGCGCATCTGCTTCGGCAGCGTTTCCCTGAAAGTGTTGTTCATGAGTATCTGCCCAAAAAAGGGGCCCATCTTGTTTGCTCTTCTCCTCCAAACACCCAAAAAAATAGACCTAGCCAACTTGGGCGCTCAAAACATTCAATGATGACACTGTGAGGAGAGGGGAAGCCACAGGTATTTGAAAGCTTCGTCGTCTTGTTGTTGTGGCTGCCGCAGTCGTTCCACAGAGTCAGGGGGAGCGCAAAAATGCAGAACAACCTTTACTCTCATTCTGACTTTTGCAGCAGCACCGAAGTCTGGTAGAGAGAGAGAGAAAATTGTTCTCTGGCGCAGTTCACGATGCAGAAAATCTCCCTTGCTTGGGAGGGGTAGAAGCCAGGGACGAAGTACAATGAATTTCCTCCCAGCTATGATACAATTACGGTGATCTACATACGTCGCAAGTGAGGAAGTCATTTTTGAGCCCACCAAATTCAGAGCCCCTCTTTTTTTTTGGGGGGGGGGGACACCACGTCTTCCTGTCTGCCTCAAGGTTGAACTTCCTTGTTGTGCTGTCTCCGCAGGGGTCCCATCCACCAGTCCGCCCATGTGCTCACACATGAAAGGAGTGAGGTCGCACATGAAAAGCAGAACACACTTTCATAGAGAAGGAAGCATTCCTTTTATCCCCCCTCTGTCCCTCCCCCCTTCTTTGCTTACTTTCAAGAGATGCCAGGTAGAGAAGAGTTATTGCTGGAGGGTTGCACGTTTCTTCAGCCAAGCTTCTTCTTCTTCTTTAGTGCTACACAGATGAAATAAATGCTGTGTGAATGCAAGTCGACGGATTTCCTAACGAGGAAGGCACTTTTTCCCCTTATGTCCTCTCTTTGTGCGTTATTTATGGTGTTGTTGTGCTGTTATGAAGTTGCTGTTATTGTGCTCACGCCACCACCGAGTCTTGGACGGACAACAACTACTTCTAACTCGAAAAAAAATGATAAAAAAGGCAAAAGGAGCTGCAGACGAACTCGACGCTGAGCAAGAGTCAGTCGGAGAAGCTGCTGACGTGCGTCGACTTCCTCGGAGGTGTGAGGTTCAGGCTGCCTAAGCGCATGGGATGGTGATGGTCTTTCTTTTCTTCTTCACTTTCACGGCTGAGATGTACAGGGTGGGTCAGGATTTGTGTCACTCATGTGGGTGATGGAAGAGGAATCCATTCTAATGCAGGTCAGTAGAAAAGGTCCATGAACACGTGATAAGACTGTGGTAATGATGCTTTCTTGCCCACCCCCACCCCACCCCACCCCCCCAAAAAGACCCCAAAGTGCACTGTTCAGCTGGTCAAAGAGACACCCCAGCAGTTTCTGTCTCTAGGTAGATAGGATGTAGGTAAAATATCTACATACATGTGTACCTGCTTGCATGTATGTCGACTACCGAATATCACGTAAACATATAACATACCTTCACATCTAGTGAGCAACAGTTTGAAAGCTGCCAATGTTGATGTTACCGATTTTGTAGTCACATGACACTGACAGTGTTTGAAAGCTTGCCTTATACATTTGTTATAAGTTGTATGTCCAGACATTCATCTCACTTGGGACTGTATTGTGGTGTCTGCTCTACGGCACCTTTGTAGCATAGATAATGATATCTATGTCAGGAGATATCAATGTCTCCAAGACTCATATGTCCTTGTTGTCATTTGTTATGGTGCAGCTGTGGTCAACTTTTTGTAGAAGACACTTGTTGGGCATAGTTCAATGCCCCTTTGTTTTAACAAAGTATGTGTGTCCGTCTCCGTCACAATAGATAATTACAAGCCCAAAGTGCACTCAGTCAAAGTTCAAACTTGACCTCCAATAACAAAACCTGTAACATCGTCATTGTTATCATGTCTGTACAACTTGAAAACTGAGTGACACCGATTCTGACGCACCCTGTACAGCAAAACAAGAAGAAGAAGGAAGCTTTTGTTTCTCGGGGGGCTCTCGCATGCCCATTGAGCTTAAGCAGCCAGCCCCATGACCGCTCTTTCTCCTCCTTCATAAAATAACAAGAGAAGCCCGAGAAGGTGGAGGAGCACGTGACCACCGACAGCCCAGGCCCGATAAGCACGCTGGACCCGACCACGGCCATGACGTCCTCGCTGGACCGGCCCGAGGACTACAGACTGACCATGTTCATATCTTCCTCGTGGTGAGCCCGAACGCACTCGAGTTCTGGCTGGACACAAGTGCTCGCTGGACACCCGTTCTGAGTCATAGAGTTGTAGAGAGAGAGAAGGAATGAATATGCGTGTGTGTGTGTGTGTGTGTGTGTGTGTGTGGTGGGTGGGTGGATGGGTGAGGGTGAGGGTGAGGGATGGGAAGTTATATCCATCCCTGGGAGCTGCCAGATGGATAGACGAGAACGAGAACGAGAACAAGAACAAGAACGAGGACGGGGACGGGGACGGGGACGAGGACGCCAGTAACCCTTTCCTAGGAGTCCGTCCATTACTCTGCCCTGGCCAACTATAAGTGCATGTGGATAGGCCTGCGTGGAGGGGGCCTTTTACCCCCTCCTCAAAGATATGTTCTCGGGCCTGAGTGACAGGTTTACTGGCTTTCAAAGTTCGCAGCGCCTCCAAATCCGATTTTTTTTCCTCGCCCGTCCCTTCTCTCCGCTCCCGGAATCAACTTTTCTCATCTTTTGGAGTGCGTGACCGACATTGTAAGCACTGTGCTCGAGGTGTACCTGTTATTGCAGTGATGCACGAGGGAGCAGCAGATGTGCTTCTCCTTCCCCTCCGTCATGTACATTAACACACTCGTTCGTCTCGTTCTCGGACTCGTTGTGCGTTCATGAACACAATTTGCAGCTTCATCATCGTGTCTTTGATCGTCATCATCGGCGTCGTCAGCTGCTTCATTCTCTGCGAAGATGACTCAAATCTCATACAGGTGGGTGAGCCTTCAGTCTGTACTCTAGCTGGACGTCAACTTCCCTCGTCAGCCACTTTTTACACTTTTATGAGGTTATTGACGAAATTCTGGTGGTGCACTGGGATCTCCTTCTTTGTCTTGGAAACCCAACTTTCATGAAAGGTCATTTGTTGCTTTCTACGAAAACCCCCCACATCATGAGGCTGCTCTTCTTGGACATCATGGTGCAGAACAAGTTATCCCCGACCTTACGTGCAGCAGCACAGGGCAAGTGGGCCCCAATACAACCCCAGTGTCAGCTCCGTCCAGGCCATGCTGACAGCTTGAGCTTCCCAACATGGAGCTTGATCAGAATGTTATACATACGCTACACCTTTCTAAGTTGTCTTCCCACTGATGAAACTGACAAAGACCCCGCAAAATGTAGCAAGCCCACCAGAGAAAGTGCACCAAGACTGCTAACCTGATGCTGAACAGAATCTGCAAAGCCATCTATGACCGAGTACGACGCCAACAAGACCAGCATGAGAGAGAAGTGGCATAATTCAACTTGTTGAACGCCCAGGAGACTGCACTTTCTTGGATGCGGTTTCCATCAACAACATCAATACAGACATTGGAGCCACTGACCTGTTTGGAGGAGGGCTTTGCAGCTTCTGTTCCCACCATTTGGTGATCCAATTATGGTCCTATGCTAATCCTGTCATTACCAGAGTTGGCCAAGCCATTATCCTTTATTAGGCCCTGATGGCGGTTGTTGGCGCTAATTTCACTAAGTGCAGCGATTGCAGACGCAGAAAAGACCCCCTTTTTCTCCGCTGTCTCTGTCTCTCCTTTGCAGGAAGTCCGCCTCGACAACAAGATCAAGGAAGGCCACTCGAACATCTTTAAGGCTTTCCTCTGGTACTTCGTCTCCCTCCTCTTGGATGTTTTGAAAACAAATTGAGACAATTTTCTCCTTTTTAGGACTGCCGGAGCCACCGGCGCCGTGCCCGCCGAGGGTGCCGCCAAGAGGGGGAGCCTCGGCCACGTCATGGACGTGCATGGTAATAAATGGTTCGGGTTTCCTTTATAGTCCTTTCGAGGCGTTGATGCCTCCGTGACCTCGCGAGACTTTTCGCTTTCTCTGCATCCGATAAAAGTTCTTATGTAGGACCAGAACATTGATAGATGGTAAGAGTCGAGGAGGGCAGAGCGACTCTGTACGGTGCACCGACGTATATAACGGACATACACACCGAGTAGGAGGACTGGGAGGTCTGGAGGCATCAGAGGCAAAATTATGTGACAACATGGAGAGTGTTCCTTACTATTATCGGAGCTGAGAGAGCAGCACCAGCCGCTATGCAGCATTTGTACTCAAGTGCGCACACACTGAGCATTTGCAGAAGAGGAGACGTTTACTTCTGAAATATATGCGCAGTCTACCTGTGGAGAGAGCCGAAGAGAGCCAAACTGTGTGTAGGGGAGAACAAAGAAAGAAATGAAATGACTGCGCAACTTTGCCGAGAAGAAAACCAGAAAAAATTGTGGTACTTCACGGCGTATGCAATGTACGACGAGTACCTGAACCATGGGCAGACGAAGAAGGACTTTCTGATGGAGGGAGATCAATGGCCTGGGGAGGTGGCAGTGCCGGAGTCGTCATGCACTGGGCTGGACCAGGTCCTTGGCAAGGGTCATCATGTCGGTCCACGTCATTCAGTCGTGAAAAATGCTGCTGGCAACATCTTTCCACCTGGGTCACACCGGCCTGGGTGGCCATGAAGTGTTACTTCATAAAGCGGGACCTTTCAGAACAATTCAACTGTTTCCATCATTGGCTGGAATTACTTTTGTGCAACATCTGCAGCACTAATTTGGCAACCGCTCCACTAAAAACATGCCAAAAATCGGTGGAATCCGAGCAGCAGAAATGGATGAAAGAACTCGACACTTCCTTGTCACTCTTCTTCGTCTCCTTTTTTGAACCGTACTGTATGTACTGAAACGAATGCAAAAAGTCTGGTGGTGGCATAATTCATTCATACCAGCTGGGCTTTTTTTTGGCATTTTGGCACCCACTTTTTCTTTCTTGTTGTCTTTTAAGGAAACGTGACTCTTGACGAAGCCACCAGAAATGCCGACGACCGAAATCAGTTTGCGGGGTTCCAAGAAGAGGAAGAGGAGGAGGAGGAGGACGACGACGACGACGACGATGACGAAGTCAACATCGTACAAGACGTCAAGAGTAAGGACGAGGAGATGGCGCGCAGGTGAGTCCACATTCGTATAGACAAGGTGAGCCTTTAAAAGCAAAAACCTTTCGTGCAGAGGGCAGCCAGATGCCAATCCAGAAAGGGGAGGAGGACACCACCAAGACCACAGGCTTCCTCACTGTCGTCCACACGGTAGCAGAGGCTCTGTAGAGGACGGTGGGGGCGGCGGTAGCGGCGGCGGCGGCGGCGGCGGCGGCGGCGGCGGCGGCGGCGGCGGCGGCTGTAGCGTTGGCCGCTGCAACGACGACGAGCTCGGTGGTGTCGCCGGTGCCGTCGGCGTTGATGTCGTCGACGTCGCAGCTGTGGAGACCACTTGTGAACACATCACGGACGTTCATCACAATCACGAGAGTGGTGGAGGACGCGTCCACGGCCGCGACAGTGAAGCAGTGAGCTCCAGTGATATCAGGAAGCCCCAAAGGGATGTAGTGAAACTTGTCTAGGCAGATTGAGCGCGAGGTGGCCCCACCCAATCCCCCGCCCAATCTGCTCGCGTCCTTTTCCGGACTGTTTGGCAGCGGCAACGTGCACCTCGTGTCCAGGTCACACGTGTACCACATGCAGAAAAGTGCAGAGTCCCCCAGCTTTGGACTTGAGCAAGTTGCAAAAGTGTGATTGGTGACGTCGAATCTTAGTCCGCGAGCGAGTCTTTTATTTTTGCGAACTTGCAGAGAAACAGACAGGGAGGCCCCCAAAAAGCCTTTTTGCGAAATTGGCGGAAAAAGGCCTGTGCATCTTTTTTCTCCAGAGGAAAGTCCGAAATAAACCAACATCACCCAGAAACGTTCTCCGCCATATCACGTGATACGAGTGAAGACTCAAGCCTCGAGCTTGTTCTGGGCTCGGAGCCCAGATAGCTTCGATCTCGCACCATCACGAGCCAGATTTCAGGCACAGGGTGAATAGGGAATTCTGACTGTCACAGAACTTTTCACGCGGGGATAAAAGGTCTTTCCTCGTCAGACATCCTCATCAGTATTTGCTAACACCTTAGGAGCTTTCCTTTGTAGTGGTTCCTAAATACATCGAGTGCTCGTGGTGGCGAAAAGAGGAGTGCAACAAGCCCGGCCATTCTGATAAAACGGGCCTCCTTTCTCTTTTCCACATCAGTAAGTCCGATAGCCTCTGGTTCTTTTCCCTGCTGCCTCTGGCACAAAACCTCATTGAGGAATTCCTGCAAGCATCAGAATTTCCCATCACGTGTGACAGGTGAAGGAGGAGAAATCCTGGGAAAAATTCCTCTCTATGCACGTGTGACCCGGCCTGAAGGAGAGGCAATTTCTGCCTACCGCTACAGGGTGTCGAGGCTCGAGCCCCCACGTGGCTGGACCGGACTGCGGCGCAGTACCAGACCCGCTCCGAGGGGACACCCTGTACCTTTTTTTTGGCGCACCAGCCAACCCTTTTTGCGCCACCAAATGCAATTTATAGCCATTCGTGTGTGTCTCTCTCTGCAATGTTTGCTGGCACGACAAACATAATGAGTGGGCAGTCGCCATTGCTATGAGTGACTCAGTCACAACCTTCCATGTTCAAAAATGCTCGCAATCAATCATAGGCAGGAGGGTGTCCTGGTAAGTGGATGTTTTTGTACAATAGCAGGGGTTTATACCCTATTTGTTATTCCACGCGTCCGCTACTGTGTGACTTACAACAATGTCACTTCTTGTCCCCCACTTCTGCATGTGTGCTACCGTGTGACTGGCAGAAAGCGCCTCTTTTTCCTACCGTCATCGGCCTGCTACCGTGTGACTGGCAGAAAGTGCCTCTTTTTTCTTTTTTTTACTATTGCCACCATGTGGCTAGCAGAAATGTCACTTTTCCCCCCTGCGGCTGGATGCTCGTTACCGTGTGACTTGCAAAAAACAGCTGTTTTTCCCCTACCGCCACACGTCCGCTACCGGGTGACTGACAGAAGTTTTCATTTTTTTGTCGACCACTGCTGCAGTCTGCGGCTGTGTGAGTCGTAAAGAATGTCACCGGGTTCAATGCAAGTGGTCAGAGGCCAAAGATTAATGGTTCACAGGAGGAGCAACGGATACGATTTTGACTAGCACGCGGGACTCCGGGCCCCCGTTGGCGCCGCCACAGACATTGATGAGCGCTTCGGCGTTCTTGTCCGTAGTAGTCACAGCACGCACAGTTCCTCCCTTCGCATTGCGCCCCATGAATCATGATTAGTCTGGGCTAATGTAGTAGTCAGTAGGTGCGGCCACTCCTTCAGTGGATTATTGGCTTTTTTAATATGAACCTCCTGTGCGTATGTATGGGGGGAGCAAGGAACATTGCCGCAACCCTTCTATTGACGCCGAAGCGAGCAGGAAATTAATCACACTCTTAGGGGGCTCATTAATATATTTGGCTTGACCTCATTGGCCTGAACCCCCCCAGGAGGTGCTTGAGATTGCTCTGGAGCAAAAAGAAAGGAGAGAAAAAAGTTCTTTCGACATCTTTTGAAGGCTCTCAGGCAATCCAAAGGCCCAAAGTTTGGGTTTTTTTTCGTCCTCAGCCTCCAGAAAAGTCAGACAACCTGCGGCCTCCACGCAATTTTCACTGGACAGCATCTGTTATGATCCCGATCAGACGGCCAAGAGCTCACAGATCATGAAATAATGTTATAAACATTATGGATCAGCTGATCTCTTGGTGGGATAAACGTGGAAATGACTTTCATGACCTTCGTCATAAGTGTGAACGTCCCAAGTCCGCACAGGGCCTCTCGTGACACCCTCCAGCCCCAAGCAGGCCCAGACGCAGGCCCAGACGCAGGCCCAGGCTCAGGGTCCGTCCGAAAGTTGATTTGTCCACCTCTAATAATTCTCTACACCCGAGGAGGAGGGAAACTAATGCCTGTGTAGTCTATGGCCTATTTGAAGGGAACGAGCGAGCAAGATTGGGCTGATTTGAAAGCATTGAAAGCTTCAGCCAAGCGAACAGCACTGGCTTGGCAACCATTTCTAAAACTTCTTCTTGTGACTGCAATCAAACATGCCGAGATTCTCAAAGACAGCTCACTAGCAGGAACTTTGCATGTTGAGAAATCCTCCAATGGCTTGCCCACATTCGACTTAAGCTCAAGCCAAGGACCGCTAGAAGCCCACGACTTCCTTTATCTAGAGGTCCTCGCATGCACAGAGAGACAAAAAAAACAAAAGCAGCTTCCCAATTTTGCACGTGTGTGCAAAAAAAGGCTGGCCAAACAGAGAGGGAAAGTAATTTTTTGCCATCAGTGAGGAGACCCCTCGAACGTGCCCCACCCATCTTCTCCTGCTCAAAAAGCCTCCAAGCCAGCAAAATTCGTTGGAGCAACTCCGCCAGACCAGGGCCTCCCTCAGCTCCCTGAGGGCATCTTTCCTCAGATTGGACTTGGTGTCCACCCCTGAGGAGGACAGAAGGAGGTGGGACAGGACAGGTCTGACTGCAATAAGTAGTGGCGAGTGCAACAGGATAATGAAGAGCGGCGGCGGTGGCCTCGGAGGAGGCACGTGGACGCAACAGAAGGCATGGACGGTGGACGAGAGGATTAAGTACTTCGAGGCCTTGAAATAAACCCACAGACTCTAGCTGCTGCTTCTTTTATTTATCATCACTCAATGTTTGTACCATATTATCATATGTAACATTGTGCTACAACAGTGGTAAAGATGAGTCTGCACCTGTGCATGTTGTATTATTGTTTTTTAGCTCACTTATTGAAGTACAAGCAAAGGATTAGCAAAGTTTGGGTCGCAAGTACACTTGGTCGAGTGCTGTCATCTACTAAAGCTCGAGTTGGGAGAAAATACCTCGTGAGTCCTACTCGAGTACCAAAAATCTACTTTTGCCCCTCCCTAGGGGGATTTCCAGGGGCTCAATTTATTAGACGAGACATAGACAACTGCCTGATTTTGACGCAAAATTTTTGTCTAAAAATTGAGATTTTACAGCTGGAACTTCTTCCCAGACAATCATTAATTTTTCTTAAAGAATGAAATGAGTCTGAAACCTTCTGTTGACTCACCAAGGAAAGGTTACTAAGCACATCTTAGATACATATCTGTAGCAGAGAAAGTTAATGATTTTCCTCCAAAGAGAGGGCCCAGAGAAGCTTCTTTTTAACTGTCGATTTTTGTAAACAAAATCAAACACAGATGTGTCCATTTCAGAGCTGTATGAGCTTCAACTTTGGCCTGATGCAAAAGTTTCCCCGGTCCACTCAGAGGTTCTCGAGTTATTTACAGTTTCGAGTGTTCCAGAACTCTGCAGGCACCCTGTATAAATAGTCAGCGGTAAAATCAGCTACTTCTCATGGTGTGCGTAAAATGTGCTCGACTCGACCCGTGTAAGGAGTAGAAGGAAAGTCGAGTAACTCAGAGTGGAACTGGAGTGACTGCAGCCCGATCATCCCCAGTGGGAAATCTACATTGATAAATAGCGGCCTTTCTTTTCTTTTTTGAAAAAAAAAGCAAACTTTCCCAGCCCTTGGAACCATCTCAGACGTCTTACACTGCAGATCCAAGCAAAAACTTTTGGCCTGTAATCGTGCTCGCAAAACATTGGATTTACCCAAAAATTGACTTGGACTCATATTTTTTTTTTCCAAATTCGATACTGTTTATGGTATGTTTTTTTCAATTTCGGTAGTTTTTTCTACTTGCTATGGTTTTGCCCCATATCCCATGCTTCACAAATTGAGTAAATGGAATGCAGACTGCAAATCGATTCTTCCAGCACAGATTTTGCATGCTGATGTAGAAAAGAAAAGCAAAGAAAGAAGAAGGAATTTGAAAAATCCTGATATCCGTTCTCCTCAAACAGAAAACCAACGTTGACAGCTCCGCTTCTGATAAACTACACGGATTTCTGCTTCACACGGTGCTTCAAGCGATTTCTCCCACGCGGAAGCTGCACCGGGTGTTCAAACATTCTTCTCTCACTCGGGAAGCGACTCCGACATCCTAGCGGTACATCAAAACCACCCTGTAGAGTAAGCAGGGGGCTTAACTTTTGTGTGTCTGGCAAAGGGCGGTGGCGTCACCTGTAGCAGTCGCGGTGTGAAAGGTGACGACGTTCGGGGCTTTGGAGACCCTGACTGGGACAGCTGATTTCCTCACCATGTCATATGATTGAATTCTCACATACTTGTGACTCGTCACTCGACCTTGAACAGCACCTCACAAAGCTGCACTGTTTTCGGCCACTGTTTGAACACCTGGTGGGAGCCAAAGGAAGACAGAAAGAAAGCTTGAAGTGGGATTCACAGAGAAGGTTCTGCTTGAAAGTCGCACAGTTTACTCAAGGGGTCAATTCCCATAACGCCCAGGGGCATCCTCGGAAAATATGGCGGTCTGGAGTACAGGGTGGGGCAGCATTTCGGTTCTCACATCTCTAAAACAGACGCGAAGAAGCTATGTCACAATTTGTGTTGGGAGAGAACAGCCTACATGTAGCACCTGTGTATAGGGCGAGCAGGCCTTACTCCCCGGGTCCGCCCGGATGCTCCGACGTCTTCTCCTTCATCGGCGACCAGTTACTTCTGAGCCATCCTGTACGTGCTACAATCATAAAATAAAAGTTGTCGTGGGAGTAAGACATCAAATACGCACGGGGTGTTTCAAAGTCGATATCCTCAAGTGTCATCAATCGAGCGTGAGCTATGAGGAGCACCAGGACAAGTCGGCCTTGTCCAACCTGGACGTGAGAGAGCGAGGCAGCATCCTGAGCGAGGCCGTCCCCTTCTTGGCTTCGTCCGCAGCCGGGGAGACCGGGACGGGGCCGGCCTCCGGTGCACCTGCTCGCGCTCCAAGGGATCGTCCGGACCATTCGCTTACAGAGTGGTCGGGAAGTCTTCTTGACAGGAAACTAAACCAACTGGAACCATTGGTGAGACATGAAGCACTCAGTCTCCACCGGAGACCAGGCCTGCTTGGATCAAGAAGACTCCAAGGTCAGAACGGAACCCGTCAGAAATGCGTCTCGTGACCACAGAGTTGAACTATATAAGACTGAACAGGCGCTGTCTCACTTTCCGCGCATCAGGCTCAAGTATTCGATGTTCGAAGATCCTCTTGAGATCCCCGCTGACGTTGAGCCAGTTTTTCAACGAAAGGCTTCACGTGGATCCTCGACTCGGTCCACAAGGACTCAGTCGCATGAGCCGCACGATCCATGACTTGGTGTCCAGACCAGCAACTCTCTCATTCACCACAGTCAGTTTCTCGGGTTTTTGTCCTCTCGCAGCTGGTTTTGTTTGAAGTGACTATGACGGATGAATGTTTTGTCTTAAGCAGTGTGCGGGGATGGGTGTTTTATGTCGTTGTGGACACTGACCAATTGGTGTCCATTTCAGGCATGCCAGCAAATCTCTATAAGTCTGCAAGAAATATTCCAAAGTGCCTTCAGAAGTTGTCACCTTCGCTACCTTCGACATGAACCACGTTACTGCAATGAAGGTTTGTGGCCGCCAAACTTCACTCCGAGACAGTCAAGCATGAGCAGAATGAGTCCAAAATCAGTCACAGCCATATTTATAAGATTGGCCTTGCTGTGATCGACATGTGCTCTTACATCAGCTGCAATTCATTTCAACATGTTCTTAAGACTCAAAGATGCAGACCCCTCAATTTACTACAGCAGAATTAAAGTTTTGTCTGGTTCTACTACATGCAAGCAGTGCTTGCGTCAAGATGCCACAATATGTATGTATTAGGCTAGGTCGAAAAGGGGCCAACTTTGGAAATTCACTGACGGCGGCTGGGGTTTGTTGCCTGGGCTCAAGAGATGAAGATGTCGTCAAATACTTTGGAAAACACAT